>OLSC01000454.1_pt1 | contig 50991 bp, 46 predicted proteins | sample 1672881 | NCBI WGS metagenome assembly OLSC01 (sample SAMEA3136733, study PRJEB25190) | human gut metagenome | biome: human gut; feature: human-associated habitat; material: faeces | place: Austria | collected 2013 | reverse complement strand
GGCGCTTTCGGGTCAGGTCAGAGTGCACATAGCGCTGCAAGGTGATGTTGGCGTTAGCGTGACCTAACAATTCGCTGAGGGTCTTTACATCGCACCCCGCCTGCAGACAGGTCGTTGCAAAGGTATGGCGCAGCGCGTGTGGACGTACTTGCCGGACAGCTGCCTGCTTCAGATATGCCTTGATGCTTTTCCGGTAGCAGCGGGGTTCGGTAGGCTTAGACTCGTTGCCGGACAGAAACCATGTAGAATTACTGGCGTTTCCGCGCAGCTTTTTCAGGATAACAAGCAGCTGTTTCGGGATTGGAATTTCTCGACGTGAGGTGCGGGTCTTGGGCGTTTGAATGACTACCTTTGTATGACCGTTTCCACAGGAAATTCGACAGACCGTCCGATTGATTTTCAGTATTCCAAGTTTCAGGTCAAAATCACCCCATTGCAGGCCGCAAATCTCACCAATACGCAGACCTAATTCAAGTCCCAATAGTAGTCCCATCTTGCGTGCTGTTGGATTCTCCTGCGCATATTGATAAAGCCGTTGCTGTTCTGACGGGGAGAGAGGTGCAGAAATTTTGTCGATAGCTTTTGGCAGTGCTACTTCCAGTTCCATCGGACGAATCAGGCGTAAATGCGCGGCATATTTGCAGATGCGGCGCAGCATCGAGAGGCATTCCCGGGCAGAGGAGTTTCCCAGTGGCTTGTGTGCGGCATCCGTAGGCGTGATGATCTGCTGCATGGCCTGTTCCAGAAAGCTCTCGTCAAGGGACGCAACGGGCACTTTGCTCAAAACAGGGAGAAGATACTTGTGCAGTGTGTACGAATAATGCGCATAGGTGGATTCTTTTATACTGTTCCGCAGGGAGTGCAGCCATACTTCAGCCAGTGCTTCAAAGGTCAGGTCGGTTCTCTTTAGATTGTAGAAGCCCGCTTCCGCTTTCTTCTGAATCAGCACCTGCTTGACCTCTGCATAAACCGCGCCATAGACGTAGCCCCACTGAATCTTGCCTTCCGATGTACGCGCTTTGATGTAGCGGCCTTCCCATCGACCATCCTTGCGTTTGTGAATGTTTTCTCCCCGTCGTGCCATTTCTGTTTCCTCCTGCGGCTTGGACACCCATTTGACTACTTATTTTGTCCACCATCGTTTTTAGCTGGATTTTTCATGCAAAAATGGGCAATGTGCAACAAACTTTCAGCTTCTGCGAGGTTTTTTCTAAGGTCATGTGGGATACATTTGTACGGATTTCTATTGATTCCCAGATATAACCATGATAAAATAATAGGGAGAATCAAACAATGATGTCGAAAGATTGGTATCCTCCATTTTCACTGTGGAGGATACCCCTTTATTGCGGAAAGGGGTGAACAAGGTGGCATTGCGCCTGTTTGAGCACAACGAGAAAGCGTATCGTGCGGCAGTCCGGATGATGGAACAGTATGGCAAGGCTGCCATTGTCCATCCAACCGGCACCGGGAAAAGCTATATTGCCTTCAAGCTGATCGAGGACAACCCGGAGAAGGTTGTAATCTGGATTTCTCCCAGTGAATATATCTTCAAGACCCAGCTGGAAAGCCTGAAAAGGAATGACCCGGATTTTCCGTTGGCAAACGTTCACTTTTATACCTACGCCAAACTGATGTGTTGCACGCAGGCACAGCTGGACGAAATAGCAGCGCAGAAGCCTGCCTATATTATACTCGATGAATTCCACCGTGCTGGTGCTGAATGTTGGGGCGAAAGCACGGTGGCTTTATTAAAGTTATGCCCGGATGCAAAACTGCTGGGGCTGACGGCAACAAACATCCGATATCTGGATAATAACCGCGATATGGCCGAAGAACTTTTCGATAGCCGTGTTGCGAGCAACATGACCCTTGGCGAAGCAGTCGTCAGGGGTATTTTGCCTGCCCCGAAATATGTGACCACAGTTTATCAGTACCAGAAAACGCTTGCAAAGTATCAGGCACGGGTAGATAACCTGCGAACACCGGGCATTCAGGATGTGAATCAGAAATATCTGGACGAGCTGCGCCGCGCTTTGGAACAAGCAGACGGTCTGGACAAGGTCTTTGCCCATCATATCACAAACAAATCTGGTAAGTACATCGTGTTCTGCGCCAACAAGGAGCATATGGACGAGATGGTGTCCCATGTGCCGGAGTGGTTCGCCGGGGTAAACCCGAATGTTGTGGTGTATCAGGCTTACTCGGATGACCCGAACACGGATAAGGCCTTTGCGGACTTCAAAACGGACACCGGTGACCGGCTGAAGCTGCTGTTCTGTATCGATATGCTCAACGAGGGCGTCCATGTAGAAGGCATTTCTGGCGTGATCCTGTTCCGGCCTACCATCTCCCCTGTCGTCTACAAACAGCAGATCGGACGGGCCTTGACTGCAGGGGACACTGCAATACCGCTGATCTTGGATGTGGTCAACAACTTTGAGGGCCTGACCAGTATTTCCAGCCTGCAAAACGAGATGCAGGAGGCCGTTCACCGGCTCTATGCCAACGGTGAGGGCGATAAGGTCGTCACGGAGCGGTTTGAGGTTATTGAGCAGGTGCAGGACTGCCGGGTGTTGTTTGAACGGCTACAGGCGAGTTTGTCCTCCAGTTGGGAGCACTATTTTTCTGAGGCGAGCATCTACTATGCGGAGCACGGCGACCTGAACGTCCCGAAACGATATACCACGCCTGGAGGTCTGAGCCTTGGGGTGTGGCTAATCACCCAGCGCCGTGTGCGTGAAGGGCAGATCCAGGGCGATCTGACCCAGCAGCAGATCGCACGGCTGGACAGCATTGGCATGGTTTGGGGCAATCGGAAGGAAATCGCATGGCAGCACGGGTTCGAGGCTGCAAAGAAATACCATGACACTTATGGAGATCTGTTGGTGGCTGGAAAGTATGTGGACCCGGAGGGCTATCCCTTGGGCCAATGGATTCTCAAGACTCGGCAGCAGAAGCTGAATGGCTGCTTGAAGGAAGAACGCATTGCACAGCTGGATGAGATCAGTATGGTGTGGAGCATTTTCGACGCCAAGTGGGAAAAGGCCTATGCCCTGGCTGTGGCCTATTACGAGGAAAACGGGAACTTGAATATTCCCCGCTCCTATGTAACAGCGGCCGGGGAACGGCTTGGAGTATGGCTTGCAAATCAGCAATGGTCATACCCGAAAGGAAAGCTGACGGAGGAGCAGATTGAACGGCTCAACAGGATCGGGATGTACTGGGGCAACCGCAATGACCGCCAGTGGAACCAAGGATATCAGGAAGCAAAACGTTATTTTGAAGCCCACGGGGATCTGAAGGTCCCGGTCAACTATGTTTCGCCGGAGGGATATGCCCTCGGTAAATGGGTCAAGCGGCAGCGTTACACACGGCTGAATCCCGAAAAAAGCAGCGGCGCACTGACAGAAGAACGGATGGAGCGGCTGGATGCCATCGGGATGATTTGGAACAAGATGGGCTCGTAATAGAGTCAAAAAGAATTGATGATAGAGTGAAAAAGGGGTAGTTAGGGTATTATGACAAAAATTCGACACGATGTGATGTTGAGACTCGTAAAGGTGCTGGATGTGGTGATGATCACACTTCCGTTTGCGGCTTGTTGGATCTGGTACTATGCGGCAAAAACACCGCTGGATGGAACTTGGCAGGGCCATGCAGTTATTTTGGGCCTATATGCGGTGCTGTTTATTCTGCTGGGCAAGACCTATGATGCATTCTGGATGTCCATGCAGCGAGTTTCCGAGTTGATGTACGGTCAGGTACTGGCGGCGATGGCGACGGACGGAATCTTTTACATTGTGATCTGCCTGATGGCCACGAAGCTGTGCAATCTTCTGCCGGGAATCGCTGCCATTGCAGGACAGTTTGTGATGGCTGGCATCTGGTCTGCGGTTGCACATCGCTGGTATTACAAAGCATTCCCTCCGCAGCCTACCACCGTGGTCTATGATGTGCGCCGTGGTATGGAAAAGCTGATCCAGGACTACGGTCTGGACAGCAAGTACGAGGTGAAAAAAGTTCTGAGCGTAGAGGAGTGCCTGGAAGATCTGAGTGTTTTGGATGGTATGAAGACCGTATTCCTCAGCGGCGTCCACAGCCATGAACGTAACATCATTCTGAAGTATTGCGTGATGAACGACATCAATACCTTCATCATCCCTCGTGTGGGCGATGTTCTGATGAGCGGTGCCTGGCCGATGCATATGCTTCACCTTCCGGTGCTGCGAGTCGGTCGATACATGGCAAAGCCGGAGTTCCTCTTTGTCAAGCGTGCAATGGATATTGTGCTGTCCCTGGTGGCCCTGATCATTCTTAGCCCGCTTTTCCTGATTACGACGATTGCGGTGAAGTCGGATGGCGGCCCTGCATTCTATAAGCAGGTGCGTCTGACCAAGGATGGTAAGCCCTTCGAGATCCTGAAGTTCCGTTCGATGCGTGTGGATGCTGAAAAGGACGGCGTGGCTCGCCTTTCCACCGGTGACAAGGATGACCGCATCACGAAGGTTGGCCATATTATCCGTGCTTGCCGTCTGGATGAGTTGCCGCAGCTGGTGAACATCCTGAAGGGTGATCTGTCCATTGTAGGTCCTCGCCCGGAGCGTCCGGAAATCGCAGCACAGTACTGTGAAGAAATGCCGGAGTTTGCGCTGCGTCTGCAGGCAAAGGCTGGCCTCACCGGTTATGCACAGGTATACGGAAAATATAACACCACACCGTATGATAAGCTGCAAATGGATCTGATGTATATTGCCCACCCCAGCCTGGTCGAGGATCTGAAGATCATGCTGGCTACGGTGAAGATCCTGTTTATGCCTGAAAGCACCGAGGGAGTTTCCGAGGGTCAAACCACTGCTATGAGTGGAGAAAACCACTAAATACCGAGCTTTTTGGCTGCTTTCCGGGGCTAATAATCGACATTTTCCCGGAATGTGCTGTCAGGAATAAATAAGGGGCTTCGATGACAATATCGTCGAAACTTTCAACCCGGTCATGGAGATGCTATCAGGCATAAATACGAGGTCTCCTAGTGAAAAGGCAGGGTGCTGTCGGGAATAAACGCAAGGACTCCCGTAGCGATATGAGTGATTTCTGGCATAAATACATGGATTCCTATGGCGAGATGGTGGTGCCATCAGGAATAAAGACAAGAGCTTTCATGGCGGTATGAGTGAGTGGCGCAGAGGACTATGAGTAATAAAGCTGTAGTAGCTGTGTGGTTCACATAACTGCGTCGATGTGTAGCTCACGCAGTTACAGGATTATTAAGAGCTTAAGAGAAAAGAAACGGCTCAGACTCTTTGAGATGAGTCTGGGCTGTAATCTTTGATATGAATACGGATTTAAGGGGAATCAATGGGTTGAGTAAAATTGGCATTTTGGGAACCGGCACATGGGGCACAGCCCTTGGAAGAATGCTGGCAAATACGGGCCACGATGTGGTGATGTGGTCCGCAATTGAAAAAGAGATAGATAGTTTATCATCCACACACATTCATCCGAACCTGCCGGGTATGGTGATTCCCCAGCAGATTCGATTTACCAAAAGCATCGAAGAAGCCTGTGAGAATAAGGAAGTCCTTATTTTTGCAGTGCCGTCTGTTTTTGTTCGGTCAACTGCAAGCAAGGCTTCTCCTTACATCCCGGATGACCAGATCATCGTAGATGTGGGTAAAGGCATCGAAACGGATACGCTGCTGACACTGAGCGAGGTTATCAAGGACGAGCTTCAGAAGGGCGGAACGCATCAAGATATAAAGTTAGTTGCACTTTCTGGACCCACTCATGCGGAAGAAGTCGCTCTGGATATGCCCACGCTGATTGTCTCCGCTTGCACAGACCTTGAAGTCGCAGAGAAAATTCAGGACATTTTCTCCAACACCTGTATGCGTGTGTATACGAACATTGATGTGAAAGGTGTAGAGTTGTGCGGCGCATTAAAGAACATCATTGCGCTGGCGAGTGGCATTTCTGCTGGTCTGGGTTATGGCGATAACGCAAAAGCAGCGTTGATAACTCGCGGTATGGCAGAAATCACTCGGCTGGGCATGGCGATGGGCTGCGTGGATCAGACTTTTGCGGGACTTTCTGGTATGGGCGACCTTATTGTAACCGCTACCAGTGTACATAGCCGCAACAACAGAGCTGGTTATCTGATCGGTCAAGGAAAAAAGCCGGATGAAGCTGTTAAGGAAGTCGGCATGGTCGTCGAGGGCATCAATGCCCTGCCTGCTGCCATGAAGTTATCCAAACAGTATGGTGTAGAGCTGCCGATTATTTCTGCGGTGGATGCGGTTATCAACCACAATGCTGACCCGGCAAAGACCGTCGCTGCACTTATGCAGCGTGAGAAGAAAACAGAGCTGACGAAGTCTGCGCTGGATATCAATTTTGAGTCAAGTCTTTTAAGGAATACGAGGAGAACAGGAATGAAACGAGTTATTACATACGGCACTTTTGACCTGCTGCACTATGGTCACATCAACCTGCTAAGAAGGGCCAAGGCTCTGGGCGATTACCTCATTGTGGTTGTTTCCTCTGATGAGTTCAACTGGAATGAGAAGCACAAAAAGACCTATTTCACTTATGAGCAGCGCAAACAGCTTCTTGAAGCAATCCGTTATGTGGATTTGGTTATCCCGGAGGAGAATTGGCAGCAGAAACGCTCCGATATGCATGAGTACCATGTCGATACCTTTGTTATGGGCGATGACTGGAAGGGTAAGTTCGATTTCCTGAAAGAAGAGGGCGTTGAGGTTGTGTATCTGCCTAGAACGCCGGAGATCAGCACCAGCCAGATCAAGCATGATTTGTATGATGCAAATGCAGTTGATGGTGAGAGCAAGACCTCGCATGAGGAAATCAATACTGATCCGCAGTAACAAAGCTAACGGGTAGATTTTCGGTAATAGTGAGTGAGAGAAGAGAGAGGCTGGATTCATGAGGGATAGATTGATTTACATTTTGAAACACAACAAGCTCATTCAGAAGCTGTATGTTGTGATTATGAGCTTTGTGTTCAAAGTATGGGGTGTATTCCTGAAAACGGATGATAAGCTGGTGCTCTTTGTTTCTTTCATGGGCAAAAATTTTAATGATAGCCCCAAGGTTCTGTATGACTATATGCAGTCTCACCCTGAGTACAAGGGCTATCGCTGCGTTTGGGCATTTGAGCATCCGGAAAAATTCCCGGAGCTGGTGACTGTAAAGATTGATACTCCTGCTTACTTCAAGATGGCACTGAAGGCTAAATACTGGATTACCAATACAAATATTGAGCGCGGCTTGAAATTTAAGAAAAAGAGCCAAGTCTATTTGAACACATGGCACGGTATTGCTCTTAAGTACATCGGCAATGACTGCCCCGGCCGTAAAGATTATAACTTTGATACGCTGGACTACCTCACGGTTTCTGGTGTCTATGATGAGCGTGTTTTCAAGAGTGCGTTCAATGCGAGGGAGTCCAGCTATCTTCGTTGCGGTATGCCGCGCAATGAAGAGCTGTGGCTTGCTGATGAGAATAAAAAGGCAGCAATGCGCAAGAAGCTTGGTATTTCGGAGGGGAAAAAGGTCATTCTGTATGCACCGACTTGGCGCGAATCTACGGATGGCGGTAAATCCTACGCTATCAAGCCGCCGATTCATTTTGATGAGTGGCAGAAGGAATTGGGTAATGAGTATGTTGTCCTTTTCCGTGCTCATCATCAGACTACCAAGGTGCTCGGTGTAGCGTATAACGATTTTGTCCGTAATGCATCTGATTATCCGGCAGTCAATGATCTGATGATTGCAGCAGATATTTTAATCACAGACTACTCAGCTATCGCATTTGACTATTCAATTTTGTGCCGTCCGATTTTCTGCTATGCCTATGATTATGACAGCTATCTTGCAGAGCGCGGCACTTATTTCGCAGTAGACGAGAAGTACCCCAATAAAAGCTGCCGGACGGAAAGCGAATTGCTGCAGCGAATTAAGAATGTAGATTATGCGGCGGAGTGTGCTAATACCAAACGATTCCGTGATGAGTTCGTACAGTATGGTGTGGGTGCAACTGAGGCATGTATTAAAGCTGTTTTTGGAGGAAGAAAATGAAAATCTTGTTATACATGGGTGGCGGCTTTGATACATACGGTCCATCAAGGCATTTATATCATGCGCTTATTGAGGACCTACTTGCAAAGGGACATACCATTCATCTAATTGAAAATCACTCCACTGGAAAGGATCCAGATGCTCCGGCAGAGTTTATTGCAAATAGTAGGTTCTCATATCAAGTGGTAAATTCAAATCCTGTTGAAAAACGGGCGTTTGCAAAACGTTATTTGACGGGTGTTAAATACTGCTTTGATTGTATTCCGGCTCTTAAAGCACAGCGGAATCAAGGCTTTGATGTGATGATGGTTCAGTCCTGTCCGTGGGCTCCTTTTGCGGTCTCTTTTGCGAAAAAGTATGTAGGTGTTCCAACGATTTGGAATATTCAAGATATGTTCCCTGGAGCATCAATTGCAAATGGAGTAATGGACAAAAAGTGGATGCAGAAAGTTTTTTACGCATTCCATAAGATTGCCTATAAAAAGGCCGACCATATTTCTGTCATTTCGGATGATATGAAACAAAAGGTGATTGAACAGGGAGTGGCTCCGGAAAAAATCACAGTAATCCCTGACTGGTATGATGACAAGAGCGTTCGAGAAATTCCTTGGGAAGAGAACCTGTTTGTCAAGAAATACAATATGAAGAAAGATATATTCTATGTCCAGTATGCTGGCACCATGGGATTCAACTTTGATTATAGAATGGTTCTTAAAGTCGCTGAAATTCTGAAAGATGAGAAGAACATTGTATTTCAGATGATTGGCTTTGGAAGTCAGAAAGATGTTTTTGAGAAAGCGGTCAAAGAGGAGGGGTTAGACAATATTGTGTTTCTTCCTCTTGAACCGCAGGAAATGGTGCCGCATGTATATAGCGCATGTTCAGTCTGCTTAATACCGTTACCCAAAGGCGTTATCGGTAATTCGGTTCCAAGCAAGGCAGGACTTCTGATGGCATGCCACCGCGTTATTGTTACTTCGGCAGATGAGGGTTCGGAGTATAACAAGATGTTTGAGAGAGACCAAATCGGTATTGCTTGTTCCACAGATGATGCGCAGGGGATAGCTGATGGAATTCTTAAACTGCGGGATGATCCGGATTTGAGAGAAAAGTATGCTGATAATGCCCAGAAATATGGTAAGGCAGTTTACACAAGAACTGTGAATACGGGATTGTATGAGAAGCTGTACCACTATGTCTCTACGATGTATTGAACTGAGGTATTCATTATGAAGTATAAAATTGGAATTTGGGGGCAGTACGGAGCACCGGGACAGAAGATTGCGGATGGCCAGGCTGTTAGAACAACGGTAGTAACGCGAGAATTGGAAAACCGTTATGGAAAGAACAACATTGGAATCGCAAATACAAATGGTTGGAAAAAAAGGCCATTTGCATTCCTTTGGGAAAGCTTCCGACTGATAGCAGATTCGGATGTTGTAATTATTGCACCAGCAGATAGAGGCTATAAGACTTTTGTTCCGATTCTTATGTTTTTTAATAGGTTTTATCACAAAAAACTGGTTCATCTGGTTATCGGGGGATTCCTTCCGACATTGCTTGAACAGAATCCACAGTATTGTGGGTATGAAAAGAAATTTGATTCGATTTTTGTACAGACAGAAAACATAAAAAAAGATCTTGAAAAATTAGGTATCAATAATATACATTACCTGACTAATCTGAAACGGCTAAAAAAGAGAAACGTAGATGATATTAAGTTGGAAACAAATGACGATATAAAAGTTTGCGTATTCTCAAGAATTAATAAGGATAAAGGCGTTGAAGATGCAATTGCAGCAGTTAAGATTGTTAATGAAAGATTAGGCGCACAGAGGGTTACGCTTGATTTTTATGGTCTGCTACCAGAAAGCTATAAGGATAGATTTAACCAACTTCTTGAAGAGAATAAGGGGTTAATTGAGTATAAAGGAATTGTTGACTACAACACAACTGTTGATGTCCTGTCACAGTATTATGTGATGCTATTTCCAACTTACTACCATGGCGAAGGCTTTCCTGGAAATGTTGTTGATGCATATAATTCAGCACTTCCAATTATTGCTACAGATTGGCTTTATAATAAAGATGTAATAAAGAACGGCAGAAACGGTATCTTAGTGCCAATACAGGATCCTAATGCGATTGCAGATGCTTTGCAATATTTGTATGAACACAGAGAAATCAGATATGAATATGCAAAAAATTGTCTGGAAGATGCTGATCAGTATAAACCCGATAAGGTGATGGCAGAGTTCTATCAGACAATGGAGGAATACTGGAAATGAGAAAAGTTAAATATGGAATAATTATATTGCTGAATTACATTTATGTGCCATTAAAGTGCATTTTGTCAGGATTTCATTTTCATGCAACGTTGCCGCAACTGATAACACCGGGAACGAAAATTGAAATGGGGGGGTGGCCGCATTTCCTTGCTTGGGAGGTTGCATACAGAAAGTGGCTGCTTGATTTCTTCACGAAACAATGGAAAGCTGAAAATCGGGAGCCGTGTATATTTGAATCGCAACACTATGATCGTTTGCAGAGATTCCGTTGAGATAGGATCTGGAACAACAGTTGGACCGAATGTAATGATTTACGATCATGATCACGATTTGCAAAATCGTGGGCGTATTTGTTCATCACCTATTTCAATTGGAGAGAATGTTTGGATAGGTGGTGGAGCTATTATCCTTAAAGGTGTTACCATTGGAAATAACAGCGTTATCGCAGCTGGATCGATTGTTACAAGGAATGTACCTGCAAACACAATTTACATGAATCATATTGAACCGAGAATAGTGAAAAGGAAAGAAGCTAATGAAGATTGTAATAATCACGGGGAATAACTATCCGTGTGGAGATGCTGGAGCTGTGAGACAACATGCGATGGCAAAGCTACTTATGGATATGGGACACGATGTATTTGTTATTGGATATGGTCCCTATACTGGGAATAAGGAAAAAGTATACGATTCCGTACCATATATATCGTTTAGAAAAAAATTTAATAATAGAATTATAAGAGCTTTTTACAGAGTAAACTTTGGCAGTAGAGTTGCCACATATATAAAAAAGCATCATCAAGATTTTAATTGTCTTTTAGTTGTCGATATTCTTCCCAATGCTTTTAAGAAGATTGAGAAACTAGCTCAAGAAAGAAATGCTCTGTTAATTCATGATAGCGTTGAGTGGTATTCTCCGGAGGAATTTGAAAATCGAGAAAAAAATAGAGCCTACAAGAATAAGGAGTATACAAATCTAATTGCGATTAATAAGAAGTGGAGAGTAATTGCTATCAGCAAATATCTAGAAAACCACTTTTCTTCCAGATGCAGTAAAGTTGTAAGGATCCCAGTTATAATGGATGTAAACAACATGAAATCCATAGTAACTCATAATAATAAGAAAAAGCAGTTTGTATATGCTGGCGCGCCTAGCAGAAAAGATTATTTGAGGGAAATGATATACGGCTTTAGGCGGTTAAGCTCTGACGAGCGAAATGGTGTAGAGTTTCACGTAATCGGTGTGAATGAGAATCAACTGATTTCAATTTGTGGTGTTGAAAAATCGTGTATTGATGACTTAGAAGGCACACTATTTGTACATGGTCGTGTGTCACGAGACGAAGCATTGAAGTGGGTTCAAAATGCTGATTTTACAATGTTGATTAGAGACGAATCCCTTCGCTATGCAAAAGCCGGATTTCCAACGAAAATTGTTGAAAGCCTGTCTAGCGGAACGCCTGTTGTGTGTAATATTTCATCTGATTTGGGTGAATATCTGGAAGACGGAAAAAACGCATTTATTATAAATGGACATAGTGTGGAAAGCATTGCTGCAACAATAAGAAAAATTATTCCGTTAAAAACAGATAGCTTGGACATAATGAGAAAAGAAGCAAGAAAAACAGCTGAGAAGTATTTTGATTACAGGCAGTATTACAGAGAAATGAGTTATATTCTAAAATAAGAAAAAGTCAAAAGTATAGTGGAGGAACATAATTTGAGTAAAGAAAAGGAAATAAGAGTGGGCAAAGTAGATGCCATTTCAATTATACTGTTACTTAGTTTTTTGGCGACGATGAACTTTGTCGGAAGATATTATTATTTTTTTGTGATTACTTTTATTGTTGTTCTTTTCCACAATTGCCGGGGACTTAAAATCAATGCGGAAGTCGTAATTGAGTTTTTTTTGGGGTTGGCACTACTCTTTTTTTCAAACGAACCTTTGGGTTTGACCAATATTATTAAACCATTTGTTTATTTCATGGGTGGCGTAATAGGATGTAATATTTTGAAGAATGGTGAAACTCTAGATGAAAAAGAAGAGAGTGTTTACAAAATAATGGGTGCGTTAGCACTTGGAGCATGGATTCATTTGCTGTTAAATATGGTATTAAATAGTAAGAGCATTGTTTATAGAAACACGGTTGATGTTTGGACACATAAAGTATATGGGGCAACTGGACAAGCAGGTTTGGGCATTTTAGCAATTGCCTTTTCAGTCGCAAATCTTTTTTCTCGAAAAGGGAAAAAAAGTAAAGTGATAAACTTGTTTGTTCTACTGGTGGTTCTTGCGTACAATCTTATTCTTGCCGGAAGAACTTTGTTAGCTGTTTTCTTTGTGGAAGTTGCGGTAGCTTTTGTTAGTGTTTTGTATGTAAATAAGGACGGTCGTCTCAAATGGAAAACAGTATTTGTTGTAATAGCGTTGCTTTGCTGTATTGCAGCAATCTATAGTTTTAATATGTTTAATGTTAGAGGAATTGTTGAGGAAACGACATTCTACCAGCGATTCTTTTCTGGAAACTATTCTCAAAAAATAGGTGATGATGATCGATTGACATACAAAATGTTCTATTTGAATAATATGGGTAGATTTTTATTTGGTGGAACACATTTACGCAGTGAGTTAAGACACTACGCACATGATTTGCTGTTAGATGGTTATGACATTGGCGGCATCTTTACTTTGGTAACATTACTTCTCCTGCTCATATTTTCTGCTAGAAATCTGATTCAGACTGTTTTTAATCGAAACTTGAGGTTTGAAACAAAGCTCTTGACGATTTGCTTTTTTTGTGCATTTTATATTGAATTCTGTATGGAACCAATTTTGGCAGGTTTCCAGTGGCTATTTACTGCTTTTTGTATTATTAATGCAGTACTTAATAGCTTGAATAAGAACTTGTTAGGATTACAGGAGGGAGTATGTTACTAAGCATTGTTGTCCCTGTTTTTAATACAGAAAAATTTCTACCGAATTGCTTAGATTCAATAAAAAATCAGCAATTCAGTGATTTTGAAGTGATTTTAGTTGATGATGGATCAACAGATAAATCATCAAGTATTTGCGATAAATACGCAGAGATAGATGGTAGATTTACTGTTCATCACCGAAAAAACAGTGGTGTATCTGCGGCAAGAAATTATGGTATTTCATGTGCCAAGGGTGATTATATTACATTTGTCGATAGCGATGATTATATTTTCCCTTTCTATTTTAAAGAAATTAAAAAAATAATCGACGAATCAAGTCCGGATGTTGTTGTCACATCTGGATACTACTGGGGGAATGAAAAGAAGAGTAATGTTGTAGAACTCAATATCCCACACAACATAAGTACCGACGATAACTCGTTTTATAGACTTTTAGCAGATCGTGTCTATCCGTCCGGACTCGTTTTTTCTGTTTTCAAACGTAGCATTGCTCAACAAATTGAGTTGGATGAGTCTATACATTTCTACGAAGACTTGGATTATCAGTTGCGCGCAGGGAGTTATATTAAACACATATCGGTTAATGACCGTATTGGATATTTGTACAGGGAAGGAAGTCAAACTCATTGTAAATTCACAAATAAAACTATGAGTTGCTTTTCTATTATCAAAAAAATGGAAAAAAGAGAGATTTCGCTTGATAAGAATTTAATCGCAAAGTTTAAATATAACTTCTTGATTAGCAATGCGCTTATTGCAGCGAAAGATAAGAAGCACGAAAGGGAACTTGACCACAGTCTCAGAGAACAAGCTAGGCTTTTTTGCGCTTCAAAAGAGTGGATTACCACATTCAGGATACCCTATATATGGATTGCCGTTATCGCTATTTCGCCACGCTTATACTACAAATTATATAGATTAAAACATAATAATCTATAAGACATTTTGCAATGATTTGGAGAGTGGATTAATGAAGAGTGAAAAAAAACAAGTAGTAGGGGGAGCATTGCTCTCATATATACTAATTGTGTTGAATGCAGTGTATGGGCTGTTGATTACACCATATATTTTGTCAAGATTAGGAACCGTAGAATATGGTATGTATAAGACGGTTGCTTCATTGAGTTCATCCTTGATGATTCTTGATCTTGGATTAGGTGGAACTGTAACGAGGTATATTGCTAAATACAAATCAGATAACCGAGAGAAAGACATCCCGAATCTAATAGCTATTCTTTTTCTGGAGGCAACGATAGTATTGCTTCTTGTAACTATAGTATGCACTGGAGTATATTCACAACTTGGTAATATTTATAAGGCAACATTTACATCTGATCAATTAGCACATGCAAAAAAACTTTTCCTCGTTCTTAGCATTAATATGCTGCTATGTATCATTGAAAATGTAGTTAACGGAATTGTGACGGGATATAATGATTTTCTGTTCGGAAATGGAATCAAGCTAGTTCGATTGGGCTGCCGTATACTGCTTGTTTTTATTGTTTTACAATTTTACCCTAATTCGATGGGTCTGGTGCTGATTAATTTAACTCTGACAAGTGTTTTTTTAATGATTGAAATTTATTGGGCATTTGTCAAACACAAGACTAGAGTGCGCTTTGAGCATTGGGATGCTTCCCTTTTTTCGGAGTCATTTAAGTATACACTCTTAATCTTTTCAACATCTATTGTCAATCAAGTCAATGGAAACCTGGACAACATTGTTATTGGCGCCGTTGTGAGCGCAGCTGCCGTTGCGGTATACTCGATGGGGTTGACAATCTTCGGAATGTTTCAGCAATTATCAACTGCAATTTCTGGTGTGCTGTTGCCATCAATTATTGGAATCTTAGAAGAAAAAGATGGATTAAAAAAAGTTCAAAAAACTATTGTTAACACCGGAAGAGTCCAATTTTGCTTACTAGGAGCCGCCTTTGTTGGATTTGCTGTATTGGGGAAAAACTTCATTTATTTGTGGCTTGGAGATGGCTTTCAAGACGTATACTACATTACTTTGATTCTGATGATTCCGTCAATTTTTGAATTGTGTGTGAATGCTTGTCTTGCTGTATTAAAGGCAAAAAATCTCCTTGGTTTTCAAACAGTTGCATTACTTTCGACAACGGTATTGAATGCATTTATTACTTATTTTGGAACAAGGAAATTCGGCTATTTTGCTGCTTGCTTCGGAACGGCTGTGAGCTGGACCATTGGTAGTTTAATTCTTATGAATTTGTACTATTATAAGAAATTTGGCTTTCCAATGTTGAAAATTTATCAGAGTATTATTGGAAAAACATGGGTTGCGTTACTCGTTCCGGCAATCGTTCTTTCAATAGTGAATCGATATTGTCCGGTGACTTGGATCGCTTTTGCTTTCGAATGTTTGTTATTTGTTATCATATATCTGGTGATTCTCCTTAAAGCTGGTTTAACTGAAAGTGAGCTAGCACAAATTAGAGGTAGAGTTTTGAAAAGGAAAGAAAAGCTATGAAAAAAGTATTAAAATCTCTATTTTTCAGAATTCCTGCATCTTATGTTTTAATGCTACATCATGTTGATGATGGAAATATTACTCCTGTAAGTGATTGCATTATTCAATATGATCAGTTTATAAGACTCCTTAAACAAGACCGAAAATTCATGCAGATGTCGGATTATTTAACATTTAAAGCACAGAACAATGGAAAATATCTACTGACCTTTGATGATGGTCTCGAAGATGTATTCCGTGTGGTTTATCCGGTACTTAAGGCCAGAGAAATACCATTTACAATTTTCGTGCCCGTTGATCTTCTTGATACACCAGGATATATTTCTATAGAACAATTAAAAGAGATGGCAAAGGATCCATTGGTTACGATAGGATCGCATGGAGTATCTCACCGAGTTATGACGACATTAAGTGTTGGTGAGCAAGAATTGGAACTTGTTGAGTCAAAGAAAACTCTCCAAAGAATCATCGGTAAGAGCGTTGATGTCTACGCGTATCCGCATGGCCAGTTCAATTCGGATACGATTAAACTTCTGAAGAAACTTAATCTGTATAAAGCAGCTTTTGGTGTGACGGGGCATCCAACAAATTGCTTTACAGAATCCAATCGGTTCGATTTGCCTCGTTTTAACATTAAAGATGGAAAACAGTATATGATTAATTTCTTCTGAATTTAAGATGTGTACTGTTGAAATAAGATTGATATGGAGGAAATTTAAAATGTCTGCATTTGATAACGCAACCCTTATGATCACTGGTGGTACTGGTTCTTTCGGTTCTACCGTTCTGAAGCACTTCTTGGATTCTGACCTGAAGGAAATCCGCATTTTCTCTCGTGACGAGAAGAAGCAGGACGATATGCGCCATGAGCTTCAGGCCAAGCATCCGGAGAATGCCAAGAAGGTTAAGTTCTACATCGGTGATGTTCGCAATCCTCAGTCTATCCGTGACGCTATGCCTGGTGTTGATTACATCTTCCATGCTGCTGCTCTGAAGCAGGTTCCTTCCTGCGAGTTCTTCCCCATGCAGGCCGTCCAGACCAACATCATCGGTACTGATAATATGTTGCACGCCGCCATTGATGCCGGTGTCAAGCGTGTCGTCTGCCTGTCCACCGATAAAGCAGCCTACCCCATCAACGCTATGGGCATCTCCAAGGCCATGATGGAGCACGTCATCTACGCCAATGCCCGTGTGGCTGCTGAGCGTGGCGGCACCACCATCTGCTGCACCCGTTACGGCAACGTCATGTGCAGCCGTGGCTCTGTCATCCCTCTGTTCATCGACCAGATCAAGGCTGGTAATCCCATCACCATCACCGATCCTAACATGACCCGCTTCCTGATGAATCTGGACGAGGCTGTGGATCTGGTTATGTTCGCCTTCCAGCACGCCAATCCCGGCGACCTGTTCATCCAGAAGGCGGATGCCTCTACCATCGGCGATCTTGCCAAGGCCGTCCAGCAGCTGTTCGGTGACACCGGCACGAACATCATCGGCACCCGTCACGGCGAGAAGCTGTTCGAGACCCTGATGACCCGTGAGGAGCGCCTGCGTAGCGAGGATATGGGTCACTACTTCCGTGTTGCTGCTGACAACCGCGACCTGAACTACGATAAGTTCGTGGTCAAGGGCGAGGTTCATACCATGGCTGACGAGTCCTACACCAGCCACAACACCAATCGGCTGGATGTGGAAGGCACCGTCAAGAAGATCATGACCACCGAGTATGTCCAGAACGAGCTGAAGGGTATTCCTAATGTCTAAGGAGAAGCTCCTGTTGGTCGGTGCCGGCGGCTTCGGTCGTATGGTTGCTGAACAAGCGATGATAGAATATGACTGTGCCTTTGTAGACGATGGGCAACCTGTGGGCACTGACATCTGCGGCATTCCGGTGGTTGGTGGTCTTGCTAATCTGCCGGAGCTGCGGAAGGAGTATGGATTGCTGGTGGTGGGAATCGGCAATAATCGGTTCCGAGCACAGGTGTATGAGAAGGCAAAAGCACTTGGCTATGCGTTCCCCAACATCATTGCTCCCAATGCTTATATCAGTCCATACGCCAAGCTGGGCTGTGGCTGTGTGGTGCTGCAAAACGCTTGCGTCCAGAACGGTGCATCTGTCGGAAACGGTGTTCTGCTGAATGCCGGAACAGAGGTCCACTGTGATGCAGCGGTAGGGGACTACGCTTTGATTTACACCAACAGCGTTGTTCGCACCGGCGCAACGGTGGGGAACTTTGCCCGCATCGGCAGCAATGTTACCGTCTGCAATCATGCAACTGTGCCGGACGGCGCAGATATTCCGGACTGCACCGCAGTACGTTAAAGAGGTGAAAGGATGAACATTCTAGTCACAGGTGCCAAGGGCATGGTGGGAACCGCCCTGTGCAACAACCTGAAAAACATCCGAGATGGAAAGAACAAGACCCGTCCGGCACTGAATATTGAAGAAATCTTCGAGTACGATTTGAATTCCACCCCGCAGGAGTTGGATGAATACTGCCAGAAGGCGGACTTCGTGTTCAATCTGGCAGGTGTGAACCGCCCGGAGAACCCGGAAGACTTCATGAAGGGCAACTTCGGTTTTGCATCTGACCTGCTGAATTGCCTGAAAAAGCACAACAATAAGGCGGCCATCATGCTGTCATCTTCTATTCAGGCAACGTTGGCAGGTCGATTTGGTAACAGCGAATATGGGCGTAGCAAAAAGGCAGGCGAGGAACTGTTCTTCCAGTATGCTCAGGAAACTGGGGCAAAGGTTGCAGTCTACCGCTTTGTCAATCTGATGGGACATAGCCGCCCCAAGTACAACAGCGCCGTCAGTACCTTCTGCTGGGCAGTGGCAAACGATGAACCCTTTACCGTCAATGACCGCAGCACGGAATTGGAGCTGCTTTACATTGATGATCTCATAGAGGGAATGTTTGACCTGCTGGAAGGCAAGGAGCAGCACTGTGAATTTGACGGTGTGGAGACCGTCCTGCAAGCTGATGGTCGCTACTGCTGTGTTCCCGTGACCCACAAGGTCACGTTGGGGGAAATCGTTGACCTGTTGCAGGAGTTCAAGGCACAGCCCACTACGCTTATGATGCCCAAGATGCCGGACGGCTCTTTTGCAAAAAAGCTGTACTCCTTGTACCTGACCTATCTGCCCACCGACAAATTCAAGTATGCTTTGAAAATGAACGTGGACAACCGTGGCTCTTTCACGGAACTGGTACACACTGCTGACTGCGGACAGGTGAGCATCAACATCAGCCGCCCCGGTATTACGAAAGGTCAGCACTGGCATAATTCCAAGTGGGAACTGTTCATTGTAGTGGCTGGTCATGGTCTGATTCAGGAACGCAATATTAACACCGGCGAAACAGTGGAGTTTGAGGTTTCCGGTGATAAGATCGAAGCAGTTCATATGATCCCCGGTTGGACGCACAACATCATCAATCTATCTGAAACTGAAAACTTGGTGACGGTCATGACCTGTAACGAGATCTTCGACCCGAACCACCCGGACACCTTCTTCGAGCCGGTGTAAGAGAAGAATACTGGTTGAGGTTAGGAGAATTATATGGAACACAATTTCAAATGGAAAAACGATGGCCGCACCAAGGTTATGATCGGCTGCGGCACTCGGCCGGAGATCATTCGGCTGGCCGCAGTTATCAAACGCTGCCGGGAATACTTTGACTGCTGTGTGGTCTATTATAATCAGAATTGGGACAGAAACCTTTCCACCGTTTTCTGGGAAGATTTTGAGCTGAAAAATACTTTCGGAGAATTTGGCCCTGACATTCTGGTTCCTGTGGTTGGCGAAAATCTGGGCGTGACCTGCGGAAATATTCTGGGGCGTAGCTTTGAACTTCTGTCCGAATTGCAGCCGGAGGGTTATCTGGTGCTGGGCGATACCAACTCCTGCCTGTCTGCCATCAGCGCAAAGCGGCTGCACATCCCGCTGTTTCACATGGAGGCAGGTAACCGTTGCAAGGATGAGTGTCTGCCAGAGGAGACTAATCGCCGCATTGTGGACGTGATCTCCGACGTGAACATGTGCTATTCTGAGTTCGCTCGGAAATATCTGGCGGATACTGGTCTGCCCAAGGAGCGTACTTACCAGACAGGCTCTCCCATGGCAGAGGTGTTGCACATGAATCTGGATAAGATTCAGAAGAGCGACGTTCTGGAACGCTTGGGGCTGGAAAAGGACAAGTACATTCTGCTTTCTGCACACCGGGAGGAAAATATCGACTCCGAAAAGAACTTTCTGAGCTTGTTCACAGCCATCAACGCTCTAGCAGAAAAGTACGATATGCCTATCCTGTACTCCTGCCACCCACGCAGCAAGCATCGTCTGGAAAAGAGTGGTTTCCAGCTGGATCCGCGTGTCCGGGTCAATGAGCCTTTGGGCTTCAATGACTACAACAAGCTGCAAATGAACGCTCTGGCTATCGTCTCCGACTCTGGTACCCTGCCGGAGGAAAGCAGCTTCTATCTGTCCATTGGTCATCCAATCGCTGCTGTGTGCATCCGTACCAGCACCGAGCGTCCAGAGGCACTGGAAGCCGGTGACTTCATTCTGGCGGGTATCACCACCCGGGAGCTTCTCAACGCCACTGATATGGCTATCGAGATGAAGCAGAAGGGCGTTTTGGGCAAACCCTGCCCCGACTATGTGGACGAGACTGTGTCCATGAAGGTGGTCCGCATCATTCAGGGCTATGTAAATGTAGTCAATAAGATGGTGTGGAGAAAAGGGTAAGAGTGAAAATGATGGAAAAAACAATTTTTATCACAGGTTCTTCCGGTTTCATTGGCTCCAACCTTGCCAAGCGTATCCTGACTACCGAGCCGGATACCAAGGTCATTGGTCTGGACAACATGAACGACTATTACGACGTTCGCATCAAGGAAGCTCGCCTTGCGGAGCTTCAGAAATTTGAAAACTATACCTTTATCAAGGGCAACCTTGCGGACAAGGTACTTATCAACAGCATTTTTGAGCAGCACCATCCGGATATTGTGGTCAATCTGGGTGCTCAGGCTGGTGTGCGTTACTCCATCACCAACCCGGACACCTACATCGAGAGTAACATGATTGGCTTCTATAACATTCTGGAAGCCTGCCGCTATTATCCCGTGGAGCATCTGGTGTATGCATCTTCCAGCTCTGTCTACGGCAGCAACAAGAAGGTGCCGTACTCCACGGATGACAAGGTGGACAACCCTGTGTCCTTGTACGCAGCCACCAAAAAATCCAATGAGCTCATGGCGCACGCATACTCAAAGCTTTATAACATTCCCTCTACTGGTCTGCGGTTCTTTACAGTTTACGGCCCTGCTGGTCGCCCGGATATGGCCTACTTCGGATTCACCAATAAGCTGGTGAAGGGCGAAACTATCAAGATTTTCAACTACGGTAACTGCAAGCGTGATTTTACTTATGTGGATGACATCGTGGAAGGTGTTGTCCGTGTGATGGCAAAGGCACCGGAAAAGAAGAATGGCGAGGATGGGCTGCCCATTCCTCCCTATGCAGTTTACAACATCGGCAACTCCAATCCTGAGAACCTGCTGGACTTTGTGCAGATTCTGTCGGAGGAGTTGGTGCGTGCCGGTGTACTGCCTGCGGACTATGATTTCGAGGCACACAAGGAGCTGGTGCCTATGCAGCCCGGTGATGTGCCTGTCACCTTTGCAGACACCGAGCCGCTGGAGCGTGATTTCGGCTTTAAGCCCCATACCCCGTTGCGTGAAGGCCTGCGGAAGTTTGCTGAATGGTACAAAGATTTCTATATGGATTAAAGGGGAGAAGAAAAGTGAAAATCGCAGTTGCAGGTACCGGTTATGTTGGTCTGTCCATTGCCACGCTGCTGTCGCAGCACCACGAGGTCATGGCAGTGGATATTATCCCGGAGAAGGTTGATCTAATCAACCACAAGAAGTCCCCAATTCAGGACGAGTACATCGAAAAGTATCTTGCCGAAAAGAATCTGAATCTGAAGGCTACGCTGGACGCGGAAGCTGCCTACAAGGATGCCGACTTTGTAGTCATCGCTGCTCCGACCAACTATGACAGTAAGAAGAATTTCTTCGATACTTCGGCAGTTGAAGCAGTAATCAAGCTGGTCATCCAGTACAACCCAGATGCTATCATGGTCATCAAGTCTACGATCCCCGTTGGCTTTACGGCTTCTGTGCGCGAGAAGTACCACTGTGATAACATCATCTTCAGCCCGGAGTTCCTGCGTGAGAGCAAAGCTTTGTACGACAATTTGTATCCGAGCCGTATCATTGTGGGTACGGATGTGGACAATGCACGTCTGGTGAAGGCTGCTAATACCTTTGCCGGTTTGCTGCAGGAAGGCGCTATTAAAGAGAACATTGACACTCTGATTATGGGCTTTACTGAGGCAGAGGCTGTTAAGTTGTTTGCCAATACCTACTTGGCTCTGCGTGTCAGTTATTTCAATGAACTGGATACCTATGCAGAGATGAAGGGCCTGAACACCCAGCAGATCATTAAGGGAGTTTGCCTGGATCCTCGTATTGGCGACCAGTACAACAATCCCAGCTTCGGCTATGGTGGTTATTGCCTGCCCAAAGATACCAAGCAGCTCCTTGCCAACTATGCTGATGTCCCGGAGAACCTCATCGAAGCAATTGTGGAATCCAACCGTACTCGTAAGGATTACATCGCAGACCGTGTCCTGGAAATCGCCGGTGCATACGAGGCAAATGAGGACTACGATCCGAGCAAGGAACACAATGTTGTCGTCGGTGTCTTCCGCCTGACCATGAAATCCAATTCAGACAATTTCCGTCAGAGCTCTATTCAGGGCGTCATGAAGCGTATCAAGGCGAAAGGTGCAACGGTCATCATCTATGAGCCGACACTGGAGAATGGCAGCACCTTCTTCGGCAGCGAAGTTGTGAATGACCTTGAGGAGTTTAAGAAACGTAGTCAGGCTATCATTGCTAACCGCTATGATAGCTGCTTGGATGATGTGCAGGACAAGGTCTATACCCGTGACCTGTTCCGCAGAGACTAATACTTATCGCAGCCATGTGTTCAGCCACATGGCTGTGCTGCTCAAGTGTGCTACCTCTCCGTGGTGAGCAGCAGGCAACGGATAATTATCCGGCTAAATGCATAATCAGGCTAAAGTATATGTAACTCTGTATAAGCTATATGGAAGTGTTTTTTATGACGAAAGCACATATAAATGGGAAAAATAGATTAATATTTCTGCTGACTTTAGTCATCGGAATAATGGTGCTGATAGTGGCAAGTAAATATGCTTTTCAAAGGGCTTGCTCAAGAAGAGAAATACACTGGCCGGATTTAGAAATCGCTGATGAATGGCAGTATAAAATAATAACAGAAGCGTACAAGATAAAGAATGAGCCAAATAGGGAGATTACGATCACGGCATCTGATGGAGTGAAATTAGTCGGCCATTATTTTGAAAGAAAGAAAAATGCACCAATTATCATCTTTTTTCATGGACTTTGGTCTGATAGCTATGTATGTGGAGTGCCAATTTACAGAATTACAGAAGAGCATAAATGGAACCTCCTACTAGTAAGCTTGCGAGCACATGGTGAGAGCGGAGGAAATATTTCGACACTTGGTGTGTTGGAAAGATATGACTGTTGTGACTGGGCAAATTGGGTGGCTTCTGAATTTGGAGAACAGGTGCCGATATATCTTATGGGGTTTTCCATGGGTGGAGCTGACGTATTGATGAGTAGTGACTTGAATTTACCAAAGTCTGTTTGTGGAATCATTGATGATGCGGGCTTTACAACGCCTTTGGAAATGATAAAGGTAGGGAGCAAGAATAAACTGCGTTATGAATTGTTAAGTGATATATTTACTCAGATGGTAAATGTGGGAACAAAAATCTGGGGCCATTTTGACTTGAAAGACGCAGATGCAAGCGTAGCGGTATCAAAGACAAATGTGCCAATTCTAATTATTCATGGTGATAAAGATAATCGAGCACCTCTGTCGATGGCATATAAGATTTATGACAGTTGTCAAGGCGAAAAAGACTTATATATAGTTTCTGGTGCAACACATAAGGAATGCTATAGAACAAATCCAGAGAAATACGAAAAGATAGTTTCTGAGTTTATAGAAAAAAATCTTCCGTGATAAACAACTCTGCGTTTTCGAGGATTTATCGGCCATGTGTTAATCCACATGGCTGTGCTGCTCAAATATGTTACCTCTTCGCGGTGAGCAGCAGGCAACGGGATATCCTCCCGGCTAAAGCATATACATATTCGTTAATTCACTCTTTGGATGAGGAAAAACTATAATGGGAAAGTATTTTGGAACCGATGGCTTCCGTGGCGAAGCTGGAATCACGCTGACTGCTGACCACGCCTACAAGGTCGGTCGTTTTCTGGGCTGGTACTACAACGCCCTGCGTGAGCGCAACGGCAACAACGAACCTGCCCGCATCGTGATCGGCAAAGACACCCGCCGCAGCTCGTATATGTTCGAGTACAGTCTCGTGGCTGGCCTGACCGCTTCTGGTGCAGATGCCTATCTGCTGCACGTCACCACCACGCCCAGTGTGGCCTACATTGCCCGCGTGGATGACTTCGATTGCGGCATTATGATCTCTGCCAGCCATAATCCCTACTACGATAACGGCATCAAGCTGATCGACTGCTACGGCGAAAAAATGCCGGAGGAAATCTTGCTGTTAGTCGAGGATTACATTGACGGGAAGCTCCACGTATTCGATAAGGACTGGCTTGAGCTGCCTTTCGCTCACCGGGAACACATTGGCTGCACTGTGGACTATGTGTCCGGCCGCAACCGCTACATGGGCTATCTGATCAGCCTCGGAATCTACTCTTTCAAGGGCGTCAAGGTTGGTCTGGACTGCGCCAACGGCAGTTCCTGGAACATCGCTAAGTCTGTGTTCGATGCTCTGGGCGCAGATACCTACGTCATCAATGCACAGCCCAACGGTACGAACATCAACAACAATGCTGGCTCTACCCACATTGAGGGATTGCAGAAGTTCGTGGTAGAGAAGGGGCTAGACATCGGTTTCGCCTATGACGGCGATGCTGACCGCTGCCTGTGCGTGGACGAGAAGGGTAATGTGGTCACCGGCGATCATATCCTGTACATCTACGGCTGCTACATGAAGGAGCGTGGGAAACTCCTGACTAACACCGTGGTCACTACCGTTATGTCCAACTTCGGTCTCTACAAGGCATTTGATGAAAAGGGCATCGGCTATGCCAAGACTGCCGTGGGCGATAAGTACGTCTACGAGTATATGGCAAAGAACGGCTGCCGCATTGGTGGTGAGCAGAGCGGTCACATCATCTTCTCTAAGTACGCCAGCACCGGTGACGGTATCCTGACCAGTCTGAAGATGATGGAAGTCATGCTGGCGAAGAAGATGCCTATGAGTAAGCTGGCTGAGCCCCTGAAGATCTACCCGCAGGTTCTGGAGAACGTCCGCGTCACTGACAAGAAGGCTGCGCAGGATGATGAAGCAGTGCAGGCAGCAGTCAAGGCCGTAGCCGAGGCGCTGGGAGATACTGGTCGTATCCTTGTCCGTGAATCTGGTACGGAGCCGGTGGTCCGTGTGATGGTGGAAGCACCCGACCACGACACCTGCCAGAAGTATGTTTCTCAGGTTGTGGAGACCATTAAGAGCAGAGGCTACGGAGTTTGAGTGCAAACCTGAAACGAGGATGTGGAATCCTGCTGATTGCATCTGTGGTTTTTCTTTCTATCTTGGCGTTGCTGCCAGATGCGGATGTGGACCACGATGCAGGATACATTGCCTCAGAGCTGAGTATCCGAGAAACCGTAGATGGAAGCGTGACCAGCACAAGCTATGTAAATCCTGATGGGGTAATCACAGAAGCTATTGATATGGGCTATGCGACCGTGTGTAGAATGCGGGATGATAACGACCAAGTTGTAGAGGAACGTTATCTTGATGCAAGCGGAAAACCTGTGGCAAGGTATGGAGATTACTACGGATTATCGTATGAATACGATGAAATGAGTACGGTAATCACATATCTTGACGCAGAGGGAAACCCGATAGAACGCAGTGATAGATACTCTACTATAGTCAGAACGCAGGCTGGTGGCAGGGCTTCCGATGATTTCTACTATGATTTGAACGGACAGCAGGTACAGTGCTCCGGCGGATACTATGGGCTTCATCGTGGGTATAACTCTGATGGCCAGAACATTAGCCTGACCTTCCTTGATAAAGATGGTCATGCAGTGAGTACATCATCTGGATATGCGATTAAGACATATCAGCGTGATATGGATGGTACCATTATCGGTGAGCAGTATTTTGACACAGAAGGGAACCCGGCGAGGTCTTTGCTTGGTCAGTATGGCGAGTTATACCAGCGCAACGAGCAAGGATACATCGATCAAATCACCTATCTTGACGCAGATGGCAACCCCGACCCTACCAATGCAGGCTATACCATCCTCAAACGTACCTATCATAGAGATGGCACAGCAGATACGGATATGTACTTTGATGCGAATGGCAATCCAAAGACGTTGTCTAAAGGGCAGTACGGCATCAAACGCAGTGGCAAGGCGAACCTTCTGCTTGACAGAAACAGCAATGTTATGCTGTGTGTGGACAACCTTCTGAATGGCTTCCCATGCATGGTAGTTGTTTTTGGCTGCGTTGTCTGTTTGCTGATGATTGTTCTTCCGAAGAGTTTAAGCGTAGTACTGACGATTGTTTATGTAGCTTTCATTCTTTATGAAACACTGATGTTCCGTGAGTCAGGGGATGCAAGAACGAACTTTGTCCTCTTTTCCTATGCTGGGAAGTTTTTGAAAGAGCAATCTGTGAGAGTTGGGGTCATCAATAACATCTGGCTGTTCATTCCACTTGGAACGGGGCTGTATAGGTGGTTTCAGAAAAAATGGGGGCTGCTGATCCCCTTCGTGATGTCTGTGGCAATCGAAACGACCCAGTATGTTACGGGACTTGGCATCGCAGAATTCGATGACGTGTTCGGTAATACGATGGGCGGTTGGATCGGTGCGCTGGTGGCTTGGATGTGGTTGAGCAGAAAAATGAGCGTGAAAAATAGAGCATAAGGAAGTATACATGTCTAATTTTCTTCGTTATCCTTGAAAACGAGACCTATATAGTATATATTTGAGCTGTGAGAGTCATTCGTTATGGATGCTCACAGCTTTGCCGCTCGATACTTTGCACACCTCTACGCGGTGGGCGGCAGGCAACACAGTATGGATGCTGTGGCTAAGATGCAGAGAATAATAGGTTTAGGCCAGTCGAGCTGGGGTCGCTGAGTTTGTTTGCCATAGTTTTAGTGTCCATAGTCTGTGTACTGTCTTGCCCCTTTCAGAGATATCTAACAAGTGTCGCCGTGAAATACAAGGAGGAAAAGTCTATGAAAGCTAAAATGATAAAAGTTTCTGCCACTGTCACCGCCGATGTTCTGTTTGTTTTGCAGGCTGTGGGCACTAATCTTTTGGCAATAGCTCTGCTGGCCTAAGCCTATTGTATTACAGAGATTTTTAGAAAAGAGAGGAATAAAACAAAGATGAGCAGCTATACTGATACGGAGCGACACGCTATTGCAGAAGCCGGTAAATTCGATGCAGACGATATCTTGGCCTTTGGCCCGCATTATTTTAGTTGCGGATGGAAAAAGGAGACGTACTATAATTTTAACTATGCAGTTGCAATAGCTCTTGTAGGAAAACTTTACGGGGATAGAGAATCTAAAAATAGCGATTACCATAAAGGTGTGGAGTACATAGCTGATGCAGTAGGGGTTTCCAAAAGGCAAGTTAAAATTTTAAGAAAAAAAGTTAAGGGGAAACATGGATATTGGTTTAAAACTCCCTATACAACGGCTAAGATTATCCAGAAGGTAATAGATAAACTGCGTGAACAAGAAGGTGAAGCGAGTGTGCGTACTTTCCTCAAGAAGAGCGAAAGTGAAGTATATAGAGAGATTTTGATTGCGGAACAATATGGAGCAATCAAGGCTGCATGCAAGGGGAACAGGGCGAAGGTCATTAGCTTGGCTAACGATTTGAGATATATTACCGTAAAGGTAGGAGATATTGCATGAATGGTGATTTTGATCCAAATGGACATAAGAACCTTGAACTATTTAGATACTATCTAAATAGAGATCTCCAGAAAATAGATAGTAGCATTCAGGATAATCGAGGCGAATTAAAAGGATATTTCATTGCTAGTCTGGTAGATATTTTAGTGGTTTTTCTGTTTAGCGAAAACTGGATTGATTTTGGCAAAAAATGGATAGACGAAGAAATACTGATAAAACTAATAACGATTGTTGTATTAATTGTTTTGTTTATTGGTGTTTCTTGGAGTTCCAACAAAATATTGCAATATTGGCATTTGAAAAGGAAAGAATCAGGTCGAGAAGAGTATATTGTTGATGAAGCAAAACAAAGAGTGATTGACGGATTTGACAATATTGCATGTGATGGTCTATTAATATGTGAGAGCTATATGGAAAGATATGGCCTTACAGAAAAACCTTATGTTAAGGAATTCTATTTTTATGAAATTATTCATCATTTGACTAAATCGACTGACCTGTTTGAAGAAATATATGGGCATATAGACCTATATGTTTCATCGAAGAAAATAGAACTAATTGACACATATAGAGTCAATAATTATATAGATTTTACCAAGAAAATTAATGATTTTTTGAGAAGCGAAATGAAAGAATTTACAAAAGATGATGAGGTAAAGAGGGATATAGATAACCTTGATGCCGTAGTTGCAAAGTGGAAACACATTGATGGATTGGGCAATAAAATAGAATGTAACGAATCGAAATCGGTATCGGAATAAGGAGTCCACATCATGGAAGAAGTAGAAAAGTTTCTGAAAGAAGCCGAAACGTATTATCTGGCAACGGTAGAGGGCGACCAGCCGCGTGTCCGTCCCTTTGGTACAGCCCATATCTTTGAGGGCAAGCTGTACATCCAGACGAGCAAGAAGAAGGATGTTTCCAAGCAACTGCACACCAACCCGAAAGCAGAGTTGTGTGCATTCAAGGATGGCGAGTGGATTCGCGTTGCCGGTGAACTGGTAGAGGATGACCGTGTTGAAGCACGGCAGTCCATGCTGGATGCGTATCCTGGGTTGAAGAAGATGTACGCCGCCGATGATGGCAACACCGAGGTGTTCTACTTCAAGAATGGTGTGGCTACCATTAGTTCTTTTACCCATGAGCCGAAAGTAATCAAGTTCTGATAAGGCAGCCGTGTGGACAAACTGAACTCCAGAAGTTCACGCGGCGTATTCTTGAACACGATATATAGTTTGTGACGTAAATAAAAACGAGGTGAAAACTAGTGAGTAATACACACGCGCGCAAGCCCGGCGGTGGTCGGAAACCATCAAAACCGGAGTACAGCGCATCCAAGAACCTGGCACAGCAGATGAAAGCAGCCGCTGACCTTTATACGGACAAAATGAGCCTGCAAGCCATCGCAGATGCCCTGTCCCTCAACCCTATCAAGGTTCGGAAGTTGCTCATCACAGCAGGGGTCTATGAGTCGGACACGGCAAAATTCGTCCAACAGACGTTTGATTCTCTTAGAAGTACGCAGAGTTATTCTGCTGCTGTCACCTCCACCATGTCGGCTTTGCAGTTGTCCCGTCCCTCTGTGACCTCTTATCTGCCGTATGAGAAAGGCGTGTACTTCCCGGAGGAGGCTGACGCTTCCAATATCAGCACCGGGGCAGAGCGGCAGCGACACTACCGAGCTGTGGTTGCGCTGAGGAAGGATCCCTGCGAAGAAAACCTCTGGAAGTGCGTAGTGGCTTTTCGGGGATACAAGTTCAAGACGATGTCCGGCTTGCCCTTTACATATACGCTGAAGAAGGGCAGGGGAGATGAGTTTACCAAGGAACTGTGGATCGACCGCAGAGAGGACAGCAAGAGTCTTGCTTGGAGTTCCGTGATGCTGTCGTATCACAATATCGGTAAAATCGGAGAGGTAGTGGACAGACCCAAGGCGCTGGGAGATATCCGGGGTGTGTCGTATATCTATGGGTTGTTCTACCGCTTTGGTCTGATCGACGTGCCAGACAAGGCTAAAGAGAAGATGGCGGAGTAATAAGAAAACGAGACATATTTTGTTTTAAGATGGAATGTGATATAATAAAACTGGCGGTTTACCGTACTACATGAAAAGGGCAGGTGAATGTGCTAATGTACATCATTTGTCAAGATTCAATCCTTTCATCAGCTATCGAGGCGATTACTGAGGCAGTAAGTCTATTGGAGCTGAAGCAAGAAAAGAACAGAATCAATAAGCGGATTCAGTCATTGCTTCATATTGCTGATGATCTGGCACCGGATTCTGTGGAGTATCAGTGCGTTTATGAAAGAATTCTCGAATTGGAAAGGATGCGAGAACTGATCAGACGCATTAGAAAGGCTAAGTGTGCACAGATTTATGCGCAGTTGCATATGCTATGGGTTAATAGAGCCCAAAAGGCCAGTCGCGCGACTGCGGGTTTGACTACTGATCCAATGAGCATCGCTATGCCCATTCCTCCCACGTTTGAGGCTACCTTGAGTAGTTTCGGACGTGGGAGGGATTTGGATGCCCTCGCATGCTGAAAAAAATCAAACAGAGATCAAAAACTACTATCGTATTATAGACCCGGAGGAAAGGCTGTCTGAGAATGAGAAGGCTGAAGAAGAACGCAAGGTGTTAGAGAATATGCCTGCTTGCTTCCCGGCGGCACTACGATATGTGATGACACGCTTCGGATTTACGCAAGAGGCTTTGGCCTTTGAATCAAAGGTGTCGGAGTCAACGATCGGTCGCTACAGAAATGGAAAGGTTGAAAGTTTTTCTGAGAAAAACGTGGTTGCACTATGCGTTGCTATGCACCTTCCTCCATGGCTTTCGTTTGCGCTCATAGCAAAAGCGGGTTTTAGCTTGGCTGCGACCAAAGAACAGCTAGCACATTTGATGATTCTAAACTGTATGTATATGAGGTCAATTGATGAGGTGAACGAGTACTTAAGGGAAAGAGGGACTAATGCACTGTCCCGAGAGACGGCATAGGATTGTCGAGTATCTTGAGATTCTGAACCTAAAATGATGAGCCGTGTGTTCAACTCCCTGCCGGAGAAGGATACACGGCTCATTTGCACTGTTTGAGGACAAGGACAAGAAGAGCCAGATGCGAATCTGCACACTTGGCTTATCGGGAGACCGTGTGAGCCAGTTTAAAACTGAATTGCTGCCTGTTTGGTGCTGCTCGAATGGGTAGTAAGCTGGGGTGGACTTCAAAAATCTGAAATTATTTCGGATTTTAGGAGTTTATTCCGGCTTTTTTGCGTTTATAGGGGCGCACAAGTGAACTTGCACAAAAATGGGAGACCGGCTTTGGGACTCTGTCCAAAGATGTCGAAAAGGTATTTACGCTGGATAATTTTGGTGCTATAATCACCATGGGGTTTGAGCCAAAAGGAGGCTTTGACCCATCATCTTGATTCCATAGTGTAAATGCAATACAACATAATTGAACAGAAAGGATAACCGAAGATGCGAAATCGAGGACTCTGAATTGAAATAGCAATAGCAAAGTAGTCTGTATGTTTCAGCGAAGACGTGTGCGCTTGATAAAAACTGAAACAAATTTCTTGATTTAAGACATACAGCCCCCAAATACATAATTGGAAAAGCAATAGTAACGGGATTTTTTACAGAATTATAAAAACACTCTTGGTAGAGAACTCTAAAATAACTGCTTTTGTGAATTATGTAAGGGGATAAGTATGCTCATTCGAAAATTGGACTGCTATTTCAATTCAATCTGACTTCGCAATCGGAATCTTTGTATACAAAGACCGGAGAAGCTAGGATAGTGTACTTGTAACAAGTCACTGAGTCTTAGTCGCTCCGGTCTTTTTTTGTTTGCATTTGCAGTATGGAAGGGGGTGAACCGAGGTGGCATCCGATGTACATAAGAATACGGATACCAAGGTGGAAACCGTCAGTGCCAACTCGGTTTGCCGTCAGTTGCCGCAGAAAACTGCCGAACAGGGGTTGGCAGCTGCAGTTGCGTTTGCGGAGGAGGTTCAATGGTCGTTGGCAATACGCAGAACGATTTCGGGGGTAGGGTTTGGAGAGGCCTTGAAGCTGCTGATGAACGACCGGGATATGTCTGTGGAACAGATGGAGTCAGAGTCTGGGCTCTCTGTATCTACGGTAAAGCGGCTTCGTGCAGGACAGGATGCAAGTGTGGAGCAGATCGTTGCCATCTCGGTGGCACTGCACCTTCCGCCACTTGTAAGCGGTGATTTATTGAGGATGTGCGGAATCACGCTGGATTTCAACAATCAAAAGAATACTGTCTATCAGATGATTCTGACGGAGTATTACAAAGAGGGCATCGAACAAGTCAATGTCTGCCTTGCAGCATGTGGATGTGCGCCACTCAAAACTGCCTGTTAATGCGGACACAACAGAATATACCTATGAGGCGATTGGACCATAAAACGGTCTGGTCGCCTCTTTTTTTTTGAAATTTTTTCTGAGGTAAGGGTTCAAGAAGTGAGCCCTAAACGGTAATAAAACGGCGCAGTAAGGCTGCATAAGAGCATCTGACATGACAGTATTTTTTATAAAAGTACGAAATAACAATGCTTTGTGTGCTGCTTTTTAGAGCTCATCTGATGAACTGGTGATTTGAGGTGTTCTCGGTTATCATGTAGTCAGTTCAAAGGACGACCCCCCCCCCAAAAAAAAGGGCAAGTTCTAGGAACAAAAAATAATATCGTAAGCCCGGTTCTAGAGAGGGTTGAGGATACCATAACGGAATTTTACCAGCCGGCAGACGCTGTCTGCTGCGGTAGAACGACCGGTCTATGGGTGTACCTCCCATCTCTGGAATCGGGCCTTTTTGCGTTTTGCAGGCTGGTTCAGTGCACGGCGTGAACCCCTATCCAGTCTCCGTCATCGGTATCCTTCCCCTCCCTGAGTCCGGGGGAAAGGACACGAAAATGACTGACGTGATGAACTGCGTGGACAAGCTGCTGGAGAAGATCACCGGCTACAAGCAGCGCATGGCTGTGAACCCCTGCGGTGATTATCGTTAGCCTTCTGAATTTTCGACTTTTAACGCTTTATCGAAAATTTGGAGGTTACACATGAGTTTCAATAATGGTAATGAACGTCGCAAGCTGAACGCAAAGTGGGAGCAACTCCGTGTGCAGTACCGCGAAGCCGGAATGAGCGAAGAGGCAATTCAGGCGATGTATGAGTTTGATCTGGGCGTCCTGAACAGTGAACGCGCCTATGATGCCAACACGGTGGCAGTTTGTGATGGCGATGATGACAAAGACGCAAGGAAAGCAGCTGATTTTAAGCAATATGAGGCTGCGATCACGGTAACGGATACCTACCGCGAAACCAAGAGTTGCTTCTCATGGATCGGCGAAATCGAGAATGAGCGGTTGCTGGCTGCTCTTGAAATCTTATCTGAAGATGACCTCAAGCTTTTGACCCTTTATGTTTACGAGGGTTACACAGAGAGCGAGATTTCTAAAGTTTTTAGCATTTCACAGCCTGCAATTCATAAGAGAATCGAGAAAATTACTATATTTTTGAAGAAGTTTTGATTTTTGGTTATAATTTGACCCTTCTCGATGGCTCGTAAGTGGAGGGACAATTTCCAAAGCGGCATCTGCCGCAGGGGCAAAGCGTCCGACTTCATGGTCCTTGAAAACTGAATAGTTCCGTCATCTGGTACTCCGATAATGATACTTCCGTAATTCGCGGCCCGGTCACAAAGCAGACGGGGTGGCTGAAATGCCAATGAAGCGGTACAAGTCCGCTGCCAGATGTTTATGCCCCACTCGCAGGGAGCCGAGGGCGAATATGCGAGACCTGAACATATTTTATCAGGAGTGAACGGATGCTGTTTTCGGTCTCCGGTCACTCCTGCTCTTTTACATATTTATCCGCTAATCACCTTTACTAACACGGAGGACTACTCAAATGGACGAGTTGAATCCTACGGTGCGCGAACAGGAGATTTACGAGGAGATGGAACTGACCCCGGAAATGATCAAGTCCATCCGAACCCTCTGTGCAACCTGTCTGCGACATTTCGTAGAAGCCAAGGCTTTCAAAATTGCTATCGTGCCGAGTGCAGACAACAGCATGGACACTTGCACTGTCTGTCAGACCCGGCGTGGTTACGATTATGTTGTAATGCACCGCTGATACCGGTGCTTTATCTCAGTCATCGAAGGAGATGATGTGTATCGTATAAAAAGAATTGCTCCCATACTTCAACAGAAACCCGCTGCCTAGGAGGTGCAGTGGGTTTCTTACATATCCAAACGGAGGTTTCGCAATTTGGAATCTACTTTGAAATTCCAACGCGGAGACATCTACTTCGTTCGACTTGACAACCGGACGGGCTCCGAACAAAGTGGAACCCGTCCGGCGGTTATCCTGCAAAACGATGTGGGAAACTCCTGCTCACCGACATTGATCGTTGCGACTTTGACAAGTAAGACAGAAAAGAAAGCTGCGCAGCCGACGCATTGTCTGGTGGAACTGGAGGGGCTGGAGCCGTCCATCGTTCAGGCTGAGCAAATCTTCACCATCGACAAAAGCCGTGTCAAAAGATTTGTCGGACACCTCACCCCAGAAGAGATGGGGCGGGTCGATGATGCTGTGAAAATCAGCCTTGCTCTGAACCCAATGGGAAGCATCCAAAAGCTCAAACCGATCATCCGCTCTACGGCGGCTTACGCACCGCCAGAAGTAGTTGACGGTAAGCCGCCTGTCTATCCCTACACTCCTATCAAATCCGATTTTGAGGATGCAGGAACAGTCGAAGAAATGATGTTATACACCGAACTGCAATCCGCTGTTTACGCAATGATCCAGCGACTCGAATACAGCTTCACCTTTAATCCCAGCTTGCTCACCAGCCCGAAGCGTAAGAAGCAAGTGACTGAGATTTTGGCCGAAGCTGAAAAATACATTTGGCGAATTAAGGAGGAAATCAAATGCGCCTGAAAAACGACACGAACAATTATGCTGCTTCCTTTAATATCACTCCACCGTACCAGATGTTGGTGCTTCACAGCAAGGTGCTGATCTACCCCCGCGAGATCTATCAGCGGGGGGTGGAGCGTAAGCGTGTGGAAATGATTGCTGCCGACTTCAACGAGTACATTGCCAACGAGCCGAAGGTCAGCTTCCGCGACGGCAAGTATTATGTGGTGAACGGTCAGCACACCATCGAGGGGCGCATCCTCCGTAACGGCGGTGAGGATTTGCCGATTCTCTGCAAGGTCTACACCGGACTGACGATGGAGCAGGAAGCTCTGCTCTTTGCAGAGCAGAACGGGCACTCTGCTCCTCTGACGGCGGGCATCAAGCTGCGTGCCAAGGTCGTGGGCGGTGATGCTCCTTCCAAGGCATTTCTCGCTGCTACCAACCGGGTGGGGCTGGCATTCAACTATGACAGTTTGCAGTTGAGCGACTACCGCATCAGCTGCGTGGGCACCGCGCTCAAGCTGTATAACGAGATGGGCGAAAAGATCTACTGCGAATCCCTGCGGATAATCGTGGCTGCGTGGGATGGCAAGCCCGATTCATTCCGTGCATCTGTCCTGCGTGGCATGATGCACTTTGTGGAGTTGTATCACGGCGAGTTCAGCGAGGAACGGCTGGTTCGTGCGCTTGGCAGCGTCCATCCCATGGAGATTTACCGTGTTGGCAGGGATAACCCTGCAAAGCTGCCCGGATGGAAGAAATACGTTTTTCCCATCTACATGGCTTACAACGGCAAAGGCCGCAAGGACGCCTTGCCGATGAAGTTCTAAAACATATTTTCTCTGCCAAGAGGCACCTGCAAGCTGCGGATGCCTCTTATTACATAATTATATCGCACTATCGCTACTTTTGAAAGAAGGGCTAGATATGACCAATATGAATGTGATTCCTGTGTCGCAGGATTCGTATATCGTTAATGGCTGCAAAGTGAAAATCACTTATGCAGAAGATGGTGACAGCATGGAGGTTCTTCAGAAACTGATTCATGATACCCTCTGCGAAGAAGCCAAGAATTGCAGTTGAACCGACATCCTTGCAACAAGGATAGTCCAGCACTAAAATAATGGTACAGTTGATGCAGCAACCAATTCAAACAAACGAGTGTGCGCACAGTATCGTTGTTTTAGTTTACATAGGAGTGACAACGATGAAAAAACGTGTATATACCTTATACCGTGTTTCGACCATTGGACAGGTCGAAAAGGATGACATACCCATGCAAAAAGAAGCCTGCCACGAATTTGCAGAACGGCAGGGCTGGGAAATCGTCAAGGAGTTTTCCGAAAAAGGCGTTTCCGGTTTCAAGAAATCTGCAAAAGACCGCGATCAGCTCCAACTGCTTCAGCAGGCTGCTGCTGCCGGAGAGTTTGATGTTCTGCTGGTGTTCATGTTTGACCGTCTGGGTCGGCGTGACGACGAAACGCCCTTTATCGTGGAATGGTTCACGAAGCAAGGGGTCGAGGTCTGGAGCGTAAACGAAGGTCAGCAGCGCTTTGATTCTCATGTTGATAAGCTGATGAACTACATCCGCTACTGGCAGGCATCCGGCGAAAGTATCAAAACTTCTATCCGTACTCGTACCCGTATAGAACAGCTTACGGAGGAAGGTCACTACACTGGCGGCACGGTGGCTTTTGGCTACAAGCGTGTCCAGAAAGGCCGCTTGAATAAAAAGAATCAAGCTGTCTGCGATTTGGAAATCAACGAAGAAGAAGCGGCAATCGTGCGCCTGATCTTTCAGAAGTATGTTTATGAGGGATACGGCGTGAAACGAATCTGCAACTACCTTGTGGAAAATCATATAATGGGGAGAAAGGGGAAAAACATCCCCACAACGACTCTTGTTCGGATGGTTCGGAATAAGTGCTATACCGGTTATCTCATCAACGGAAACGTTGAGAAGGAATGCCCGGAACTGAGAATCATTGAACAGGAAGTGTTTGACCGTGCACAAGAATTGCGTGATACCCGCCGCAGAGAGAAGGGCGAAGATTCTGATAGTTACAGTCCCCATGCGCTGCTGTGCGGAAAGGTATTCTGTGCACACTGCGGAAATCGCCTGAACATCACGAGCAGCGGACGCACCAGACTGCGTGCGGATGGCTCCACGGTGAAAGAAAAGAGGTTCCGTTATAGCTGCCATTACAATGTACGGCATCCGGGTCAATGCGATGGACAGTCCGGCTACGGTGTAACAAAACTGGACGCAATCGTAGAGAGCATCGTATGCACCAAGTTTTCGGAGATTTTAGAGTGCTCCAAAAGCAAGCTGCTTCAGGATATGCTTCGCAAGGACATGGAAGTAGCGCAGAAAGAAGTATCACGCGCAAAGAGTGAACTCGACCTCAAGGACGACGAACGGAATGCATTGAAGGATGAAATGATTCGCGTCATCCGGGGCAAGAGCAGCATTGACCGTGATATGATCCAGCAGCTTCTGGATGAAAATCAAGCTGCAATTCAAGCAGCACAGGATGCCCTGACCGCTGCACAGAATAAGCTGGAGGAGATTGAGCGGGAAAACAAGAAAGCTGAAAATGATTGCAGCAATCTGTTCACTTGGGCAAGCACCTATCAGAACGCATCCTTTCAGCAGCGGCAGGCAATCCTCAACCAGTTCATCAAGGAAGTCCGTGTTGGACGGGATTATGATATTGAGATCATCCTCAATGTTCCGCTGGAGGAGTTTGAAGAATTTAAGAGTCATTCGCTCTCGGTGCGTACTCCGAGTGGGCGGAAAACGGACCTTAAACAAGCACCCGTTAGGGGGCTGGGTACTCCGAATGGGGGAATCGTCGTTTTTGACAAAACTTCTGGTGAAGCTATGAACATTATGCCGAAAAGCTCGGCACACGTCACTTTGCGCTGTCAAGACGAATGATGCACGATTTTGTAAAGAATGAAAAAAAGAAACGCCGTATCGTTTAACACGATACGGCGTTTTATGGACTCGAAGGGAGTCGAACCCTCGACCTTTCGGATGCGAACCGAACGCTCTCCCAACTGAGCTACGAGCCCATATTTAAGCCCCCAAAAACCGCTTGGGGGCGCGTGGTATATAACTCCAGATTGTTTAAGGACCGCATGGGCTCCCAACTGAGCTACAGGCCCATACCAGATGACCCTGTAAGTGTAACTCGAATCAGGAGATTTGTCAAGCGGATTGTGTCAGGTACGGCCCAGCTGCCAGAAGGCGACGGCACTGGCAGCGGCTACGTTCAGCGAGTCTACCCCATGGGACATGGGGATCTTCACGGTATAGTCGCAGGCGGCGATGGTGCTGTGGGCCAGGCCGTCGCCCTCGGTGCCCAGCACAATGGCCAGTTTGGGCTCAGCGGCAAGGGCGTTGTCGTCGATGCTCACCGAACGGTCGCTCAGGGCCATGGCGGCGGTCTTGAAGCCCAGAGCGTGCAGCTGTGCCATGCCGTGTTCCGGCCAGTCGGCGGGGGTGGTGCCGATCTGCGCCCAGGGCACCTGGAACACCGTACCCATGCTCACGCGCACCGCCCGGCGGCACAGCGGGTCGCAGCAGGAGGGCGTGATGAGCACCGCATCCATGTTCAATGCGGCAGCACTGCGGAAGATGGCACCCACGTTGGTGGAATCCACGATGCCCTCCAGCACAGCCACCCGGCGGGCATCCCGGCATACCTGTTCTACTGTGCGGGGCGCGGGGCGGCGGAAGGCGCACAGCACGCCGCGGGTCAGTTCGTAGCCGGTCAGGCGGGCCAGCATCTCGCGGTCGGCCGTGTATACCGGGGCGTCCCCGCAGCGGGTCAGGATGTCCTGGGCCGGGCCGGTGATCTGTTTGCGTTCCATGAGCAGGGACAGCGGCTGGTAGCCGGCATCCAGCGCCCGCGCGATCACCTTGGGGCTCTCGGCAATAAAAACGCCCTTTTCCGGCTCCAGTCGATTGCGCAGCTGGGCCTGGGTCAAGCGGGCGTAGACGTCCAGCTCTGGCGCGGAAAAATCAGTGATCTCAATGATGTTGGGCATGGAAAAAGGCTCCTTTGTGTTTTTTCTTATTTTAGCACAAGATGCGCCGCAATGCAAAAAGCGGGCGGCTGCCCGATCGGGGAACCGTCCGCTTGTGTTTTGTCTGCCGGGAATCACTCCGAGCGCAGGGCCTTGACGGGGTCGCACTTGGAGGCGCTCTTGGCGGGGATCAGGCCGCCCAGAATGGTGAGCAGTGTGGCCAGTGCGATCAGCACCAGTGCAGCCTGCAGCGGCAGGGCTGCCGTGACCGAGGCACTGTCGGCAATGGAGTGGATGAGCATGTTGCCGGGGATCAGCAGAATCAGGCTCAGGCCCACGCCCATACAGCCGGAGCACAGACCGATGATGAAGGTCTCGGCGTTGAATACCTCCGAGATGTTGCGCTTGGACGCGCCGATGGCACGCAGGATGCCAATCTCCTTGCGGCGCTCCAGCACGCTGATATAGGTGATGACGCCGATCATGATGGAGGACACCACCAGCGAGATGGACACAAAGGCCACCAGCATGTTGCTGATCATGTTGATGATCTTGGTCACCGAGGTCATCAGGGTGCCCACCACATCGGTGTAGCGCACCACCTTGTCATCCTCGCCATTTGCCTCGGCGGAGGCATTGTAGGCGTCCAGTGCATTCACGATCAGGGCCTTGCAGTCAAAGTCCTTCGGGTAGATGGAAATGGTGCTGGGGTCATCGAGGTCGGCGTAGCCCAGGCTCTGCAGGTTGCCGTCGTAGGTGGAGGTGGAGGACAGCATGGAGGACTTCATCAGTTCAGCCAGCTCTTCCTGCGTCATGTTCATGTGGATGGCATTCTGGAAGGCGCTGGCGTCGATCTTCAGGGCATTTTCCATCTGGCTGCCCAGCTGGGCAATGTTCTTCTGGATGGCGCTTTCCATCTGCTGGCTGATCCGGGTGCCCATCTGCTGCATGGCCGTATTCATGGCGGTGCTCAGCTGGCTCTGCAGGGCCTGGCTGATCTGGGCAGAGTAGCTCTCCATCACGGTCTGCATGGCGGCGGAGAACTGCTCCTGCAGGTTGGCGTCGGCCAGCAGTTCACTCATGGAGCTGGCCAGCAGCTGCTGGAACTGCTCGGTCTGCATATAGGCGGAGAAGCTGATTTTGTCCAGATTCAGGATGCCGTTGCCCACCACATAGTCCTTGTAGCCGTTCAGGATCTTCTGCATCATATTCTGCAGGGCATCCGGCGAGATGGACAAGTCCATGTTCTCAAACACGCTGCTCATGTCCATGTCCAGCTGCGGCAGGTCGCCCAGGTCCAGTGAGAAGTTGTCCGGATCCAGCAGGGAAGAGAGGTCGAAGGAACCGGCGCTCAGATCAAAGGCGCCGCTCAGGTCGAGGTTCAGGGCGCTGGTGTCAAACTGGAAGGCATTCTTCAGCGCATCGGTGTCCACCGAGAACATGGAGGACATATCGAAGGAAGTGCCGTTGTCGGCACCGAACTCCTCGCCGGTGAACACATTGATCTGGGGGTCGGCCATCTGCTGCTGCACGATGGCGCTGGATTTGGCCTGCTCGATGACGTGCAGGGTGAGGTCGTGGGTGTAGCCGATGCCGGAGGACAGCATGGCAGCAGAAGAATCCTCGGCGGGCTGCACCACGCCCACGATGGTCAGGTCGGTGCCGTTGGCCACCACCTGCTTCATATAGTCGGTGTCATCGGATTTATCGCGCCACAAGCTGTAGGTCTCGTCGTAGACATAGCGGTCGGAGCTGTTGATGAGCTTGAACTGCTTGCCTAGAAAATCGGAATAGGAATAGGTCTTGAAGTCATCCGGCACGTCTACGTTCTGGTTCTGGGCAAACTGCTGGATCATCTTGTCCAGCTCGGCGTTGTCCCGCATGCCCAGCGCGTACAGAGCGTAGTCGGTCACGCTGCCGGTGGCGTCCAGCACCAGCACGCATTCGTTGTAGGCTTCCGGCCAGCGGCCGGCCTTGACGTCGTACTGGGATGCATACAGCTCCGGGGTCTGGGGCAGTTCCGAGAACACACTGGTGTTCATCATGGAGGACATGATGTTGTTGGAAGAGGTCTCGGAGCTGATGCCCAGCGAGGACAGGGAGGAATCCGGGTTCACCTGCCGGATGCTGCCGTCGGGGTCCTGCCGGTAGATCTGGGGCGACACATTATAGGCATACTCCACGGCGGTGGCATTGTCGGCAACGGTGGTGTCGGTGGTCTCCAGATACTGCTTGAGGGACTTGAGGTCGTTGGTGGTGATGCCCGACACCATCTGCGAGAGCAGCTGGCGCACCGGCACCATGCCTTCTTCCTGAGTGGTGCTCTGGGAGCTGTCCGACGGAACGCGGGAAGAGAGCATGGAAGTAAAGTCCATGCCGCTGCTCATGATCTGCAGCGGGTACTCCGACAGGGTGGAGCGCTCCATGTCGTCAATGTAGTTGTTGACACCGGTGGACAGGGAGATGATCAGCGCAATGCCGATGATGCCGATGGAACCGGCAAAGGCAGTGAGCAGGGTGCGTGCTTTTTTGGTGCGCAGGTTGTTGAAGCTGAGGGTCAGCGAGGTGAGCACCGACATGGACGAGCGGCCCATGTTCTTGTGCACGGGGGCCGCAAGGGTCTGGGTGTCCGGCTCGTAGGGCATGGTGTCGGAGCGGATGACGCCGTCCTTCAGGGTCACGATGCGGGTGGCGTAGCGCTCGGCCAGCTCCGGGTTATGGGTGACCATGACCACCAGACGGTCCCGGGCCACCTCCTTGAGCAGCTCCATGACCTGGATGCTGGTTTCACTGTCCAGTGCACCGGTGGGCTCGTCGGCCAGCAGGATGTCGGGGTTGTTCACCAGTGCACGGGCAATGGCCACACGCTGCATCTGGCCGCCGGACATCTCGCTGGGGTGCTTGTGCAGCTGGTTGCCCAGACCCACTTCCTCCAGTGCCTCGGTGGCGCGGCGGCGGCGCTCGGCCCCGGAAATGCCGGAGATGGTAAGGGCCAGCTCCACGTTGGCCAGCACGGTCTGGTGGGGGATGAGGTTGTAGCTCTGGAACACAAAGCCGATGGTGTGGTTGCGGTAGGAGTCCCAATCGCGGTCGGTGTACTTTTTGGTGGAGATGCCGTTGATGATCAAATCGCCGCTGTCATACCGGTCCAGACCGCCGATAATGTTCAGCAGGGTAGTTTTGCCGGAGCCGCTGGGGCCGAGGATGGCGACGAATTCGTTATCACGCAGGTTCAGGCTGACATTGTTCAGCGCATTCTGCACGAGATCGCCGGTCTTGTACTGTTTGCAGATCTGTTTGATTTGTAGCATGTGTGTGCCTTTCAGGGGAAAAGGTTCCGGCCGGGGCCGGAGAGGTGAGGAACGGACAGCTGTGCCGCTGCGGGCCAAAAGGCGCGCAGACTACACAGAAGAATCGAGATGATTTTAGCAAATCTATATGAAAAAACTGTGTATGGAAAAGAAAGTGTTTCCGGAAGCAGAAGCAGAAATTCTCTGTTCTGGCCGGGTCAGAGAGGAAAATTTTCCCAACCCGGCGGCAGGGGTTGCAATCCTGCGACGTTCGTGTTATTGTAAGGGTACTGAAAAAAGCCGTGCAAACCATCCGGAACGATGAAAATGCGGTGCGGCACAGGCAGCATGATTTGTAAAAACGTCGGAAAGCAAAACAACACGACGCAAAATCGAACAGAAAAACAGTCTGACACTTTTAGACACTTTTTCAGGGTTGAATGGTTCCTTCCTGCTCCATACAATAAAAAAGGAAAAACAAGGAAATGCACTAAAAACGTCGCAATGCCTTGTAGCAAGGAGGAATTTCTATGGAACGTACGTTTTCACCCATGGTCCGGCAGTTTTCTGCCATCGCCGGGTTGCAGCAGGCATATACGCTGGTTTACTCCCTTGACCCGGACGGCGAAACCGGCTGTCGCCTGACGCTTTGCCGTACCGGCAGCAGCCAGCGCATGGACAGCAAGTATATGGCCGTTGCACCGGAGTTTGGCTACCGTGTTTTGCAATATCTGTGTGAGAATGGCGTTCAGCCGGAGATCTGGCAGGACGTGGTGGCGGAGCTGGATGCGGCACAGCAGACCGAACAGGAAGGCGGCGCGTGGCGTGGACAATGAGCGGACGGCAGATGTGCTGCAGGTCGCCCTTGCAAGCTATGACCGCAAGGAGCTTCGGGTACAGAAAAACTATCTGGAAGAACAGAACCCAGTGCTGGCCTGTACCTGCTTTCTGAACGGACACAAACTGCTGCAGGAGCTGCAGCAGGGCCACAATTTTGACATCGTGGTGCTGTGCAGCCAGATGGAGGATATGAGCAGCATCGAGTTCATGATGGAACTGCGCAAGCTGGAGCACAAGCCGCTGCTGATGCTGTTCGACGAGGGCCGGCGCAAGAACAGCTCGGCACTGCGCATGGAGGATTCCGGCAGCTGTTGCTGCGTGGAGCGCATGGAGCTCAAGAACCTGCTGCGGGAGCTGTACCGGATGCCGGGCCAGCAGTGGCAGCGCACCGAGCAGCAGTGCCAGCAGCTGTACCACAGCTGGGGCATCCGCATCCCGGACATCAATTGCAGCTATCTGACCAGTGCGGTGGGCGTGGTCTACGGCACCTCGCAGAAGCTGGCCATCCGCAAGGAGATCCTGCAGGCGGTCAGTGAGCAGTACGGTGTTTCGGTCTCGGCCGTGGACAGCGGCATCCGGCGCATGATCGACCAGCTGGAAGCAAAACCGGCCGAGGGCTGGACGCAGTTCAAGGCTGAAAGCGGCTTTGAAGCGGAAAAGCCCACTACGGGCAAGCTGATCTATGCAATCAAACGGTATCTCATCCAGCAGAAGAGCAGGGAATAACGCACACAGTCTTGGAGGCGGTAGCAATGGAGCAGGCACAGCAGAATACAGCGCAGGAGCTGACGGCGCAGGCCATCCCGCAGCAGGCGGTGGAGGATGCCTGCTTCCATTCGCTGGGACTGATCGGGCGCAACTGCGAGTATCTGGAGCAGCATCTGGCCCGCGTGGGGGCAGACGCCCAGTCCCTGCAGGCAGTCAGCGACATCAGCGCGGCCACGGCCAAGCTGGAACGGACCATCAACGAACTGCTGTCTGCGCTGGAATTTCTGCGTGCCGGGCAGCCGCCTAAGCTTTACCCGCTGGATCTGTGCGAGCTGCTGCAGCAGGTGGCGGCCCAGGCCGACATGGTGCGTGCGCAGCTGGGAGTCACCCTGGAGCTGGACTACGGCGGCTGGACGGCCTGCCGTGTGCTGGCTGACCGGGATGATGTGGAGCTGCTGTGTCTGCATCTGCTGTCCAACGCGCTGCGTGCCTGCCGCGAGGGCGGCACGGTGAGGATCCTGCTGCGCCGCAGCGAGACCATGTGGCAGCTGACTGTGCGGGACAATGGCTGCGGTCTGCCGGAGGGCAGCCAGGAAGCCTGGCTGGAAAACCGGCGCAGCTTTCTGGGTGGGGCTCAGCTGGGGCTGTTGCTTTGCCGCGAGTGCTGCCGCCGCATGGGCTGGGGGCTGAGCGTGGAGTGTGCCCCGGAAAAGGGCACCCAGGCCGTGGTCACGGTGCCGCTGTACACGGACGATGGGCGGGCACCGGAGGTGGAGCTGCATGCCGGAGCCGACCTTGCGTCCGAGCAGCATCAGTACCAGCTGCGCGCCATGCTGGTGCGGGAGCTGCGCACCATGCCCGAGCGCGGCGACCCGGACGAATAAACCGAACAAAACCAAAAACCCGGAACTTCCTGTCCGACAGGAAGTTCCGGGTTTTGTTGTTTGTCTAGAGTTCCGGCACAGAGGCTCAGTAGTGCAGACGGTCGGCGGTCAGGGCTTCCAGAACCGGCAGCATGGCAGCAGCCTCGGCCTTGGCGGCAGGCAGATCCATGTCGCGGTAGTTGCCGCACTCCACTTCGCTGGCACCGGGCACGGCACCCTCAAAGGCGGCCATAAAGCGGAAGGACTCCACGGTCAGCTCCAAAGCCTGCGCAGGGGTCAGGCCGCGGGTCAGCAGGTAAAAGCCGGTGCGGCAGCCCATGGGGCCCACGTAGATCACACCATCCTGGAAGGCACTATTGCGTGCGTAGGTGGCAAACAGGTGCTCCAGCGTGTGGGCAGCGGCCGTGGACAAGTAATCGCCCTGGTTGGGCTTCTTCATGCGGATGTCCCAAGTGAGCACGTCGCCGTCCTGACGGCTCAGGTACATGCCCCGGTCCAGCTTGGTATGGTCAACACAGAAGCTCGCAATGCGTTCCATTGTGTCGCCCTCTTTCTCAGGCCTGCAGGCGCTGCACGCTGCCGTGTGCGCAGTCCACAGCGATCATCAGGCCGTCACGGATGTGAGAGGTGGCACCCACGGCACCCACGACGGTGGGCTTGAGCAGAGCCTTGCCGACAATGGCGGCATGGCTGTTCAGGCCGGGCTCCTCCACCACCAGAGCGGCGGCGTCGCGCACATAGTTCAGCATCTCGTTGCTGGTGGAAGGCACCACCAGCACCATGCCGGGCTTGAACTTGGCACGCACCTCGTCCAGGGTGCGGCACACGCAGGCCTTGCCGGTGGCGTTGGACACCTCGGCGTTCTCCGGGCCGACGCCCACACCGGTGGCCAGGCAGTTGCCCACCATGTGGATCTTGATCATGTTGGTGGTGCCGGAAATGCCCACGGGCACGCCGGCGGTCACCACGGCCAGCTCACCGTTGTGCAGGAAGCCGTTTTCCTTGGCCAGAGCGGTGGACATTTCGATCAGCTCGTCGGTGCTGTGCGCCAGAGGCATCATCAGGGAGGTGATGCCCCAGCTCAGGGACAGCTGACGCTGCACCTGCTCCTTCATGACGCAGGCGATGATGGGCTGCTGCGGGCGGTACTTGCTCAGCAGGCGGGCAGTGGTGCCGGACTCGGACACGGTGACGATGGCAGCGGCGTTCACGTCCTTGGCGGTCAGGCAGGCGGCGTGTGCGGTCGCATCGCTCACGCTGATCTTGCCGTTGGTGGCCTCGGTCAGGTACTCTACGCGGGCATGGTTCTCGGTCTCGGTACGCTCGGCGATGGCGGACATGGTCTTAAGGGCCTCCACGGGGTAGGCACCGGCAGCGGTCTCACCGGACAGCATGATGGCAGAGGTGCCGTCGTAGATGGCGTTTGCCACGTCCGAGATCTCGGCGCGGGTGGGGCGGGGGTTCACCATCATGCTGTCCAGCATCTGGGTAGCGGTGACGATGGGCTTGCCGAAGGAGAAGGAACGCTCGATGATGTTCTTCTGGATGCCGGGCAGCTCGGTAAAGTCGATCTCGACGCCCAGGTCGCCGCGGGCCACCATGACGGCGTCGGCGGCAGCCAGGATGCTGTCGATGTTGTTCACACCCTCACGGTTCTCGATCTTAGCGATGATGCGGATGTTGGAGTCGTACTCGTTCAGCAGGTTGCGGATCTCGTACACGTCCTGTGCGGTGCGCACAAAGGAAGCAGCGATGAAATCAAAGCCCTGCTCGATGCCGAAGATGATATCGTCCTTATCGCGCTGGCTCATATACGGCATGGACAGATGCACACCGGGCACGTTGACGCCCTTCTTGTTCTTGATCTTGCCGTTGTTCAGCACAGTGCAGACGATGTCGGTATCGTTCACGGTCTGGATCTGCAGTTTGATCAGGCCGTCATCCAGCATGATGGTGCCGCCGGGGGCCACATCCTGAGGCAGATCCTTGTAGGTGATGGAGCAGATCTCCTTGGTGCCCTCCACATCGCGGGTGGTCAGGGTGAAGGTCTGGCCGGCTTCCAGCATCTCGGTGCCGTTCTTGAAGTCCTTCAGGCGGATCTCAGGGCCTTTGGTGTCCAGCAGAGCAGCCACGGGCTTGCCCAGCTCCTCGCGCAGGGACTTGAGCAGGTCCAGACGGCCCTTGTGCTCCTCGTGGGAGCCATGGGAGAAGTTGAAGCGGGCAACATTCATGCCGTTGGCGATCAGTTCACGCAGGACGCCGTCCTTGTCGGTGGAAGGGCCCAGGGTGCAGATAATTTTCGTTTTTCTCATTCAAAATACCTCCGTCTACGTTCTCACTCTCTCATTTATTTTGCAGCAGGCTGTCTGCTGTCATGCAGAACGGCCCGCGCACACGACCAACAGGGAAAACTCCCCGTGCTGTGGGTTGAAATGTACGGTAAAGTGAAAATCCAAAACTTTACCAACTACTATTATAATCGCTTTCTGACAAGAGAGCAAGTGAAATTTCAGGATGAATACAACTTTTTTGCATACCGGGAGGTTTGAACAGATGTTTGACGCAGGGACGCGGTAATTTTGCGGATTTTGCACAGAGAAATCGTTAAAGAAATGGCTAAGATCCTGCCCGTCAGGACAGCTGTGCAGCATGGAAAGACAGCCCTTGCAAACGGGCTTGTTTTTGCTTATAATGGTGGCAGGTAAAAGTGTCACTTATCCGGGCTGACCCGGAAGAAATGGAGAAAACCAAGATGGAAAAACGTGTCTTTCTGATCGTGCTCGACAGCTTTGGCATCGGCGCCGAGCCGGATGCCGCCGCTTTTGGCGACGAGGGCACCAACACGCTGGGTGCCATTGCAAAGCATCCCAACTTCAACTGCCCCAACCTGCAAAAGCTGGGCCTGTTCAACATCGACGGTGTGACCGCCGGGGAAAAGACCGCCGCTCCCACCGGTTCCTTTGCCCGCCTGCAGGAGCAGAGCATGGGCAAGGACACCACCATCGGCCACTGGGAGATCGCCGGTGTGGTGAGCCCGAAGCCGCTGCCCACCTTCCCGGAGGGCTTCCCCGCAGAGCTCATCCACGAGTTTGAGGAAAAGACCGGCCGCAAGGTGCTCTGCAATAAGCCCTATTCCGGCACCCAGGTGCTGAAGGACTACGGCGAGCAGGCCATGAGGGAAAACGCCCTCATCGTCTACACCAGTGCCGACAGCGTGTTCCAGGTGGCCGCCAACGAAGAGCTGGTGCCGGTGCACGAGCTGTACCGTTACTGCGAGATCGCCCGCGAGATGCTCAAGGGCGAGTATGGCGTGGGCCGCGTCATTGCCCGCCCCTTCCTGGGCCGCACCGCCGATACCTTCTACCGCACCACCAACCGCCACGACCTGAGCCTGAAGCCGCCCCGCGCCACCATGCTGGACCTGCTGAAGAACGCCGGCAAGGACGTCATCGCCGTGGGCAAGATCTTCGATATCTTTGATGGCGAGGGCGTGACCGAGAAGATCAAGACCACCGGCAACACCAACGGCATTGCCTTCACCAAGGCCCTGCAGACCCGCGACTTCGAGGGCCTGGCCTTTGTGAACCTGGTGGACTTTGACATGCTGTACGGCCACCGCCGCGATGTAGCGGGCTACGCGGCTGCCGCCACCGAGTTCGACCGCTTCCTGGCCGACTTCATCCCCGGCATGCGGGAGGGCGACCTGCTGATGGTCACCGCCGACCACGGCTGCGACCCCTCCTACACCAAGACCACCGACCATACCCGCGAGTATGTGCCGTACCTGGTCTGCGGCAAGGGCGTGAAGCCCGGTGTGGACCTGGGCACGAAGCTCTGCTTCGGCACCATTGCCCAGACCATCTGCGAGTATCTGGGCGTGGATGCCTCCAGCCTGGACGGCCACAGCGTGTGGAACGAGATCAAGGCATAAGATCCTGACAACGAAAAAACGAGGCCCCGGAGGTTCTGCCCTCCGGGGCCTCGTTGCAGTTATACAGTTGTGGGAACTCAGGCGGCGTCGTTCTGGGACGCTGCATTGTAGATGGCATCCAGAATGGTGGACGCTGCGTTGTACAGCGAGGATGCAGCCTGTTCCACCTGTTCCTGCGAGGGCAGGGAGATAGACGGAGCTTCGGTGCTGCCGTCACTGGTGCCGCTGTCGGCCGGAGTCTCCGGCTCCTGGGGCTGGGTGTCGGCAGGCTGTTCTGCAGGCTGCTCAGCAGGCGTTTCGGCCGGGGTCTCTTCCGGCACGCTCTCGGCGGGCTCCTCCACGATGACGCTTTCCGCCGGTTCTTCCGGAATGGAAGCAGCGGCGTTCGGGTCGGTGGTGGGGGTAAAGATGTCGGTCTTTTCCGGGGTCTGGGTGGTGTCGCTCACAGTGCCCTCACCGCCCAGCACGGTCGCGATCATCTCTTTGGCCTTGCTGACGGAGGCTTCATCCGGCTTCATGACGTAGAGCTTCTGGCCCTTGGCGGAATAGCACTGGGTGCTGGTGCCGGACGAGCCGGTAACGGTGTAGCTCTGGATGTCCCAGTTGGCAAAATCGCTCAGCTGCATGCGCACCAGCGCACTGATCTGATCCTGCGAAAAATCGGTGACAAAGCAGTCCGAAGCGGCGTCCATGATCTTGGAAAAGCCCATGAGCAGGGCAGGGGACTTGATCTTGTTCAGCATGGCGTCGATGACCTTCATCTGGTTGATGCCGCGCTGGATATCGCCGGAGGCAAAGGCGTGGCGCTCCCGGGCAAAGGCCAGGGCGGACTTACCGTCCAGATGGTTCCAGCCTTCGGCAAAGGTGGTGGGGTCGTAGTAGCCGGGGCTGCCCACTGAGGTGAAGGCCTGGTCAGAATACACGTCCACGCCGCCCAGGGCGTCCACCACGCTGATAAACCCGGCAAAGTTGATGCGAATATAGTGGTCCACCGAGACGCCGTACAGGTTGCCCAGGGTGGCCATGCTGGTCTCCACGCCGTACAGACCGGCGTGGGTCAGCTTGTCCTTGCTGTTGGTGCCGGCCAGATCCACATAGTAGTCGCGGGGCGTGTTGATCAGCGCCACCTGCTTGGTCTGGGGGTTCACCACAGCCAGAATGTTCACGTCGCTGCGGGCTTTTTCGGTCAGTTCACCACGGGTGTCCACGCCGCTGAGGTAGATGACGAAAGGCTCCTTGGTGATCTTGTTGGCCTCGGCACCGGTGAGCAGACCGTTGGTCATGTTGTCCAGTGCGGTCAGACCCTGCTGGGCCCAGACACAGCCCAACGCCATGCAGGCGCACAAGAACACCGAGAACACCCGGGACACCTTGCCGGGCACATTGTACTCCTGACAGCGCTTGACCAGCAGCCAGAGCAGGAGCAGCAGGGCGGCCAGAATGACCAGATACAACACCGGCAGCATCTGGGTGCGCCACAGCTGCACCAGCGAAGCCACGCTGAGAATGCCCTGCACTGTCAGCAGGATCTTGCCGAATTTCGAGGGTGCAGCGGCGGCAGCCTGTGCCTCTGCACCGCTGCGGCGCGGGGCAGAGGAATTGGGCTTTTTCCGGGGCGGAGGCGTGGGGGACGGGTCCTCCGCAAAAAAAGCGGAGCTGTCCACTTCCACGGTGCGGTCTGCCGCACCGCGGCCCTTGCGGTTCACACGCCGCAGGGAACGATTGGAATCATCCTTCATGGGAAATCTCCTTTTGAGCGTTCAGGCTCAGTCGGCCGGCACGATGGTCAGCACCGCGCGGGCGGGCAGGCAGGTGGCGGTCTGGTCTTCGTTGGACAGCCAGCCGAAGCCCTCACAGATGTGGTCCGGGCAGGGGGAGTCCACAAAGCGGGCAGCACCGTCCTTGATCTCGATGTGCACCGTGTAGTACCCGGTGTCTACGTCATAGGTATCGTTCTTGTCCAGCGGAAGGTTCATGGTGGTGTTGTTGTCACCGTAGATCAGTTCGGCCCGCAGCTTGGAACCGCTGCTGTGTGCACTGCGCACCAGCAGCAGAACGGCGGCAATGGCCAGAACGACGGCGGCAAACAGAAGATTGGTCAGCAGTTTTTTGTGTTTCATGTGTCAGTCCTTGATCGAAAGCTGTTCCAGTTCGGCGAGCCAGAGGGCGGCACAGGCATCGCTGGGCATGCGCCAGTCGCCGCGGGGCGAAAGGGTCACGCTGCCCACCTTGGGACCGTCCGGCAGGCAGCTGCGCTTGAACTGCTGGGCGAAGAACCGCCAGTAGAAGTTGCGCAGCCACTTGTACAGCACGTTGTCGGGGTATTCGGGGCGGCCTGCAAAGGCGGCCTTTGCCAGCCGGAAGATCTTGGCCGGGCCAAAGCCGAAGCGCAGCACCTGATAC
>OLSC01000453.1_pt1 | contig 51004 bp, 54 predicted proteins | sample 1672881 | NCBI WGS metagenome assembly OLSC01 (sample SAMEA3136733, study PRJEB25190) | human gut metagenome | biome: human gut; feature: human-associated habitat; material: faeces | place: Austria | collected 2013 | reverse complement strand
CACACTTTTGATGAATTAGATCGTTGTGGTAAATGTGCAGTTGAAAAGTTGAAAGCAGGCAAGCTAATATTCCCACAGGGGGATAAGCATTTAAGTAGATTGTTAGCTCCTTCATTACTGCTATATGTGATAGGTGAGACTAAACCAGTAAAGCGTAAGAAGAAAGTTAGTGAGAATCAGTTGAGCTTATTTTGATAGAAGAACTATTTTAAGAAGAGGTGATTAAATTGAGAAAACCAGTCGTTGGAGAAATTTTGTTTGCGGTATGGGTAGGCGGTAGAAAGTTAAATGAGAAAAGCAAAGAGGTCATTGTAACAAAGGTAGGAAGAAAATATTTTTATGTATCTGATTTAGTGTGGGAGCCTAGATTCCATATTGAAACGTGGAGAGAGGATAACAATATTGGCTTCGGTAATTGGAAACTATATGAAACAAAACAAGTTTATTTAGATGAGGTTGAGGCTGATAGAATCTATCAAACAATTAAAAGTAACTGTTTTGATGGATGGAATAATAAGACAAAGCTTTCACTGGACCAGTTAAGACGCATTCAGCAAATTATCAACGAATAGAAAGTTAATTTTATGAGGTGATAGTATGAGTAAAGGTTGTGTATATGGTTATGTAGATGTCTATGTTGCTTGTTCTTCTAATAACGGTGTATTAGTCGGCAGCACAGACGTAGAGAGAGCTAAATTCGCACTGGAAAGCTGTTATCTTAGTGATGTAGCCGATGGAGTGAGAGCAGATTATTGGATTGAAGTCTATGATGGGAAAAATATAATCGGAATCATTGATTTCAATAAAGAAACATTAGGATTTAGCAGTCAGTTTATAGAAAACTAATTTTATGAGGTGAGGATATGAAAGAAATATTAGTATTAGGTGATGTAACAAACGATTTTAGAAGATTAGGAATTGATGTTCGTCAAACGTATAAAGGTGAGAAATACGGAGTATGTGAAGTAACTGAGGAAGAGTATGAAGTTCTATGTTCAGAACCTGATTCTAAAGGAACTTGGATCAATACTGGTTGGTGTGATGAACCTGAGAAGAGGTTAGCTGGTAAATTTGGATTTGTTTATATTAAGGGCGAAAAAATGAAGGGAGCACTTGATGATAATGCAAGATATTCAGATTTGTTAGAATACTTGTGTTTACATCACGGAGTATCATGGTTCAATGGTCCTGTGGTATGTGGTTTTGCTAAGGCTTTAGCGAAGTTAAATAATATGAAAATGAGTGAACTGTTCATTAAATATCAAGGTTAATCAAAATTAATGATCTATGAGGTGAGAGTATGCGTAGAGACAGTTACTTATTCACGTTATATAGGAACGGTCATGCAGAAAATCGAACATATGACACTATAACAACAGATAGTGAAGCTTATGAAATGGCAGAGGAATTGGAAAAGTGTTTAAAACTAGACAAAGTTACTATTTTTAGACAACATGTTGAATGGCATTGCATTGGTGAGAGAGAAGATGGAGAACTAACGATTTGAGGTGAGAGTATGAGCTTAAAGATAAAAAAGAAACGGTATTATCCAAGTGAAATGCCTTGCCCAGATTGCGGTAGGAGAAATTACTGGGTTAACAGTATTCCGATTTTATTTTCATTAGAAGATGAACATAAACGTTGGTATCGTTGTGATTGTGGGTGTAGGTGGACCACAAGAGGTATCAGAGGTGCTTAAAAAGAGGTGATAGTTATGAAAATGAGATTAAGAAAGAAATGTATTCGAAAATTTTTAGTTAGCAAAATACCATATCCTATAGGAAAAGGAGTTCAATATATTTATCGATTTCCTAACGGCAAAGGAGCTTCGGTCATTAAGTTTGAAGTGTGTGATGGATTCGGTTCATACGGATGTGATGTTGGATTGTATGAAATGGCAATACTTCAATTTGACAATGATGGATATCCTGTTGTTCAAGATGTTGAGGGTTATTTAACACCAAAAGATATCATTATAAGGTTAGAAAAAATAAAAGGTATGGTGGAGGGGTGAGGTTTTGAAAATTCTAGGTGTAATTCTAATTCTAATAAATGTAGGATTTGCGATAACAGGAATGCAGTTAGCATTTGAAGCAGAAGGAGATACGGAGCAATTTATAATTTTATGGATCCTGATATTTATATTTGGATTCAATGGGTTTTATATAATACAAAGTATGTAAATAATAAATCATTAAGAAATAGGAGACGATGAAAAATGAATAAATTTAAAATTGGAACAACAATGTTAACAGGATTAGTCGTAGCGGGAGGATTATTTGTTACTTGTACAGTCAGAATTGATCCTGGTTATGCTGGAATTCAGTATTCATTAAATAATGGAATTCAAGGTGAAGTCTTAAATCAAGGGTTGCATTTAAAAAGTCCGTTTATGAAAGTAACCAGCTACTCAGTGGCAACGACACAAGGTAATTTATCTAAAGACCAAAAAGAAGGTTCAAAAGATGATGATTCGTTCATGATTGCAACATCGGACGGAAAAACAGTAGAAGTCGATTTAGAATACTCTTATCATTTTAATGTGGAGGATTTACCAGCTACCTTTACTCAATTTAAAGGACAAAGTGGAGAAGAGATTGAGACTACCTTTATGCGAGGTAAATTAAAAACATATGCAAATGACGTTTCATCAAAGTTTAGTGTGTTAGATATCTATGGTGAGAAGAGAACGGAACTAAATGCAGCAATTCTAGAATATGCAAGAGAGAAGTTTGCTGAGTTTGGGATTATAATTGATTCGATTAACTTATCAAGAATTGAATTAGATGATCAAACGGCTAAGGCAATCCAGGATAAAATTAATAAACAACAAGAGTTAGAATCGTTAAAAGTAGAGGCTCAAAAAGCAGAAGTCGAAGCAGAGAAGTTATTAGTTCAAAAACAAGCAGATGCGGACGCCAAAATTTTAGAAGCGGAAGCTGAAGCAGAGGCCATTAGAATTAAAGCAGAGGCTGAGGCAGAAGCGAACCGATTAATTTCAGAATCACTGACAAATGAGTTATTGCAGTTAGAACAAATTAATAAATGGAACGGTGATGTGCCGCAAGTACAAGGGGATTCAACACCGATTATTGACTTAAAGTAAAAAAGTTTAAGTAATAAATCATCAAGAAGCGGGATATGAGGTGAAGAGTGTGACAGTAGAAGAAATATTGTTAGAATATCGTAGAGCAAAGCGAGAGGTGGCGATATATACAACTGAATTGCGAAGTTTAGAAGAGTTGACCTTTATTAAGATAACCAAATATGAACCAAGTGGTGGAGTTAGTCTTGAACAAGAAGAACGTTATTGGAAATGGATGAATGAGAAAGATGAACTTAGAATGAAATTGGCACTCGCAAAAAGAAAGGTGGCACGGGTTGAAAAAGCATTAGAAATAATTTCTGAATCTCATCCTCACGAGTGTAATGCTATGTTACTTTATCATTGCCACAATAAAGGGATTAGTTATATCGCGCATCAGATAGGGTATAGTCGTAATGTGATTAAGAATAAGATAAAAGTTGGAGAGGAAGAGTTAATAAAGTTATTGAAAATATAAAATTTCACAAAGTGTGCATAAAATGTGCAAAGAGTGTGCAAAGATAGTGCATTTTAAGCAAAAATCCGTGGTATTATGATAGTGTGGTTTTCTACCCACAGATGTTCTGAATTGCTACAAAGCCATAAAAAAAACCTCATAAAGAAAAGTCATATCAGTTGGTATGGCTTTTCTTTATGCATTAATCTAATTCAAGTCAAATATTTCAAAGGAGAAACTAAGAGGAATGAAACATTAAGAACTAATGTAGCAAAAGAGTGTATTGAGCGAGCAGGAGGTAAAAAGAACTAAAAAAGCTATATTTATTAGGTTGAGAGGGTGATGTTGAAATGAAGCTTACCCCTAAACAACAGTCATTTGCTGATTATTATCTACAGACAGGAAATGCTACAGAAGCTGCTATTAAAGCGGGTTATAGTGAAAAGACAGCCCGTATCACAGGATGTGAAAACCTAACAAAACCTAACATTGTTACTTATATTGAGGAAAAGCAAAAAGAAATCGACGCTCAACGAACTGCAGATATAGTAGAAGTTAGAGTATTTTGGACTGAAACCATGCGAAATCCTGCTAATAGAATGAAAGATCGTTTAAAGGCAAGTGAACTAATTGCTAGAACCTCAGGAGCATTCTTAGAAAAAGTTGAAGTGAATGGAACAGTGACAACTCTTAATCCATACGAAAACTTGACTGAGAAAGAATTGAAAAAATTAGCAGGGATTGAGTAGGTGAGAGGATGGATTTAGGATTAGTACAATTAGGAGCAAAAATAGAACTTGCAAGGCGGGAGTTCTTTTTTTATTGTCATTTAAAAGCACCTGATTTTTATAAAACTGATCGTCAATATCTTGTGGAACTATGCACTGAGTTTCAAGAGTTTTATGAGAGTGAAGATGAAGTCTTAATTATTAATGAACCACCTCGACATGGTAAAAGTAGAACAGCCGGTTTATTCGTTGAATGGGTGTTAGGTAAGAATCAAAATGAGAAGATCATGACGGGGTCTTATAACGAGACATTATCGACCATGTTTTCTAAAAACGTCCGTAATTCAATTTCCGAACTAAAAGCAGATGTTTATAAACCAACCTTCAGTGATGTTTTTCCTGGTGTTGCAATTAAGCGTGGGGATGGAGCGATGAATTTATGGTCACTTGAAGGTGGTTATAATAATTATCTTGCGACTTCCCCAACTGGAACAGCAACTGGATTCGGAGCCTCTATGTTGATTATTGATGACTTAATTAAGAATGCAGAAGAGGCTTATAATGAGAGTGTCAAAGAAAAACATTGGGACTGGTTTACGAATACAATGTTATCCCGACTTGAAGAGGGTGGAAAAATCATTATTATTATGACACGTTGGGCGAGTGATGATTTAGCAGGCCGAGCATTAGAACATTATCGAAGTCAAGGAGCAAAAGTCAGGCACGTTTGTATGAAGGCGATGCAGCATGATGGTTCCATGCTTTGTGATGAAGTTTTATCTAAGAAGAGTTATCTAGCCAAAATAAAAGCAATGGGTGAGGATATTGCGATGGCCAATTATCAGCAAGAGCCAATCGATTTAAAAGGGTGTTTATATAGCAGTTTTAAAACCTATTCAAACCTACCGACTGATGCGGAAGGAAGAAACCTGATTACTTCTATTAAGGCCTACTGTGATACGGCCGATGAGGGAAGTGATTATTTGTGCAATATCATCTATGCTGAATACCATAATGAAGCTTATGTGATGGATGTGTATTACACAAAAGACGCTATGGAAATTACTGAAAAAGAAGTGGCTAAGCGGTATGTTGAGTATCAGGTTAATCGGGCATTAATCGAATCTAATAACGGTGGTCGTGGATTTGCGAGAAGTGTGGAACGTATTTTAAGAACAGACTTTAACAGTAATAAAACTAAAGTAGATTGGTTTCATCAAAACCAAAATAAAAAAGCACGTATTCTATCGAATAGTACGTGGGTGATGGAACATATTTATTTTCCAGTCAATTGGCGAGATAGATGGCCAGAGTATTACAACGCAATGGTCAAGTATCAACGTGAAGGTAAAAATAAAAATGATGATGCACCTGATGCAACAACAGGGGTTGCTGAACAGTTTAATACTCGAAGAAAACCTAAGTTCCATTCCGGTCATGGACTTGGAATCTAGAAAGGGGGTAAATAGTGCTAAAGACTCATTCAGTGAAAGAAGAATTAACTAGGACGGAGATTGTTGAATTAGTTAATCAGCATAATGGGAGATTACCTCGCTTATTAAAACTCAAAGATATGTATGAGAATCGTAACGGTATTAAAGGAAGACTACAATCAGATGATAGTAAACCTAACAACAAAATTAGTCATCCATATGCTGATTATATTGTTAATAGTATTGTTGGCTATTTTATGGGGAAACCAGTTACTTACTCCTTTAATGACAATCAAGAAATAACAGCTTTATTTGATGATATCTATAAATACAATGATGAATCAGCTGAGAATACTCAATTAGCGACAGATGCCTCTATTTATGGGGTATCATGTGAATTGATGTATTTAGATAAGGAATTGAATCCACGATTTAAAGCGATTAGTCCATTAGAAGCGATTGCTATTTATGATACCAGTGTGGAAGAGAATTTAATTGGTTTTATCAGGCATTGGAAGATTAAAGATGTAGATAACAAAGATGTGGACTATGTTGAATATTACAATAGTTATAAAGTCGTGAAGTTTACAACAAATGATAACAGTGTGTATGAAGAACAAGAGCACTTTTGGGGAGATGTCCCAGTAGTAGTTGTTGAAAATAATAAAGACTTATGTTCAGATTTCGAGAAGGTTGTTGATTTAATCGATGCACTTGATAAAGTCGTGAGTGATACAGCGAATGATTTTGAGATGTTCACAAATGCTATTCTCGTGGTAACAGGGATGGACTTAGAAGAAGAGGATTATGAAAAATTAAAGACGACACGAGTTATGAATATTAAAGATGTAAGCGGAAAAGCAGCGTATTTATTTAAAGATTTGCCTGATGCAGCATTAGAAAATTATAAAAATAGGTTAGTTGATGATATACATAAATTTAGTTCAGTCCCTAATATGTCAGACGAGAATTTTGCGAATAACCTGAGTGGTGTCAGTATGCAGTTTAAACTATCGTCATTAGAGTTTAAATGTGCAACCAAAGAAAGTTATTTTAGAAAGGCGTTATTGAGACGGATTGAATTAATTTGTAATGCATTATCCTTGTTAGGTAAACTGACTATCAAAACCGATGAGATTATTAAGAGTGTTGATATTCGATTTACTCGAAACACTATTAATAATAATGATGAGTTGGCTACTCGTGCGTTGCAGTTATCGACTATCTTAAGCAAGGAAACCTTATTAGAAAATTTATTACCATTCATTCCATCTGTTGAGGAAGAGTTAGAACGTTTAGCAAAAGAAAAAGAAGAAAAGCTTAATTCTATTAAGGATTTTGATTTAGATGATCAAGGTCACTTCGTTAATTCAGCTAAAGCGTTAGAAGGTGTAGAAGATGAGCAAGACGAAGAAACTGAAGAGTAAAGAATACTGGGAGAAGCGGGAAGCCCTATTAGCAGAAAACTTTACTTATCAGACAGATTTTACTTTTAAGCGAATCAGAACGGTTTATAAATGGGCCATGAAAGAAATTGAACGTGAAATTTTAGTTTGGGAGTCAAGGAAAGAAAAAATCTTGAAAGAAAGTCCTGAGTTTAGATTTTCGGAACTTAAAACGTTACAGGATTTGAAGGAATCTACCCGTTTAGTTTTGGAGGAAATGTATAAAGTGGAGTCTAGGGCTTTATCCGATTCATTAGATCAATTATTTGTTAAAGATTTAGTGGATATGGAAGCTTTAGATAAACAATATACAGCGTATAAGAAAAAACTTGAACAGGCTCAAGACACACCTATTTCATTAGCCATTCAAGCTCAAGCCAATTATCCTCAAAACTTACCGTATGTTGAGGAAGTATTAAAGAATCCTGTTCAGGCTCAAACTTTGAGTCAGAATATTTGGTATGTCGGATATGCAGGAATAGATTATAAGAGTCGAATTAATCAGCGGGCTAAGATGATTCAGGGCGAATTAGAAGATATCTTTACTCAATCATTTATTCGGGGCGAATCTTATGGCCAAACAGCAAAGAGAGTGATGGAACGATTAAATGTTTCTTATTCCCATGCTAAACGATTAGTGCAAACTGAATTACGTATGTGTGAAGTTAAAGCAAATTGTGAACACGCTAAGCGATTAGGATTTAAATATAAAAAGCGAAAAACAGTAAAGGACGCTCGTGTCTGTAAGAAATGTCAGGAATTAGAAGGACGTGTTTATTTAATTTCTGATTTAGAAAAAAATCCGTATTTAGCGATTGCACATCCGAATGAGCGTTGTTACTTGATAGAAGTGAGTGATGTAAAAGGTGAACGGTTATATGCCGAGCAAGATAAATAAAGGAGTGAATGAAATGAACTTTGGACAAGCGTTAGAATTATTGAAAAAAGGTAAGAAAGTAGCACGTCAAGGTTGGAACGGTAAACACCAATACATAGAGTTAGCAACAAATATTAGCTATACAAGTACTAACAATGAAGTAATTAATGCAAACCATGAAGCAATAGGTAATAATGCAATAGCTTTTGTTGGAACCTCGGGTGTTCAAATCGGTTGGCTTGCAAGTCAAGCTGATATGTTAGCAGAGGATTGGGTGTTTGAGAAAGAAGAAAGATGGCATGATTCTTATGGAAGTGTTTATCTTGAGAAAAGATGGGTAGATACTCTCAGTATTGGAGATCTTTTTAATGGTTATCAACCCCAAACTGAAATTGAACGTTTATGTTTATCGCTCATGGAAGAGTTGAAGAAAACAAAACATCCATACCACAGCGTTTTAATTACAGAAGATTCATTTAAAGTTTTAGAAACAAAACAATGCGGAATGAGAACAGAATAGTTTAATTAAAGTCTTAGTGAATTAAGGCTTTTTATTTTGCCCTGAGCAAGGCATTAAAAGGCTTAATCAAAAACTAAGGAGGAATTAACGTGGGAGCAGATGCAACTAATACGAATGCAAATCCAGGAACAGGAGATGGGCAAGAGACACAAGTTAAAACATTTGATGAGCTGCTAAATGATGAGTCCTATAAATCGGAATATGACAAACGATTGGCACAAGAATTAGCTTCAGCTAAAAGTGAATGGGAAACGGAACAACAGAAAAAATTAGATGCGGAAAAAACGGAAGCAGAGAAAATGGCTTCTATGAATGCGAAAGAGCAAGAAGATTACAAACGAAAAAAGCGTGAGGAAGCCTTAGCAGAACGTGAACGTGAAATTACAACTCGTGAGCTTAAAGCGACTGCTTATGAAACGTTAACTGAACAAGGATTACCTAAAGAATTAGCCGAGATTTTGAATTATACAGATGCAGATCAATGTAAAGCTTCGATTGATGTCGTTGAAAAAACATTTAATTCGGCGTTGACGAAAGCTGTTAATGAAAAATTAAAAGGAACTGCTCAAATACCTGAAAGAGGCGGCGAAGTAAAAGACACACCATTGTTCGGTTTCAGTTTTACTGGTGTTAGACCTAAAAAATAGTAAAGAAAGAAGGAATAATAGATGGCAACATTAAATTATGCAGAACAATATGCAAGAGAATTAGCACAGGCATATCCATATACTTTGTTTTCAGGAGCATTGTGGAATACAGAAAATTCATCTAAATACAAAGTTATTGATGCGAAAACGATTAAAATCCCAAGCATTTCAGTCGGAGGGCGTACGAATGGAAACCGTGATACGATTGGATCATTTACTCGTAATTTTGAAAATGATTGGGAAACTAAAACATTAAACAATCATCGTAAATGGCAGACGTTAGTTCATCCAAAAGATATCGATGAAACGAATCAAGTTGCATCGATTGCTAATATTACGAAGGTTATGAATGAAGAACAGAAATTCCCTGAAATGGATGCTTATATTTTCTCAACCATTTACAAATTACGAAATGAACAAAAAGCGATTACTCCATTAGCGGAAGAATTAACTGTAACCAATATCTTAGATAAATTTGATGAAATGATGGATGCAATGGATGAAGCCCGTGTTCCATATTCAGGACGTATTTTATACTGCGATACCTATACTAAGACATTAATTACAAAAGCAGTTGCTATTGTTCGCTCTAATGCTCAAAAAACGATTGTACGTGATGTTGAACGTTTAGAAGAGGTAAATATTGTGACGGTTCCCACGGACTTAATGAAAACGTCATACACCTTTACAGAAGGATTTGAAGCAGCAGGCGATGCTAAAGATATTAAGATGTTATTAATTCATCCTTCATCTGTTTTACCGGTTGTGTCTTATTCATTTGCTCAATTAGAGGCGCCAAGTGCTTTATCAGAAGGTAAATATGTTTATTTTGAGGAATCATTTGAAGATGTATTTATTTTAAATAAACGAGTAGATGCGATTCAAATGATTGTTAAAGATCAAGGTTAATAGAAGGTGATGGAAGTGACAAAAGAAGAACTCATTCAAGACCTTAAGGAACAAACTAAAGCTACGGATTTTGAGGTTAAACTAATCGTTGAAAGGTCTATCAGAGCCTGTCAACTTTATGTGAATAATCCCAACTATGACGTGTTAAAGGAAGCTTCCTGTGAAGTGATGGCTTTAGCGTTATATTTATGGGATTCTATGAGTGCCAAAGCCAGTGTAGAGAAAGGGATTGCTTCGATTTCTCAATCAAGTCGGAGCGTCTCTTTTTTAAACTCTAAAGAGTTAGAAGCACTGATTAAAGAGTATATTCAAAACTCTTTATCATTACCGAGATATGCGAAGGTGTGGTAGTGGATGAATTGGTATACAGAAGAGATTGAAATCCTAATTAGAAAAAAAGCGAGACCTAATTCGTTAGGAATTATCCAAACAGAGTACGAGTCATTGGGGCAGTTTCATTCAAGTGTTGATCCCTTAACGCTAACTCAAAGTCAACAGAAGTATGGAATGGAATCACAATCCACCACTGAATTTTCGATTGCCTATCATCAAACGATTCATGATTTAGCTATCATCCAAAAAAAGCAACTTTTTATTCGATTTGAGGGGCTTTTATATCGGGTGGATAGAAGTTTATACTATCCGACTTTCTATTGCTTAGACGCTTGTTTATCGTTTTCTAGTACGAGGATAGATGAAGATGTTTAGCGTAGAGGTGGATATTAATTTTGATGCCCTTCAAAAAGAAATAAAGGAGCGTGTTGAAAATGCCACGCTCTCTTTATTAGCTGATATGAAAGATACTGCAACAGATTACGCTTATCCGCAAAAAGAAGAGGGTTCAGGTTATGTAAGAAGCGGGAATTTAGGTTCTAAGATGAAGATTGATTTAAGGTGGGAAGGTAGCTATTTAGTGGGACGATTATATCCTACTGTGCATTATGCTCCGTATGTGGAGTACGGGACAGGGATTCATGCGGTGAATGGAAATGGTCGTCAAGACAAATGGAAATATCAAACCCCAGACGGACGTTGGGTGACAACAGAAGGAATGGAGCCACGTTTATTTATGACAAAAACGTATAAGCAATACGTGCCAATCGCCAATGATTATTATTTAAACTTATTTTAGATTGTAAGGAGGGAAAGAAATGATTGAGTTTAGAGAACTAATTCAGGAAGGACTAACTCAACAAACAGGGTTAAGCGTCTATTTACCTTATCAAGCTATGAGTGGGCTAGAACCATCTGATTTCCCTTTGTTAACAGTCGATATGGATTTTCAAGATGGTATCAGAACATACAATCAAGAAGCGGTCACACAAATGGTGAACGTTGAGGTGTACCTATATGCCCCAACGATTGAGGCTGTTTTGATGAATGAAAGTGTGGTGCAATACTTCTCACAAATGGGATTCACTAAGATTAGAGAGTCGAAGGTGGGAAAAACACATCATTGGTATAAAAGTTATCAATTTAAAGCCCATGTTCAAAAGATTGGGCAGGATTATATGATTAGTTAGGAGATGAAAAAATGGCAGCAACAAAGGCAAGTGTTGTAAAAGGTGTACAAGTGACGGTAGGAGGAACAGATTTATCAGAATTAATTTTAGGGTTACCTGATTTGAGTAAAGGAGAACCTGAGAAAGTAGAAGCGACAACGTTAAACGATGAAGCTCGAGTATATGTTCCAGGGATTCGAGACTTAGGGGATTCATTAGCTATTGAATGTCTTTATACAACTGAAAAATTCGGAACGTTATCGGAGTTAGAAGATGGAACCGCAAAAGAAGTTTCGATTAAATTTAAGCAAGATAGTTTAACGTTTACTTTTTCGGCTTCAGTATCTGTTACTTATGTTGCTTCAGAAGTTGGGGGATTACGTAAGATGACCGTTAACTTAACTCCAGCTTCTGAAATTACGGTCGCAAAAGGGACGGTACTAGAATCATTAACTATCCATTCTAAAACAACAAAATCAACTGAAGGAGTGAAATAAAAATGAAATATGCAATTTGGACTGTTAAAGGAACTGAATATCAATTAAGAATGAAAGCTCGTCAATGCGGGATGTTAGAAACTAAAATTGGAAACCCATTGAATTTATTAATGAAGGTGGAATTAGATCATACGTTGCCTGCATTACCTCAAATTGTGACGATTATTGCACACGGAATGTTAATGCATCATCCAGGGGTAAATGAAAATAAAATTTATCAATTAATTGATGAATGGTTAGAAGAAGGACATACCCAAACGGAGTTAATTGAATTAACAACAGAAATTTTACAAGTATCAGGCTATATTCCATCAGAAGAATTTGCAGACGAACAGTAGGAAATGAGTGATGCTAGTTCTATTGGTAAATGAAAAGATTTATCGACTCACTTTAACCATTCGTGATTTAGATACATTAAATCAGATGGGGAAGGGAATGGATTATTTTTTAAATCAAATTCCCACAACGCAAGAATTAGCATTGTTTTTTACAGTCGCCCTTCAAGGCTCGAATCTCGGAGTGGGTTATGATTTTATTGATGATTGTTACGAAGAGGGGAGAAGTTTTCAAAGTTTGTTAGAAATTATTCCCCTTTTATTAGCAAAAGTTGGACTCATAACAGCTTCACCACTAGAGGAGGAAGTTCATCAAACTTCCACTTTCTCTTTTGAAGAGGTGATTCAACATCATCTCAAACGAATGTCTCAATATGGACTAACAGAGGAGCAATTTTACCATCTGACAATAGGTGAAATAAGACGTTTAGCAGAGTCTTATTATTTAAATCAGAGAGAGCGATTAAAGGAACAAGCAGAAATGGATTATATTCAAGCAAGAGTGATTGCCTCGAATGTATCTAGCATTCTTTCTGATAAAAATAAACCTCCATTACTGGAAGAGGTATATGGTCATTTATTTACTGAGGATGAAATTGAAAAAATGAAAACTTCGAGAGAAGAACAGCGACAAGAACGAACTCGTCAAGAGTTAGAAGCTAATATGTTATCTTGGGTTGAAATGATGAATGCGAAAATAAAAAATCAAACGGAGGACACCGAGTAGGTGTTCTTCTTATTTTAAAAAGAAAGGATGTGAGAACATGAGTGAGGGACAACAGCCGGTTAATATTAAAGTGAAGGTTGACCATACTGAGGTAGATCAGTTAGAGGAAGTGGCTAAAAAGTCAGCTAAAAATGTTAGTAAACAAACGAATAAGGCTTTTAATCAGCTAGGCCCCACTGCTCGTAAAGCTATAGAAGCAGTTAGTCAACAGATGGAGAAAATGGGACTTGGAATCACTGAAGAGGTTTCAAAAGGTTCTCAATCAGGTTTTAAGCGAATGACAGAAATCGCAAAACAACAGATAACTAAAGTAAAAAAGATGTTAGCGAATATGATGCCAGCCACTCAACCTAGTTCTAATCAATCTAAACCTAAGTCATTTCCACAACAAAGCGAACCTCGTTCAAGTTCAGGACGAACAGGCGCGCTCACCTCACGATATTTAGCAGGGATTTTATCTGCGGTTGCCGCCTTTGGAACATTGAAGACGGCTATTCAGAATGCGAATGAAGCAACTGAAACAGCTTCTTTATTTGCGACTGTTTGGGGACACCGTGCATCGGAAGTGAATGCATGGATTACTGATTTATCAGATACATTAGGTGTTAATCAGGTGGAAATGCAGAATACGACTGCGACCTTATTTAATATGGCGAAGAACCTGGATTTAACCTCAACACAGGCACAACAGCTAGCCCAAGATTTAGGGATGTTATCTCAAGATATGGCTTCTTTTTATAACATGAGTTCAGCAGATGTTTTTAGTGACATCAAATCAGTTCTAAGTGGTAGTGGAGAGGTCTTTAGTAAGTATGGTGCAATCATCAATGAAACTACGATTAAAGAATATGCTTATGCGAATGGAATCGCCAGAGTTGGGGCAGAGTTAAGTATTGCAGATAAGACGTTAGCACGTTATGGGTTGATGATGGATAAAACATCAGCGGCACATGGAGACTTAGCAAGAACGATTAACTCCCCTGCCAATCAAGCACGTATTTTTACGAATAACCTCAATAAGCTATCCATTGCGTTAGGGAAATGTTTTCAACCTATCCTAGTCGTGGTTTTACCGATTTTAAACCAATTAACCTTAGCCTTAAGTTCTGTATTAGAAAGTATCGCCACATTCACGACAGGACTTATGTCACTGTTAGGATTTGATATGAGCGGGTTATTTGGTGGGACAGGTGGAATCTTAGAAACATCAGGAGCTATCCAAGAGGTGGCCAACAGTGTGGAAGGCATTGGGGAGAGTGCGAGTCAAGCTGCTAAAGAGGCAGGGAAATTGGCGAAAGGTTTACTGGGGATTGACACGATTAATAATCTTTCTTCCACTTCAAGTTCTAGTCAAGAAACAGGAACATCAGGAAGTGTAGGTACAACGCCAAGTTTTGATTTATCTAGCTCATTAGAGGAGCAAGAAAGTCAATTAGTCGGATGGATGAATCGTGTGGCAGAGGCTATTGTAAAGATCACTGAAACGTTTAAAAAAGGATTTAATCAAAATATAGGCTATGTGAATAAAGCCTTAGAAAATTTGAAAAAATCCTTTCAGAATTTAGGTCAGTCGATTGAAACGTTCTTAGTGGGAGCGTGGAATAACGGACTTGAAGAATTGGTCCGAAATACAGGGGCATTAACAAGTGCGATTGTAGGTACTTTCTTAGATATTTCGGCGCAAGTGACACAAGTGGTGGCCAACTTATTTGATTATTTAAATCCAGCTACGAACCAATACACTAAAAATTTCTTAGAAGCCTTAAATACTTTAGTTCAATCTTGTGAGAAGTTTGTGAAATCTATTAGTGGATGGTTTGCGACCTTTGTGAATCATGGCGGTCAAGCGTTCCTTAATGTCATGGGTGATATTGTCATGCTCATAGGAACCACCCTAACGAATGTTTTAGCCACTTGTATTCAATGGGTAACAACCTTCTTTAATTCATGGGCAGGACAAGTGATGTTAAGCACAGTTGCGACGACTTTAAATGTTTTAGCAGGAGTGTTGAAAGCTGTCTTGGTGGTAATTGAAAAATTAACGCCATTGATTAGTGCTTTTATGTTAGCTTGGGCAAGTCAGAAAGTTCTTAATGTGGCGAAAGGATTAATCAAGGGGCTAAGTGAGCATTTATTCGATTTGGCTGTCAAGTTAGAAAGTACGATTGTTGATACCTTGAAATTTACTAAAGCGATAGGAACAACGCTAGCAAATGGTGTGACAGCTGCTATCACAAAGCTTAAGTTATTCAATACGACTCTAAAATCTCATTCTTTTGGTGAATGGGTGGGTATCATTAAAGGAAGCGTTAAAGCAGCAATTACCAATTTCAAAGATAGGCTTGTGTCTCTTCAATTGACAGTTGCGACAGTATCCGCTGTAATTAAAAGTAAGATGGTGGCCGCTTTAACAAGTTTAAAGACTTCTCTTTTAGGGGTAGTAGGGAATATAAAGAGTGCGATTACGAGTTTTATCTCATGGATTACATCTTTAAATCTTTCGACGATTGCTACAACTGCCGCTACGGTCGCTACAACTGCTTTAAATGTGGCATTAGCTATTTTGACTTCTCCAATTACACTCATTGTAGCGGGAATTGGGGTTTTAATTGGGCTTGTTGTTGCGATTGGAAATAAATTTGGATGGTGGAGTAAGATTTCAGAATGGTTAAGTGAAAAGCTCGGCTGGGTTTGGAATGGAATTAAATCCTTCTTTGGATGGAAGGATGATAATAACGTTTCAGACGCCTTTGATGAAACGACTGAATCTATTGAAACAATGGGTGACACGTTTGAAGAAACGACAACAGAAATTGAAACCACATCTGATCGCTTCGGAACGGTGGCAAGTAAAATCAATCAACATTTTGCTTCGATTGGATTTGATGCAGGGAAATTAGCCAACGATTTATCTGAAGCTGAATCCATGTTCAATGAGAAGTTTGGCATGATGAGTCAAACAGCCAAAAATTATTTAGATGCTTTGGCAACAGGAAACCAAGAGGTCCTTCAAGAAATGAGTGCCGATAGTGGAACTTACACCGCAGAGATTTTATACTCTTATCAAAAATTATCGGATAACGAAAAAAATATTTTCTATGAAACATATGGCTATATTAAGGGAATTAATGATGATTGGTTAAATTACAACCATTTGACTTACGACCAACTCATGGCAAAACACGCTTCATATAGTGCGAATATTATGAGTAATGAAACCTTAACCGCCCAAGAGAAAGATCGTTTAATTGATGAACACTTAGCGAAGGTAGAAGGAGTTTATCAACAAGAATTAGAAGCCTTGAAGCAACAACGAGAAAAGATTTTAACCAATACTGAATTATCTGAAAATAGTCGCAGACAGATGTTAGAAGATATTAATACGATGATTATTCAAAAGGAGCAGGAAAAAACACAAGATACGATTCAAGGAATTGAAAGTGTTACGGATGCTCAACAACAAGCCACAGAAGCTCAAACGAAAGCTTATGAAAATTCAACAGAGGCTCAAATAACTGCTTTAGAATCAGTAGAAGAGAAGTTAGAAGAAACGAAGGAATCGTTAAGTGATTTCTTAACTCAATCAGATAAAATAGCTACAAGTATTCCGAAGGCATGGAATGGAATTGGAAGTAAAATTTCGCTAGAGTTTACGAAAGCTAAGAAACAAGTGACAACAGAAATGCAGTCATTGGCCAAAACAGTCGTGGATCGCTTTAATCAGATGAAAACCTCAGTCACAGAGATTTTTAATCAGTTATCGACTTTGATACAAGGGAAATTAACTTCTATGAATCAAAATGTTAAAGATCAATTAAGTGTGATGCGAAATACGATTCAGTCGGAGTCTACTCAGTTTAAAAATCATTTTAATCAAAATTTGGAACAAATGGCCTCTAGGTTATGGAGCAAGTTTAATGATATGTTGAATGATGTTCGATATTTTGCGGATCAAATGAAACGAGCGATGAACTTTACGTTCCCTGTGCCTCATTTGAAAATGCCTCACTTATCGGTGAGTGGGAATTGGGATTTTGAAAAGAAAACCGTGCCGAAATTCCATGTTAATTGGTATTCAAGCGGAGGGATTTTCCCAAGCCGCACCTTAATTGGTGTCGGAGATGCCCATAACGGAGTTGGGAATAACGCAGAGGCAGTTTTACCTCTTGATGTGTTATGGAAACAAATGCAGACGAATTTTGATAGACAGAATCAGCAATTGTTAAGAGCTATTCAATCAAATCGTGGGCAATGCGGACCGATTGTTTTAGAAATGAATGGGCGAGAAGTCGCCAAGGGAATATTTGAAAGTGCGGAAGAATTAGCACGAACTGGATCATTAAAAACCGATTGGATATAGAAAGGAAGATTAACATGTTAGAGATTGTGAAAAGTATGACGTTAAATGGGGTGTCAAAGATTGAGGGACAGCCTGTTGCTTATTTAAATGCGACGATTTCAACGGATGGAAATGGATCAAGTAATGTCAATCAAAGTATTGCGAATAAAGAGTTGTATGAGGCTAATAAAACTCAAGTACGAAAAGATATGGACCAGTTTAAAGACATGTTTTATCAATTAGAAGATGAATTAGGAGGGCAAATCAATGAAATTAAGTAATCAAACGTTAGTTAATAGTATTCCAGTTTTAAGTAAGTTAAATCAATTAGAGCTACCCGTTAAGGTAGCTTTTATTTTGGCCAAAAATATTAAAGAAGTGGATCAATCATTAGGAAGTTATAATGAGACCCGAAATAAACTATTGCGACAATATGCAGAAAAAGATGAGCAGGGGATGCCAAAGGCGGATGAGATGGGGAATATCATTTTTAAAGAAGGTTGCCACGAGAAATGGATGGAGGAGATTCGGGAGTTATTAGAATTAAAGGTAAATCTTAAAATTGAACCCATTTCAACTCATGATTTATTTAAAGCAGAGATTTCAATTTCACCATCTGAATTAGAGAAAATCGAATTTATGATTAAAGGTTAAAAAGGAGCGTGAGTGAATGGGACAGGCTTTTATTACGATGAGTGGACAGGACTTTACTCCAAGTGCCTGCACCATCATCTATCAAGATTTAGACTATGATTCAGGACGTGCGATGGACGGAAGCATGATGCGGAATAAGTTAGCGACTAAAGTGAGTCTCAATTTAGAATGGAATACGATCAGTGTCCAAGAAATGTCACGGATTCTAAAAGCCATTAAACCGACCTTTTTTCCCGTGACTTATTTTTCTCCTGAAGAGGGGAAGTTTATCACATCAGAATTTTACGTGGCTGAAAAATCAGTTCCGATTTATTCGTACATTAATGGTGAAATGAGATATAATTCAGGATTCTCCTTTTCTTTAGTTGAGCGATAGGAGGGGATGAAGGTGATACAAGTTACGGCAGAACAAAAAGATAAGTTTGAAGAGGCCATGAGGGATGATAATCGGAAATTAGCGTATCGAATTAAAATCGATGATAAGGTAGTTCTTCTTAATCAGCTAAAGTCACAAATGGTTATTACAACAGATGGAGGCTTTGAAGAGTACCATGTTGGATATGCCCTTACGTCATCTCTTGAATTTTATACAAAGAAAGAATTTGAGATGACATCATCTAGTTATGTTGATATTGAGGTGGGATTAGAAGTAGAGAACGGGGGAAATTATGAAATCGTCTACCTTCCGTTTCAAAGATTTTATTTATACGATTCAGAGATTAAGGGCATGGAACGTAAAGTAAAATGTTACGATTATATGTATAAACTAGCTTCTAAAGGGTATTTTCCATCGGCTAAACATCAGACAACAGCTGCGGTTTGTCAAGATATGTCACAACAGCTAGGAATTGAATTCAAAGGGGTTCAAAATGTGGCTATCTATTCAGAGGAGTTAGAGGGAAGAACCTATAAAGAAATACTCGACTATCTAGCTAGTGCGATGGGGTGTAATGTTCGAATCGCTCGTGATAATAAAATTGAGTTCTTTGGTCTTACCACGACTCACTTAACTTTTACACCTCGTGAGTATAAAACCCCAACATTGAATGAATCGACTTATCAGGTTACTTGTTTAGAAGTTCATTATGGTGAAAAAAAGACAGGAGAAAACGGAGAAGTTTTAGATGAAGGGTATTACCGAGTTGGAGAGTATACCACAAAGGCGGGATTATTAACGCTTAGTAATCCTCTTTTAAAAAATCAAAGAGAAGTGGCTTTAAGGGTTTTAAATAAGCTAGAAGAATTGAGGTATACTCGTTTTGAAACGTCTATATCACTCGCAGATTATCGCTTAGAAATAGGAGATATGGTGTCATTTCAAATGGAAGAGTCAAAAGTGACAGTTCCACTACTCTATACTCAATACACATTGGTTTATGACAATGTTATTCTATCGTTAAAATCTCCAACTAAAAGTCAGGAGAAAAAGGAGTATTCGTTTCAAGGGACTTTAACGCAGAAAGTGAATGCTGTATATACTGACTTAATCCAGGTTAAAACATTAGTTGCTGAGAAAGTATCTGTGGAACGGTTAGAAGCAGAGTTCGCTAAAATAGAGAAATTGTATGTGAAGGAAGCTGAGATTGATCAATTAATTGCAGGCTCTATTGCCGTACAAGATTTACAAGCGAATATAGCCAATCTTAACGTCTTAGTAGCGGGGAAAGCGGATATTAGTGAATTAAATGCAGCAGTCGCAAATATTAATATCCTAAATGCGGATTTAGCCGATATTAAACATTTAGTGAGTGGTCACTTGTCCGCAGAGAATATGCAAGTAGGTGGAATTACGTTCGATCGTATTCAAGGGAATACGGTTGTCATTGTAGACGCTATGATTCAGTCTGTGAATGCGAATAAAATTAAAGCAGGTCAAATTGATACAACGTTGGTCAATGTTACATCAAGTAGCGGGAATTTAGTGATTCAAGATAATACGATCCAAATTCGTGATGCGAATCGTGTGCGTGTTCAAATCGGAAAAGATGCGTCTAACGATTATTCCATGAGTGTGTGGGATTCAAGTGGTAAATTGATGTTTGATGCCCGTGGACTAAAAGCGGATGCCATTAAAGATAGCATTATTCGTAATGATATGATTTCTACTAATGCTAACATTGATGGTTCAAAGTTAAATATCAATAGCGTAGTGAGTTCCATTAATCAGGGATCATCTCTACTTAAAGCCTCAAAAGTTCAAATGGACGGTGTTGCTCAAACATTAGAAGTAGCTTTTAATGTTTTAAGAACACAAGCTGATGGAACAAAGTCTCAAACGGAGAGTAATACTACTGCCATTAATGTAGCCCAAGGAAAAATCAATACCTTAATTCAAGATACAACGATTACTAAAGATGGACAAACCGTTAAATTGAAAGATGAATACTCTAAACTCGAACAAACAGTCGGAAGTTTAAGTTCTACTATCGGAAAGCAACAAACGACCCTTGATGATCATACAGGAAAGATGACAGCTTTTAATAGTGAAATGGTGTCGCTAAAACAAAATCTGAATGGATTGAGTGCGAGTGTCTCAACTGCTGAAACAACCATCCAATCTCACACCCAACAATTAGCACAAAAGGCTGATTTAGAAACTGTTAATGAGAAGATTGATGCGATTCCGTTTGTTGGGAGAAATTTATTCCTTAATTCTGACTTTAGTAGTCAAGAAAGTTGGGCAGGATTACCTACAATAAGCAAAGACGGAACTATTAATTATATTAGAAGTTCATCTACATTCATAACTTCTCAAAAAGTCGATGTCATAGAAGGGGAAGAATATGTTGTATCTGCTTTAGTTCGAGCGGTTACGACTACGCCAACCAATTTCTCTATAAAATTTAATGTTGGAAACTATAATTCTACAAATATCGACATAACTTCTACTGATTGGGTAAGAGTTTCAGTTACTATAACTGCTAAATCAACGATTAAAGAGCAAATTTATTTATGTAATAGAGGAAATGCGGGAATTGATATAGCATTTGTGAAATTAGAAAAAGGAACTAAAGACACAGATTGGTCGCTAGCTCCTGAAGATATTCAATCCTCTATTGATACAAAGGCTAATTCTTCAGATGTATATGTTAAAACAGAGGTATACACCAAAGCTCAAACAGATTCAGCAATCGACGTCACAAAGAATGCTATTACTCAATCGGTAGCAAGTACTTATGAGACTAAGACGGAGTCAACGACAAAATATGATACGGCAACGGCTATCGCTAAATCTATGAATGAAGGGAAAGTCCTTTATACTGATATAGCATTCCGAACAGGAAGAAACAGTGTTGTTATGTATAACAATACTGGGAATGGTAATGTAGTTGTTGAACGTATCACTAAGCCTACGGATTGTCCGACCACTTCTACACACTGTATTAGAATCACACATAAAGGAACGGCTTCGCCAAATCTAGGTGGATTTCATCAAAACATTCAATCTAGGGCAAATGCGGTATTCATTCAAAAATTTGTAGCTATGTTGCCTAGTGGGTACACATTAAATACTGCTTCAAACAGTATGGGAGATGGGTATTCTGATAAATGGCTAACAAGCAACAAAGGGACGGGTAAGTGGGAAACCTATATTAGACGGGTGATTTGCGGTAGCACCGGAACATTCTTTAATGGCGGTCATGTCCACGTAAGTGGGGCTACGCCTACAATATCGGCACCTTTAGTTTGGTATCTTGCTTCGTGTACGTGTATCGATATTACCGATACAGATGAACGTGTTACCGATTTAACCAGTCGTATTAGTAAGGCTGAACAAAAGATTACAGATTCAGCGATTATTCAAACTGTTTCTCAAACGATTAATCAGGCTAAAACAGAAGCGATTCAAAGTGCAAATTCTAATACTGCAAATCAATTAAAAAATTATTCAACAACTTTGCAAATGAATAGTGCTATTCAGCAGAAAGCAGATAGTATTACCTCTGATGTGTTTAAAATTGAAACCTCATTAGCCGTTGATAATTTATTATCGAATGGTAACTTCACCAATGAATTAAATAACTGGCAGTACAGAGATCATGGAAGTTCAGTTAATTACACTTTAACCGCAAATACCGATTGGACGATGACGGGGAAAACAGCGTTGTTAATCACTCAATCCAACCATCCACAGGGATATGATAGTGGGTTTACGCAAGAGATAGAGGTTAAGCCCAATACCGATTATACATTTACTGGTTATATCGCATCTCATCGCGCAGAAGGAATGGCTGTAGTTAAGGACGATGCTGGTAATTGGTTAGTTTTTGATAAGACAGATGCAGATTATGATCAATATACCGGTGGACCAGAGGTTTCTAGATGGAAGAAAATTAGATTAGTGTACTGGAGTGGAAATCGCACAAAACTCCAACTTCATTTAGCGATGGGGAAAAGTAATAATAATGGGCATGTTTGGTTTCATGACTTTATGGTTACGGAGGGTAATACTGATTTGTGTTGGAAACCTTCACAGAAAGAAACAAGAACACAGATTGCCCAACTTGATAACCGCATTTCATCAACAGTTACAAGTGTTGAGACGATTGATGGTAAAGTAAATAAGGCTCAATCTCAAATTGATCAACACGCACATCAGATAGCAACCAAAGTTAATGCAAATGATTTCTCATCTCTCATTCAACAAAATGGACATAGCATCATGTGGGCTATTAATAGTAGTCGTGGTTCTAATGGGATTGGATTAGATTCTAATGGGCTGTACGGCTATAATAACAACATTACAACATTACGGTTAACAGAAGGGAAGTTCCATGCGTATAATTCATGGAATGGCAATCACATGGGGTATTTTGGGACAAATGGTGATGACTTAAGAGCGTGTTTGTATGATACAAATACTTTCTCAGTTTATTCAAATGATACCGCATTGTTATTCAGAGCTAGATACGAACGAGATGCGAATTATGGAAATGCAACACTTGATATGTGTGGTGGGATTAATTTTATTCATAAACCAGGACAAGACGTTGGTATTAATCAACTTCTGTTAGGTAATGATGATAGATCTGATAGATACGGGTTTCATAATATGTCTATTCGTTGTTGGAATTCATTTGGATTCCAAGATAACTATGGATATACTAATATGTTCTTTGATTCTCGTCGAGGACGTGTCATTATGAAAGGTGCCTTATATCAAAATACACAGACACCACCTGCCACTTTCTCTATGAATTTTGATGGAGAAGATGAAATCTATAGTAGTGGATATGAGCGTAGTCAAGCCATTGATTCAGTTATGAATTTAAAAACAGGAGTGTACGTTGATAATGATGGTGAGTGTTGTTCGGCTATATATGGTGGATACTCAGAGTTGATTACAACAGAGTATCAAGATGAATACGGAAAGATTACTACACACTTAAATCATGAGGCTTTAAATGCATCGTTAGTCGTGACGTGTCAGGAACAACAGAAGTTGATTAAGGCACTTCAGAAAGAGTTAAACGAAATCAAAGAGTATTTAAATGTTGCATAGAAAAAGGTCACTCCATGAGTGACCTTTCATTATAAGGAGATGAAAAAATGTATTTAGAATTATCAAATTATGTAGTCCTAACAGGGATCCTAATTGTAACAGGGCTATTCCTGAATAAATGGGAACCGCCGATTAAAAAGCAATATGTCGCCTTAATGTTGCTTGTAATGGGGGTAGCATTAGGTCATTTCATGGTCGATAATCCAGCATACGGATTCTTAATCGCAGGTTTAGTCTTTTATAAGGACGAATTAGTATCGGAGATTAAGTTGGTCAAAGATAGTGTTTTAGAAGTGAAGGAAGAAACAAATTTGAAAGGAGAGAGTAACTAATGGATATCACATTTTTAAATGAGTATTTCATCCCTGTCATTGTGGGAATTTGTTTGTGTGTGGGGTATGTCATCAAGACGAGTGTTTCTAAAGTGGATAATAGTCTAATCCCTATGATTTTGTCGATTCTAGGGCTTTTAATTAATATTTGGATAAATCATACCATTAACCCATCTATCGTCTTAGGTGGGCTTTTTAGTGGCTTAGCTTCAACAGGCTTACATCAGATGTTTAAAAATTTAATTAAAGTGGAGGAACAATAAGATGAATAAAGTGCCAACCGTAAAAAAAGTAAAATTAGACGAACGTAAATATTCTATTAAATGTCCGCATTACCGAGATCCTAAAGGAATTGTGGTCCATAATACTTACAATGATGCACCAGCTCAAAATGAAGTGGCATATATGCAGCGAAGAGAAGATAAGGTTTCATTCCATGCCGCCATTGATGATAAAGAGGTAGTGGAAGGATTGCCATTTGAACGTAGCTGTTATGCATCAGGAGATGGAGAAAATGGCGATGGAAACCGTAATTACTTACAGTTTGAAATTTGTTACTCATTAAGTGGTGGGGATAAATATAAACAAGCAGAAGAAAATGCGGTTTGGTATATCGCTAAAGTGATGAATGTTTATGGATTCCCAATGAGTGCTTTAAAGAAACATCAAGACTTTTCAGGTAAATATTGTCCTCACCGTATATTAGATGAGAAGAGTTGGGAAAGCTTTGTAGACCGTGTCCGTTGGTGTCGTGAACAGTTAAAAAATGAAAAAGAAGTAGAAGAATCTACCTCAGTAGAAAGTGTAGTTAAACCAAACGGTGAAACGTGGTACCAAGTCGTCGTAGGTTCATACCTAGGAAAAAATAAAGCGAATGAAGTGAAAGCGAAGTTAGAAGCAAAAGGTTTTACAGATATTTGGATTGATGTAGTCCAATTAAAAGGAGAAACATGGTATCGAGTGATTTGTGGATCATACCAAGATCGAGTAAATGCAGAGCAAATTAAAGTGAAATTGGATAAATTCTATACAGGAGTCTGGATTAACGTCAAATAACAACCTCACAAAAAAAGCCACTAGGTCAATGACTTAGTGGCTTTCATGATAAAGAAAGTGAGGTGAATAGATGAAAGAATTAGTAATACAGTGGTTTAAATCTATTTTTAAGCAAAAGAAAAAGCGTGCTGGAACACGCTATTTCAAAGTAGATAAATTAGAATTTAAATCATTCAAGATTGAAGGACTTGAATATAAAAGTAAATAAGTACATTACTATTATATAATGGGTTCTTTCAATTATCAATGAAGAATGTTATAATAATGGCACAATGCCTATAAGGTCATAAATCATGTAGAGTACTCAAAAAAAGGTAGATTCGGTTGATTCCGTTTCTACCTCTTTTTATTTTGCCTTTTTTTTGCTCTATTCGACAAAAAATAACATAAAATACACTTTTTTTATATTAGCATATATAAGATTTATTTAAAGAAAAATTTTTTCGACAATATAAACAAGGAGATTAGGGTATGATACCAGTAGAACATATAAAAGAGAGGATTAGCTTTGCTTATGTAATGGTTCTCGCAGCTAAAAGTGGTATGATTATTTCTAAGTCTGAACAAGATTTTGGAATAGATGGAACAATTCGAGGGGTAAAAAATAGGAGAGGAAGATATGTTGAATCAGGATTTGGCTTTGATTTTCAATTAAAATCAACTGAAAATGTAGAATATACAGATGATGGATATATAAAGTATGATTTGTTAGCCAAAAATTATAATGATTTAGTGGATCCGCATGTAATGTTTCCTCGAATATTAATACTGTACGAGCTTCCAAAAAATAAGGATGAGTGGGTAGTTTATGAAAAAGATCAAACAGTGATAAAAAAATGTGCATGGTGGTATTCTTTAAAGGGACTAAAAGAAAGTGAAAATGAGTCCACAGTGCGAATTAAAATTCCAGTAAATCAAATGTTGACACCTGAAAAGATTGTTGAGTTGATAAAAAAAATTGAAGGTGGTGAAGATATATGATAACAAAAATGTTTTCCAAACAGTGCTTGCAGATTGAATTAGTTGATTTGTATCAATACCTTGAACTAGATGGCTGGGTTAAGGATAGGGGGGTTAAGGATAAATTTAATGTATATACTAAAATGTATGACGGCGATGAATTTGATGTAATCGTTCCTTGTAGTAAAGATTTTCGTGATTATGAGTTACGTATCCAATCAACAATTAAGACTTTGAGTGAGTTAGAGGATATAGATAATGATGAAATAATTAAACGTATCAAAAATGTAAATATGGATATTGTCAAGATACGTTTTATAAGTGAAGAATATGAGGATGGAAGTATTCCGATTTCAGTTGCTAACAGTATTACATCGTTTTTATATGATACGGTCATATATAGCGCTAGCATAGAGGAAAAACGTCGATTAAAATATTATCGAGTAAGTAATCATGCAAAAGAGTTTGCGGATAAATTTAGATTTGGACAAACTCAAAAAGGTAGTTTTATAGTTTCATTAGAAACCAAGATACAGAGTGATATTAAGCCATTAACTTTAAATTTAGATGATTGTAATGGAGTTTTAGATATTGATCCTCCGTTTGAAAGAAAAATAGTTAGTAGAATTAATAAGACTTTAACTCAATTAAATAAATTGGATATTTCTAAAGATTCAGATATTTTTGAAAAATGTGAATTGGAAGGAATTAGTATGAATATATGCGAAACATTAGCGTCTTTACAAGGGATTGCAGATGATCTTAGCATAGAATATACTTTTGAGTTGACTAGCGCAGTTCCTTACCCAAATAATTTATCACCTAAAGTCACAATTAACAATCAGACTATAGATAAAGCCAGTAAAGTATTCACTAAGTTTAAAGCGTTAGAAAAAGAAAAAAGAGAACCGATTAAAACCGATGTGAAAGTAGATAAAGTAACAAGTATGGATAAAGGTGGAGATGTTTTTGTAAGCTTTAAATATACAGGAGATAATAAAAAACATACTGCAAAACTAAACTTAGAAAGAGATGATTTTGTGAAAGCTTGTGAAGCATTAATTAATCCTAATTGTCAGTTTCAACTAGAGGGAACTTTAGATAAGACGACCAAAAATTGGATTATTGACGATGTAAAAGTATTTATCCAGATAAATTGAGTATTTTGATAACGAAAATGTGAATAAAAAAGGTAGCAAGTGAGTTCACTGCTACCTTTTTCTTATATATAAATCTCTGTTTTATCTATCCCCACTCATCAATCATGATTTTACTATCTGCAGAAACGAGTGTAAAGTATAAAAATGGAAAAGAGATACCGGAGGCCCAGTATCTCTTTTGAAAAAAAGTGTCATTATATATTGAGAGTAGTATACATCTTCAACGGGGAGGAAGATGTAACAAAAACATTATAGCGAATATGATGAAACATGACAAACTCTTTAGAGAATAAAAATAAAAAAGACCCTACATAAATAAGATCTTTTTCACAAATATCCACATAACCAGTAAGCATATTCGGCAGAATATAGTTTTATTATACCAAAAATTCCACTAATTTCAATAACATAATATGGTGAAGAAAAACAAGTTAGTTGATTATTGAATATGATGGTATTGAGAAAGTAAAAAATAATAGATGTTGCTAATTGTCAGATTTAGTTATCTCAGTTTTCATGATTAGCTATTTGTGGAGCAGGTAAAACAGAAATGATGTTTGAATCAATCTCTTGTGCGTTGAAAGAGGGAAAGCGAGTTTGTTGGGCGATACCAAGGGCGGATGTCGTTGTTGAATTAGTACCACGTTTGCGTCAGGCTTTTCCTAATGCCTTGGTCGTTGGATTGCATGGAGGTTCAGATGAAAAAGATAAGTATGGAGATATCGTGATTACAACGACCCATCAGTTGATTCGCTTTTATCAGGCGTTTGAGTTTTTGATTATTGATGAAGTGGATGCTTTCCCCTATACGTTTGATGCGATGTTGCCAAGGCTTGCCAATAAAGCTTGTGTGCCAGGGTGTGCCACGATTTATTTATCTGCAACTCCTTCAAAGCAAGATCAACGACGGATTAAAAAGGGTGATTTAAAGTGTTGTCTCATTCCAGCACGGTATCATTTGTATCCATTAGATATTCCAAAATTCAAATGGTGTGGTCATTTTGAGCAGAAGATTTCACGTCAAAGGCTACCTTTATCAGTTAAAAAGTGGATGTTTCAAAAAATAGAGATGAAACGACGTGCTTTATTATTTGTACCAACTATTGAAGCGGGACATCAGTTAGCTAGGGCGCTCAAGAAGCAACTAAAAATTGAGGTTGAATTTGTTTATTCGGGTGATTCTAATCGGTTAGATAAAGTTCGTCGATTTAAAGAAGGGGATGGACAGTTTTTGATTACGACGATGATTTTAGAGCGTGGAGTGACGATTGCAGATATTGATGTTGCCATTTTAGGTGCAGAGCACGAAGTTTTTGAAGAAAGTGCATTAGTTCAAATTAGTGGTCGGGTCGGGCGTTCTCCTAAGTTTCCTCATGGTGAAATCGTCTTTTTTCATTATGGCGTAACTCAAGCAATGGATGATGCCCGGGAGCAAATTAAAATGATGAATAAAAAGGCAAGAGAGCGAGGACTATTAAAAGATGAAGTGCCTCATTTGTAAAAATTTAATTGTCATTAATAGTTTTTCGATGGTGTTTGCCCATGTAGAACCAAAACTCTGTCAAAGATGTCATGAGCAGATGATTCCTAATAAATTAATCGCATTTCCCCTTCAAATGTATGAAGATAATGAATTTATGCGTGAATTAATAAGACGTCTTAATCTTGGTGATTTTGTGTTATTAGAAGTCATACTTCCAACACTTCATCAAGGGCTTCTAAAATTTAAATCAGATATTAAAGAGTTAATCGCTTATGATGTAGACGATCAGTTAAGTGAAATCTTACTAGAAGCATTACAGTTTAAAGGAGAGGGGGGAAAGACTATAAAAATAACATCTATGATACCTGAAAAAATAGAACAAGAAGGATTTATTAGTATTTTGTGAGAGGTTTTTGGAATATTTTTGCCTATAAATGCTTACAATTATATAAGTCACTTTTAGACACAAATGGTGTTTTAAAGTAGTGTTTGATGATTCGATAAGAGTGATTCGACAAGGGCTACAAACATCTGATAAAAAAATCGTTACACAAATAGACAAGTTTTTTAAAACGCTTTCTTTTTCCAAATGTTTGTAGTATAATAAAGGTACATCAGATAGATAGGAGTGATTCTAATGAGAATTCAAATCAGGGGAGCTAATCGTTTCGTTGTAACAGAGGCTATTAAAAATTACATTGAGGATAAAGTAGGTAGCTTACAACGTTTCTTACCAAATAATCAAGATTTAGAAGCCCGTGTTTACATTAAAATCTATGATGTCATCCAAAAAGTTGAAGTAACGATTCCAGGAAATCAGTTCATTTTACGTGCTGAAGAAGAAAATGATGATTTATATGCAGCAATTGATTTGGTTGTAGATAAATTAGAAAGACAAATTCGCCGTAATAAAACAAAAGCTAATAAAAAAATTCGTGAACGTGAAGGAATCAGCGATTACTTTGTAACGGTTGATGATACACCAGTCACTCATCAAGCGGAGGATGAAGTCCCTTATAAAGTGAAAAATGTTCATTTAAAACCGATGGATGTAGAAGAAGCGATTATGCAATTGGATTTACTAGGACACGATTTCTATGTGTATCGTGACATGGCAGTAGATGCCGTATGTGTGGTTTATCGTCGTAAAGATGGTAAGTACGGTGTCATTGAAACAAATAATTAATTTTCGATAATAATTTAGAGGCTATCTAATTAGATAGTCTCTTTGATGTGCATATAAAATTTGATTTAAAAAGATGCTTAAAAAGCTGCCAGAGGCAGCTTTTTAAGTTAATTTTAGTGATAAAATGGGTGTGTATTCTCATTTTAGTATGTATTTCATTAATTAAAGTATGTTATTAGTTGAAATAATCATATTTCTGTACGTAAATTACCCAAATGGGGGGGTGATTTTTTATGTACATGTTCTCTTAAAAGTGGTAACATTATGTTAATAAAATAATTGTAAACAATATACAAGTTAATAAATTATTTTCAAATGATATTTTTTACACTTATTTAATACTATATTTAAAGGTATGTAGCTAATTTTTTAGTGACGATATAGAAACAAGGAGCGATGATGATGATTGCAGCAATTAAAAAAATGTTAGACCCAAGTGTCAAAGTATTAAAGCGTGCTGATAAATTAGCAGATGAGGTTATTGCATTAGAACCACATATGCAACAATTAACAGATGAGCAACTTCAAAATAAAACATTAGAGTTTAAAGAGCGAATTGAAAAAGGTGAATCATTAGATGATTTATTAGTTGAAGCTTTCGCTGTTGTACGTGAAGCCTCAACACGTGTGCTTGGTATGACACCATTTAAAGTGCAAATTATTGGGGGAATTGCATTACATGGTGGTAATATTGCAGAAATGAGAACTGGGGAAGGAAAAACATTAACTTCTACGATGCCAGCTTACTTAAATGCGTTATCTGGTAAAGGGGTTCATATCATTACTGTCAATGAATATTTAGCGAGTCGTGATGCTCGTGAAATGGGTGAGTTATACCGTTGGCTTGGCTTAACTGTTGGATTAAATTTAGTTGGAATGTCTTCTGAAGAGAAGAAGGCTCAATATGCATGTGATATCATGTATTCAACGAACAATGAGTTAGGATTTGATTATTTACGTGATCATATGGTGCTTTATGCAAAACAAATGTGTCAACGTAAATTAAATTATGCGATTGTCGATGAGGTCGATTCAATTTTAATCGATGAGGCTCGTACACCGTTAATCATTTCAGGTGGACAAAAACGTACAGCCAATCTTTATGTTTTAGCTGACCGCTTTGTTAAGTCATTACGTGATGAAGAAGATTATAATATTGATATTAAAACGAAAAATATTCAGTTAAATGAAGGCGGGATTGAAAAAGCAGAACGTGCTTTCCGCATTGATAACTTATATGATATTAAACATGCTGTATTATTACACCATATTAATAATGCATTAAAAGCAAACTTTGTTATGACACGTGATGTTGATTATGTGGTTCAAGATGGAGAAATCGTAATTGTTGACCAGTTTACAGGACGTTTGATGAAAGGACGTGCTTATTCAGAAGGTCTTCATCAAGCGATTCAAGCTAAAGAAAATGTTCAAATTAAGCAAGAGACTTCAACATTAGCAACGATTACATTCCAAAACTTATTCCGTCTATACAATAAGTTATCAGGGATGACAGGGACTGCTAAAACAGAAGAGGAAGAATTCCGTAACATTTATAATATGATGGTTGTTGAAGTGCCAACAAACCGTCCAATCGCGCGTATTGATGCACCAGATTTAGTTTATAAAGATGTCAATGCAAAGTTCAACGCGGTAGTAGAGGAAGTCGTAAATCGTCATAAAACAGGACAACCTGTATTACTTGGAACAGTTGCAGTTGAAACATCAGAATATATTTCTCAGTTGTTAAAACGTAAAGGGGTTCCTCATAACGTTTTAAATGCGAAAAACCATGAGCGTGAAGCAGAAATTATTATGGATGCTGGTAAAAAAGGTGCTGTTACGATTGCAACAAACATGGCAGGTCGTGGGACTGACATCAAATTAACAGATGAAATTAAGGCTTTAGGTGGATTAGCTGTTATCGGGACAGAACGTCATGAGTCTCGTCGTATTGATAATCAGTTACGTGGACGTTCTGGACGTCAAGGAGATCCTGGATATACACGCTTCTATTTATCATTCCAAGATGAATTAATGCGTCGTTTCGGTTCTGATCGCATGCACGAAATGGTTGATAAATTAGGAATGGATCCAAATGAACCGATTGAAAGTAAAATGGTAACAAAAGCCGTTGAATCTGCACAAAAACGTGTTGAAGGTAATAACTATGATATGCGTAAAAATTTATTAGAGTATGATGATGTTATCCGTCGTCAACGTGAAGTGATTTATGGGCAACGTCAAGATATTTTAGAAACTGAAGATTTAACATCAGTAATCTTTGCGATGATTGATTCTTCAATCACACGTTTAGTAGAACAATTTGCTCCAGCGGAAGCCTCTGATGCTAAATCATCAACTGAGTATAATTATGAAGGGTTATTAAACTACTTAAATACAAACTTATTCCCAGTTGATCATGTAGAAAAATCTCAGCTTGAAGGAAAATCAACAAGTGAGATGATTGAATATATTGCAACTCTTGTGAAGGATAATTACCGTCAAAAAGAGGAATCAATTGATCCATCAATCTTCCATGAGTTCCAAAAAGTTATTGTTTTACGTGTTGTTGATACGCATTGGATGAATCATATTGATGCAATGGATGCTCTTCGCCAAGGAATTCATTTACGTTCTTATGGACAAATTAATCCACTTCATGAGTATCAATCTGAAGGGTTTGAAATGTTCAATCGTTTAATTGAACGTATTGAAGATGATGTCACTCGTTACATTTTACGTGCTGAGATTCGCCAAAACTTACAACGTGAGGAAGTAGCGAAACCAACAGCTACAAATAGTGGAAAAGAAGAGAAAAAACGCCCGGTAACACGTCAAGCTGATAAAGTGGGACGCAATGATGAGTGTCCATGTGGTAGTGGGAAAAAATATAAACAATGTTGTGGACAAGAACACTAATTGGATAGATTGAAATCATAGTTCAACTGATGTTTTAAATATCAGTTGAACTTGTTTTTCGTTTAAGAAGGAATTACTATCTACCAAACGATTAATAAGATAGAGATTGAAGAATAGTCTTGGTTATTCAAATAATTTGATATAAAGTAGAACTATAGTCTCATTAAAGTTTTCTTAAATGATGCATAAGTTAATAAAAGTTGACATGAAGAAGTGGTGACGATAATGGAAATTCATGAAATAAGATCAGAGATTAAGAAAATGTCTGAGCGTATCAATCAATTTAAAGATTCGTTGAACGTTGAGCAAAAAGAAGCGGAAATTAAAGAGTATGATGATCAAATGCAGGTAGCAGGATTTTGGGATGACCAACGTAAGGCCCAAGAAGTTATTAATGCAGCGAATGCAATTAAAGATAAAGTTAATACATTTTACTCGTTAGAAGGCGAAGTAGAAGAGTTGGCCGTGGCATTTGAATTAATTTTAGAAGAACCGGATGCTGATTTACAAGCTGAATTAGAATCACAAATTGAAGAAGTTTCGGAACATTTAAACAAATTTGAATTAGAAATTTTATTAAGTGGACCTTATGATGCTAATAATGCAATTTTAGAGTTACATCCAGGGGCAGGTGGAACAGAATCTCAAGATTGGGCTGAGATGTTATATCGTATGTATACTCGATATGCTGAGCGTAAAGGATTTAAAATCGAGGTTCTTGATTACCTTGTCGGAGAAGAAGCCGGAATTAAGAGTGTGACGATTAAAATTAAAGGAACAAATGCATTTGGATACTTTAAAGCAGAGCGTGGTGTTCATCGTTTAGTCCGTATTTCACCATTTGATTCAGGAGGGAGACGACATACTTCATTCTGTTCATGTGATGTGATGCCTGAATTTTCAGGGGATATTGATATCGAAATTCGTGCAGAAGATTTAAAAATCGATACATATCGTGCCAGTGGAGCTGGTGGACAACATATTAATACAACTGATTCAGCTGTTCGTATTACTCATATTCCAACGAATACGATTGTAACGTGTCAAAATCAACGTTCACAAATTAAAAACCGTGAAGCAGCGATGGAGATGTTAAAATCAAAATTATATCAACGTAAGCTTGAAGAACAAGAAGCAGAGTTAGCAAAAATCCGTGGTGAAGTGAAAGAGATTGGATGGGGAAGTCAAATCCGTTCATATGTTTTCCACCCGTATTCACTAGTTAAAGATCACCGTACTTCATATGAAGTAGGGAACGTTCAATCAGTCATGGATGGAGACTTAGATGGATTTATTGATGCTTATTTACGATATTCAATTTAATACTTCATCATGATTTGACGAAAGTATAGTAGATGAGGCATAATAATTTAATAAGAATAACCCCTTCTTAACTAATGAAGTTCAGAGGGGGTTAAGTCTTTCAATGAGATAGTGTTAGTCAAAGGAGTGTGTTTTAAATGAAGAAAATTCCTAGCTTTACTGTAAATCATGAAGATTTATTACGTGGAATTTATGTTTCACGTCAAGATGTCATTGGAGAAGAAGTTGTGACAACTTTTGATATTCGTACAAAATTACCAAACCGTGAGCCTGTTATGAATAATGCTGAAATTCATACAATTGAACATTTAGCAGCAACGTTTTTACGTAACCATGCAACGGCAGCTGAGCAAACCATTTATTTTGGCCCAATGGGATGCCGTACAGGGTTTTATTTAATTTTAAAAGGTGATTTAAAATCAGGTGACGTTGTAGATTTAATTAAGGAAACCTTTGAATTTGTTGCGACTTATGAAGGTGAAGTTCCAGGAGCAAGTGCTCGTGACTGTGGAAACTATTTAGATATGAATTTGCCAATGGCTAAATATGAGGCCCAAAAATTCCTTGAAAATACATTAAATGTTATTAAAGAAGAGAACTTAGTTTATCCAGCTTAATATAAAAAGCATCTTTTCAAATAGGAAAAGATGCTTTTTTGTTCCAAAAAAAAAACTCTTTATGGTTAAACAGATAAAGATAATATGTAAACAGTGTAAAAGTTGAAGGGAAATCGTCGACATATTATACTATTATCTCTCTTTGTATGCTAAAATATTATTATTGTTATTATTTTTTTACAAAGATGTGGATAACATTTGTTATTTGTTGGCAATTGTCGTATAAAAAATGTAAGTGTCGATTAGTATGTTATAATAAATTCGATTCTACAAGAGATAGGTGGGGAGATTATGATTGAATTTATAAATGTAAATAAAAAGTATGCGAATGGAGTTATTGGACTTCATAATATTAATATAAATATCGAAAGTGGCGAGTTCGTTTTTGTAATCGGACCAAGTGGTGCTGGTAAGTCATCATTCTTGAAAATGATTAATCGTCAAGAACAAGCTACAGGTGGACAAATTATAGTAAATGGTCATGATGTGACAAAGTTAAGTCGATTCAAAGTACCAAAATTACGTCGTGAAATTGGAGTCGTATTCCAAGATTTTAAATTATTACAGAAACTAACGGTTTATCAAAATGTTGCATTTGCTTTAGAAGCCATTGGTCTTCCAGCAAATGAGGTGCGTGAAAAAGCAATTAAAGCAATCGAATTAGTTGGATTAAAAAGTAAAATGCGTTTCTATCCAAATCAGTTGTCTGGTGGAGAGCAACAACGTATTGCAATTGCTCGTGCGATTGCCAATAATCCAGCGATTATTATTGCCGATGAACCAACAGGAAACCTAGATCCTGAAAATTCTGAACAAATTGTTTCTATTCTTAAAAAATTAAATAGCGAAGGTAAAACGATTATTATGGCGACGCATGATCATGAGTTGATTTTTGAATCAGATTGTCGTGTCCTAACCGTTGATCATGGAACAATTTTTAGTGATGAGGTGAAGGGATATTATGATGCTAATTAGACAACTTTTCCGTTATATTCGTGATGGATTAAAGAATATTTGGCGTAACTTATTTATGTCGATTTCTTCAATCTTTACGTTAACGATTACTTTAAGTTTATGTTCATTATTTGTTTTATTTGCTCATAATTCAAATGAATTTACAGAGCAATTAGAAAATGAAATTAAAATCTTTGTTGAATTTGATAAAGTGGCAACACCAGAACAAATTCAATCTACAATTGACACGATAGAACAAAACTCTTATGTAGTTGATGTTGAGTACACAACTAAAGAGCAAAACTATCAAGATTTTATCGATCGTATTGGTAACGATGATCCAGAGTTAGCTGTTTTCTTTGAAAATACAAGCGATGAAAATCCATTAGTTGGGACATTAGTTGTATCAGCCGACGCTGTTAATCATGTCGATCAAGTTGCTAAAGAAATTAAAGAGATGTCTAATATTAGCTATGTCGATTATGGTGAAGAATCATCATTAGCAGCTTTTGCTAATATTACAAAAATGATTCGTGAATCATTCTCATGGATTGTAGTAGTATTATTAGTATTAGCAGTCTTTTTAATTCAAAATACAATCAAATTAACAATTTATGCTCGTAAAAATGAGCTTAAGATTATGAAGTTAGTCGGGGCTTCTGCTACTCATGTTACTGTACCATTCTTAGTAGAAGGGTTAATTATTGGGGTGCTTGGAGCTATTGGACCGATTTTGTTTACAGTTTTTGGATATCAATACTTATATGAATTATTTGGTGGAGTCTTAGTCATTCCAATGTTCCAATTAACTGCACCACTTCCGTTAGTGTATACTTTATCATTTGGAATTGGAATTATTTCAATTGCTATTAGTTTAATCGGAAGTTTCTTCGCCGTAATTCGTTACTCATTAAAAATTTAATGATTAAATGAGGAAGGAGGAACTTTCGTGGTTAACTTTTAATTAGCTTAACCGTGTTAACGGCATTGCATTTTGCACCTAAGCAGAATTTAACTGCCGAGGCAACAACAACATGCACAACAACTGAAGAATGTGATGCATTAATTAACCAGGCCCAAAGTCAAATTTCAGATATTAAAAATCAACAAAATGATGCACAGCAGGAATTGAATGCCGTTCAAGAAGATATTGGGGCAATACTTGATAAAATCTCGATGACAGAGAATGCGATTTCTTCTTATATGCAACAAATTAAACAAAAAGAAAGTGAGATTTCGACTAGTGAGAATCAAATTGAGCAACTAGAGGGTCAAATTTCTGAATTGAAAGAAATTGTAGGTGAGCGTGCGCGAGTTTCACAACGATTATCTCGTACAAATACGATTTTAGAAGTTATTTCTCAATCAACAAGTATCGTTGATTTTATTAAAAACTTACGTGTTGTGACACACTTTGCTGAAAGTGATGCAGAGGCAATGGATCAATTAAAATCTTTAGTGTCAGAACAACAAAACTTATTATCTTCTCTTAAAGTTCAAAAGGAAGAATTAGCTGCAAGCAAAGCAAGTTTAGAACAAGAGCGTGCAAATTTAGAGGCTTATGAAGAAAAACTTCAAAGCCAGAAGGCAGCTATTGCAAAGCAAATTCAAGAATTAGAGAGTGAACGTTTATCTCAAGCTGAAATTATTGCAATTGCAGAAGAACAAAAGAATTTATTAGTTTCTCAGACATCAGGCGGATTTATTATTCCATTAAAAACAGGATATGTAAGTTGTGAGTTTATGTGTTATTCAAATCATACTGGAATTGACTTAGGAAACTCAGGTGATACATCAACCCCAGTTTTAGCAGCAGCATCTGGAACAGTTATTCGTTCAGGCTGGCATGCAGCTTATGGATGGCATGTTATGATTTCACATAATATGGATGGAAAAATAATTACAACTGTTTATGCACATATGCACTCAAAACCTTTAGTATCTGTCGGACAACAGATAAATCAAGGGACGCAACTTGGAACCATGGGGAACACTGGTAACTCCTTTGGGGCCCATTTACACTTTGAAATGTATGATGGTTATTATAATTATCCTTATGCGGTTAATCCACGTAAGTATATTAATTTCCCATCTAGATGGTAACGAAAAGATGAGCCAATTGGCTCATCTTTTTTTTACACTATTAAATAAGAATGTGTTTATAAATGGAGATTTAGTCTTTTTATACGTCTTTTCCTCATTTTAATCTAATTTATTCCATTTTATAGTCATGACAATGTTACTAAAAATTGATAAAATAAAGATAAACCGATAAAGTCTACATTATTTGGAATAGATGGGAAATACTATAGAGGTTATATTCGTTCCGTTGAATGGAAAAGGAGTGATATGATGAAACGAAATAAAACGTTTCTCATCATTGGAAGCTTTAGTCTAGGTGTAGTCGTAACTTTAATTTTATCGTTAGTATTTAAACCTGCTACGCAAGTACAAACGATTGTCTCACCTTCTAATTACGGTGAAACATCTTCAGTTACTCAAGTTTATGACGCATTGAAAACATATTATTATTTTTATGATGGTGATGATCAAGCTTTAATTGATGGGGCTATTTCTGGAATGATTAGTTCATTAGATGATCCACACTCTACGTATTTTACGATGAGTGACTACGAAAACTTTGTTGAGCATCTAGAAGAAACTTATTCAGGTATTGGCTGTGAAGTAACAAGTATTAATGGTTATACAATGATTGTGTCACCATTTCCAGATTCTCCTGCAGATGAAGCTGGGATTTTAGCCAATGATTTAGTTGTTGAAATTGATGGCGAGAACGTTGTAGGACAAAACTTACAAGAAGTAACTAATAAGATTAAAGGCCCTGTGGATACAACGGTCACTTTAGGTATCCAACGTAACGATAATCCGGAATTAATTTATATTGAAGTCCAACGACGCGCAATTGAACAAGAAACAGTTAAAACTGAATTAATGACCATTGGAGATAAAAAGATTGGATATTTACAGGTGACAACATTTGGTGAAAATACAGCGAATGAATTTAAAGAAGGAATTGAGTCACTTGAAAATCAAGGAATGGAATCCTTAGTTGTTGATTTACGTAACAATTCAGGAGGATATTTAACAAGTGTTGTTGAAATGGTTGATTATATTTTACCGCCAGACAAAGTCGTTACAACGATTGAAAATCGTGAAGGTAAAGGAACTCAATATATGACAAGTTCTGAGGGGAAAGATTATGAAGTTGTTACGTTAATTAACGAAGGAAGTGCTTCTGCATCCGAAATATTTGCCGCTGCGATGAAAGAGGCAGGCGGATATCCCGTTATCGGAACAACATCATATGGAAAAGGAACCGTTCAAGTTTCAATGCCACTTGATGATCATTCTTCATTAAAATTAACAACACAAGTTTGGAAAACACCAGATGGAAATTGGATTAACGAAGTAGGGGTAGAACCTACTCTAGTTGTTGAAGCGCCAGAATTTTATTACTACTATCAAGTCTACTTAACAGATGGAAAATCTTTAGAGTATGACATGGTAGATAGTTCTATAGCGAATGCACAAAATATTTTAACAGCCTTAGGTTATCAAGTTGGACGCCATGATGGATATTATGATAAATCAACAGTATCAGCTGTTGAAAACTTCCAAGCAGATAATGAAATTCTAGTCACAGGAATTATTGATAATAAAACAGCAAGTGAATTAACATTAGCTTTACGTAATAAAGTTCGTGATAAACAATATGATACTCAATTACAAACAGCACTTGAAGTTTTAATACAAGAATAACAAGGACGCTCGCCACATAAAAGTGGTGAGTTTTTTTGTTAACGAAAAAGGTTTAAAGTAATGTTAAAAGTGGAAAGATTTAATAATGAGATAAAGGGATTGTGTTTGAATACTGGACGTTAGCATTTTGTTTGTTAAATAATTTTTAACTGCTAGGTTAAAAATTTTTAGTATAAAGATAGAATATCTTATTTCCTATCAGTTACGGAAAAACATGAATTCCATAGCATAGATGACTTAGTATTAAAAGGATTAGGGGAGTAAGTCGTTTTAATACTATGAATTGTTTATCGTCTTGTATATAGAGATAGTACGTGTGTTTTAGGTATGATATAATGGGGATAATGTGAGGTGACGTTTAATGCCAAATAATAAGTTTGAAATTGTTTCGAAATACTCTCCATCAGGTGATCAACCAAAGGCAATTAAGCAACTAGTTGAGAATATTGAGCATGGAGTTAAAGAACAAGTTTTGCTTGGAGCAACTGGAACGGGTAAGACATTTACGATTGCAAATGTTGTTCAAGCTGTTAATAAGCCAACTTTAGTACTGGCGCATAATAAAACATTGGCTGGTCAGCTGTATAGTGAGTTAAAAGAATTTTTCCCAAATAATGCGGTTGAGTATTTTGTTAGTTATTATGATTACTATCAACCAGAAGCCTACGTTCCATCTTCAGATACATTTATTGAAAAAGATGCGAAGACAAATGATGAAATTGATAAATTACGTCACTCGGCAACTGCTGCCTTATTAGAACGAAATGATGTAATTGTAGTTGCTTCAGTTTCGTGTATTTATGGGATTGGAGATCCTGAAGAATATAAGAGTATGATGGTTTCGATTCGTGTCGGAATGGAAATGGAACGTAATGATTTATTAAAAGAGCTTGTTCGTATTCAGTATCAGCGTAATGATATTGATTTCCACCGTGGGACGTTTAGAGTTCGAGGTGATATCGTAGAAATTTTACCGATTGCAACAGAGAAGAATGCGATTCGTATTGAGTTCTTTGGAGAAGAAGTTGATCGTATTCGTGAAATTGATACGTTGACGGGTGAAGTGTTAAGTGAACGTAAACATGTTGTCATTTTCCCAGCTTCTCACTTCGTAACAGGTGAAGAGCGTATGAAAATCGCTCTTAAGAATATTGAAGAAGAATTAGAGCAACAAATTGAATATTTTAAGTCGGAAGAAAAGTTAATTGAAGCGCAACGAATTGAGCAACGTACGCGTTACGATTTAGAGATGATGGCTGAGATGGGATTCTGCTCTGGAGTCGAGAATTATTCTGGTCCATTATCACTTCGTGAACGTGGAGCAACTCCGTATTGCTTACTTGATTTCTTCCCAGATGATTGGTTGTTAGTAGCGGATGAATCACATGTGACGCTACCTCAGGTCAGAGGAATGTACAATGGTGACCGTGCGCGTAAAGAGACACTTGTGAATCACGGATTTAGATTACCTTCAGCTCTTGATAACCGCCCGTTACAATTTAATGAATTTGAAGAAAAAATTCATCAGGCGATTTATGTTTCTGCAACACCAGGTGATTATGAGTTAGCCCGTACAGATAAAGTGGTTGAGCAAATTATTCGTCCAACTGGATTACTTGATCCAATTATTGAGCTTCATCCAAGTCGTGGACAAATTGATCATTTAGTGGGTGAAATCTATAAACGTATTGAAAAAAATGAGCGTGTTTTAGTGACAACATTAACGATTAAAATGTCAGAAGAGTTAACGAATTATTTAAAAGAACTTGGAATTAAAGTCGCTTATTTACATTCTGAAATTAAGACGCTTGAGCGTATTGAGATTATTCGTGATTTACGTGTTGGAACTTATGATGTTTTAGTCGGAATCAACTTACTTCGTGAAGGACTTGATATTCCAGAGGTATCCTTAGTCGCTATTTTAGATGCAGATAAAGAAGGATTCTTACGTAGTGATCGCTCATTAATCCAAACGATTGGACGTGCTGCGCGTAATGCAGATGGTCGTGTTATTTTATATGCAGATAAGATGACCGGTTCAATGCAACGTGCGATTGAAGAAACCAGTCGTCGTCGTGAAATTCAAGAGAATTTCAATGAAGAACACGGCATTATTCCAATGACAATTCGTAAAGATGTTCGAGATGTGATTCGAGCGACTGAGGTTGTTGAGAAAGAAGCTAAATATGATAAGAAAATGTCGCGTAAAGATAAAGAAAAACTGATGGCTAAATTAGAAAAAGAAATGAAGGAAGCTGCTAAAGCACTTGACTTTGAAACAGCTGCAACGTTACGTGATGCAATGCTTGAATTAAAAATTGAATTAGGCTTATAATAAGATAATGAGGAAGAATTTGTTAACGTCTTATTGGTATAGAAAACCTTGAGGTATACAACATTGTCGGACATTTAGTAAGGAAAGAGGTAAAGATATGGAAAGTTTACGTGAATTATATAAAGTGGGAAATGGACCATCGAGTTCTCATACAATGGGTCCAGCACGTGCAGCAAAAGTTTTTATGGGACGTTATCCAGAGGCTTCATCTTATGAGGCAGTTTTATATGGAAGTTTAGCGGCAACAGGTGAAGGGCACCTAACTGACTATATCATTATTAAAACTATGGATCCAAAGCCTGTTAAAATTACATGGCGTCCAGAAGACTTCCGTCCATTCCACCCAAATGCCATGCAATTTATTGCGTATAACGAGGCAGGTGAGGCATTAGGAGATTGGACTGTTTATTCTGTTGGAGGAGGATCAATTATTGAGGAAGGACAAGGGCGCAATGAAGTAGTAGCGGCTTATCCAGATTCAACAATGGCTGATATTTTAAAAGTGTGTGAAGAGAAAAATTGGACATTAGCAGACTATGTCTATGAGCATGAATCGGATATTAAACCTTATTTAGTTGAGATTTTAACGGTGATGCGTGAAACGTTAGAGAATGGTTTAAAGGCTGAGGGAAATTTACCTGGAAAACTAAATTATCCACGTCGTGCTAAACAGTTTCATGAGCATGCTAAATCAATGCCAGAAGATTTATCAGTTTTAATTTATGCTTATGCTTTAGCCGTGTCTGAACAAAATGCGAGTGGAGATGTTGTTGTAACGGCTCCAACTTGTGGAGCATCTGGTGTCATTCCGGGAACCTTATTTGCGCTTCAACAATTTGAAGGATATAGTGATGATCAATTAGTTGATGCATTAGCAGTAGCAGGATTAATTGGAAACTTAATTAAAACAAATGCTTCAATTTCAGGAGCAGAGGTTGGATGCCAAGGTGAGGTAGGTTCTGCTTGTTCAATGGCAGCAGCAGCTGTTGCTTATTTAAAAGGGGCTTCAAACTTACATTGTGAGTATGCAGCAGAAATTGGACTTGAACATCATTTAGGAATGACATGTGATCCTGTCTTTGGTTATGTTCAGGTTCCTTGTATTGAGCGTAATGCGGTTGCGGCTAAACGTGCCTATGATGCAGCTAAATATGCCATGTTAACAGATGGATATCATACAATTACACTTGATCAAGTGATGCAAACGATGAAAGAGACAGGTCACGACTTAATGGCGAAGTATCGTGAAACAGCACAAGGTGGTCTTGCAAAACATTTTGCAGAATGCTAAGCCGACGTGTGGTATAATAAGTTGTAAATGAAAAAAATCATAACATCCTAAGATGATACTTATAAACAAATCATGAAAAGGGAGTGATCGTATGGCAACAGAGAAAAAGAAAAACACAACGAACGAAAAACCAAAGACTCAGACGTCTAAAGGAAAGAAAGCTCGTAGTAAAAATGAGATTGCCTTATATAGTTTTATTGGAGTCTTAGCGGTTGTAACGGTTTTATTTGCTTACAATGTCATCAGTTATTTTTATATTGAACCCACTAAAGCAGCAGGAAAACCGCAATATGGTGACCGTTTAGATGGTTTAGTGACAATTGATCAATCAATTATAAATGATGCACAGTCTTATGGAAGTGGTCTATCCGGTGTACAATCTGTTAATATTACGGTTGAAGGAATGATTGTTTATATTGATGTTCGTGTTGATTCAACAACAGCACTTACGACTGCTCAGGCAAACACTGAGAAGATTTCAGATTATTTAATCGATGCAATGGATAAAGCTAATGCAAATTCTTCACAGGCCTATAACTTCCAATTAGTTGTGGCAAATGAAGATCCTAAGACATTAGTTGATACAAATCGTGCAGAAGAATTAGATTATATTAAACAACATGACGTTGCAATTGTTGAGCAAGTTGTAGGATATGCTGAAGAATATCCTACAGTAGCTAATATTGAGCGTGCTAACAAAAATATCGCTTATATGCAAACGAGTTATCCTGAAGAAGCAGCCGCTTTTCAAAAACGTGTGGATGCTTTAACAGAGTTAACTGCAGAACAAGAAGAAGCATTAGGTGAAATTCCAACGCTAGAAGTAGATAAAGAAATTAAACCTTCAAGTATTGCAGAGTACCCAAGTTGGGGAACATTAAATCCTGAGACAGGAAAATATGATTGGAAATAGTAAAAGGCAGGGGAGGCTTATTTTAGTCTCCCTCTCTTTGTGAATAAAGGTGATAGAAAAATGTCGAAAAAAAGTGTACCAGTAGTAAAAAATGAATATTATGATGTAAAAATTGAAAGTTTAACACATGACGGTTTAGGTGTTGCTAAAATTGATGGTTTCCCTATTTTCGTGACAAATGCACTAGTAGGCGAAGAAGTTAATATGAAAGTAACATTAGTTAAAAAAACGTATGCCATTGGACGTGCAGTTGATTTATTTGTCGAGAGTCCTGACCGTGTGACGCCGCCATGTAAAATTTATAAACAATGTGGTGGATGTCAAGTTCAGCATCTAAATTATCCAGGACAACTTCAAATGAAATATGATACAGTTGTAAATCAGTTCAAACGCATTGGTCATATTGAAGATGCGAATATTTTACCGACCATCGGAATGGAGGAACCTTGGCGTTATCGTAATAAAACGCAGGTGCCATTTGGTTTAGCTAATGGTGATGTAGTGGCTGGGTTCTATCAAAAACGAAGCCATGAGATTATTGATATGCGTCATTGTTTAATTCAAACTGAAATTTCAGATGAAATTATTCATGAGATGCGTGGAATTTGTCGTGATTTAAAACTAAGTCCGTATAATGAGGAGTCGAATACTGGTATTTTACGCCATGTCATCGTGCGCACAGGATTTAAGACGGATGAGATTATGGTTATTTTAGTGACACGTAAAGAGAAAATCATTAATATGGATCGTATTGTGTCACGCTTATTAGAAAAATTTCCTCAGATTAAAGTTATTGCTCAAAATATTAATCCAAACGTAACAAATGCTATTTTAGGTGAGAAAACAAACATCATTTACGGTGAAGGATATATTTATGATGAAATGAACGGAATTCGTTTCGCCATTTCACCACGTTCATTCTATCAAGTTAACCCTGTTCAAACCGAAACACTTTACTCTAAAGCCGTTGAATTTGCAGGACTAACAGGAGAAGAAATCGTATTCGATGCTTACTGTGGAATCGGAACGATTACATTATTCTTAGCACAACATGCCAAAAAAGTTTACGGGGTTGAAATCATTCCTGAAGCCATTGCCGATGCAAACATGAATGCTAAATTAAATGGATTCGAAAATACAGAATTTGCAGTAGGAAAATCAGAAGAAGTTATTCCAGCTTGGATCGAACAAGGAATCGTTCCAGACGTCATCGTCGTCGATCCACCACGTAAAGGATGCGATAAAACATTACTAGACACAATGCTAGAAGCAGCACCAAAACGCATCGTCTACGTGTCATGCGATTCATCAACACTAGCCCGCGACGTTAAAATTCTAGTAGACGGTGGATACCAACTAGAAGTCGCACAACCTGTAGATATGTTCCCTCAGACAAGTCACGTAGAAGTAGTGGCTCTGCTTACACGTAAAAACGTGTAAGCAGTTAGCACTACTCTATGCAATAGTTTCACCATGAAGATGAGCTGAAAAGCGAAATCTAAATGGCATGAAGCCACTTGCGTGAGACCAATATTAGAAGAAATTTTGGTGTGGATAAGCGCACTCCATGCAAGGTTCATCCAAGAAAGTGAGCTACAGGCGAAACTTGATTGGTTATGAGCTACTGCGAGAAGTGGTCTTCAGTAAATGACTGGCTCTACGAAGTAAGCTATTATCACTCCTGGGTTTGTATCTTTGCGAAATGAGATAGTCAATATAAGTAACGTTATAAAAAATCGAGTATAAAAAACCTCCATAATATCAATTATAATGATTAGATTGGAGGTTTTTTTATGCGAAAATTAGAGAATGCAATAGCTCTTGTCACGTCTTCAACAAGAGGTATTGGGTTAGCTTGTGCTAAGAAGTTAGCGAGTGAGGGTGCCATTGTTTATATGGGAGTTCGTCGTTTAGAGGTCACTCAAGAAATTTGTGATGAAGTGGCTAAAGAGGGTTTGAAAATGAAGCCTGTCTTTTTTGATGCCTACAACATTGATTCTTATGAAACGATGGTAGAAGAAGTGATTAGGGAACAAGGTAAGATTGATATTTTAGTTAATAATTTTGGAACTGGAAGACCGGAAGTAGATTTAGATTTAGTTAGTGGAGATGAGAAAGCTTTTTTTGATATTTTAGAAGCGAATATCGGATCAGTTTATCGTATCTCTAAACTGGTGATTCCTCATATGATTAAACAAGGAAAAGGAAGCATTGTTAATATTTCATCGATTGGTGGAACGGTCCCAGATATTTCTCGTATTGGTTATGGTGTTTCAAAAGCAGGCGTTAACAATATAACTCAACAAATCGCTATGCAGTATGCGCGCTATAATATAAGATGTAATGCGGTATTACCAGGTTTAACAGCAACCGATGCAGCTCTTGATAATATGCCAGAACAATTTATTAAGTCTTTCTTATCGCATGTTCCTTTAAATCGCATGGGAACACCTGAAGACATGGCGAATGCGGTTCTATTTTTCGCTAGCGATGATTCTTCTTATGTAACGGGGCATATTATGGAGGTATCAGGTGGTTATCATTTAGGAACACCACAATATGCTGATTTTGTTGGTCGTAAAGTAGTTGAGGAAAAGTAAATAAAAATCCCACTGAAAAGATATGTCAGTGGGATTTTTATGATAGATGTCAAAAAACTGGTAATAAAAAATACAGTGAATATAATATTATTAGAAAGTGAGCATTTTAGTTTTCTAGCAAAAAAAGGGGTTATACAATGAGTCATGAAAAGTTGTTTGAAAATAAGTCAATTCAACATTTGATTGTTCTATTTTCATTTCCAACTATTTTTTCTTTAGTTTTGGAGTCATTCGTTTCAATGATTGATACAGCATTTGCGGGGCACCTTGGAAGTATGAGTAGTATTGCTTTGTCAGCAATGGGGCTTTTAACACCTATCTTACAAATCTTACTAGCAGCTCAACTGATTTTTGGGGTATCCACAAGTATTGTCGTTTCGAAACGATTAGGTGAAAAGAATCAAGAAAAGGTAAATGAAACGTTTACGATTGGATTTTATGGTTGTGGAGTGTTTAGCATTGCTATTTCACTATTAATTTTTTTATTACAAGATCCGTTGCTATTTGTTTTAGGGGCGAGTGGTGAGGTTAGACGGTATGCTTTACAGTATTTAAATTTGGCACTAATTTTCAATATTTTTAATTCGCTCGGTTATATGTTAGTTAATATGATTAGGGTGTTTGGTTATCCTAAAATGGAAATTATTATCGGGGTTATTTCAACGCTCAGTAATGTGTTCTTTAACGTGCTCTTTACGTTTATTTTAGGACTTGGATTTATTGGGATTGCCTTTGCTACACTAACAAGTAGTGTCATCTACTTTAGTTGCGCCGTTTTATTTTTAATGCATAAAAAACTGTGGATGAAGAAGGTCCATTTAATTATTAATCCATCGAAAGAGATTTTGATTTCTATTATTAAAATTGGATTTGTGCAGTTTTTGATGCAAGCTCTTAATAGTGTCAGTGGCTTTGTTATTAATCGTCGTTTAATTGGACTTGGATATGTTTCGTCAATTGGAGCCTTCGCCATCTGTAATAATATAAATACGGTGATTTTGTTACCATTAATTGGGTTAACACAGGGGAGTCAATCTGTTATTGCGTATTTCCATGGGCGTCAGAACCATCAATCTGAGAGAATAGCGAAACAAAAAATTGTGAATTATAGTTTAATTTATGCTTTGGTAATCACGATAGTCAGTCTCTTATGGACGAGACCGTTATTAATGATTTTTACGAGTGATGAGAGTTTAATCCAGTCTGCGATTCCGATCCTTAGAATTATGGTAGCGGGATTTCCATTTATGGGAATCATTTATACATTGATTACGTTTATGCAAGTATCGAAAGAAGAAGCAAAGGCTAGCCAGTTAGAGGTGGTAAGGCAAATTGTTTTACTCATTCCTTTAGTTATTGTTTTTTCGGTTCTTTTTTCAAGATTTAATATTTTTAATATTTCAGCAGAACAGGGAATGTTCTTAGCTTTTCCTTTAACAAATATGATTATCGTATTGTTTTATTTTAAAAAGATTAAAACGATTTATAAGGATGACTAAACAGCTATTTAGATAGTAAAAAATAAAGGGAGACGGATTTATGAGTAGAAAAAAACAGTTGAAAATGAGTAAAGTTGGATTAGAGCATTTAGAGCAGTACAATCAATTACTGAGATATGTATTTCAGGTGACAGACCAAGAACTTCAAGAAATTGGATGGCAGGAAAAAGAAATGATTCGAGCTAAATCCCCAACGCTTGAGCGAGCAGATGTGATTGGCTGGTTTGATCGGGACCAATTGATTTCGCAAGTTGCGATTTATCCGATGCGTGTCCGTATTTTTAATCAGACATATGATATGGGGGGCGTGACAGGGGTTGGAACTTATCCTGAGTATGCGAACCAAGGACTGATGCATAAATTACTAATAGAAGCGTTAAAACATATGAAAAATCATAACCAACCTATTTCTTATCTTTATCCGTATTCTATTCCTTATTACAGACGCAAAGGATGGGAGATTGTATCAGATAAGATTGTGTATGAAATTAATGATTATCAATTGCCTAAGCATCGACGCGTGAGTGGGGAAGTTGAACGTGTGGATGCTGAAAGTGAAGAAATTAAAAAAGCATATGAACGCTTTGCTTATCAAACTCATGGTGCCTTACTTCGTGATGATTTAGCATGGAATGAATATTTTCTATGGGATAGTGACGATTTAATGGCGGCTATTTATTATAATGAAGCAGGGTTTGCCGATGGGTATATTCTTTATTTTATTAAGGACGAAATTTTTAATATTAAAGATATGATTTTTATAAATGAGGAAGCAAGGACGGGACTTTGGAATTTTATTAGTGCCCATTTTTCAATGATAAAAAAAGTAATTGGAAATACGTATACGGATGAACCATTAGCTTTTTTACTTGAGGATGCCGATATTAAAGAGACCATTTCACCGTATTTTATGGCACGAATTGTTGACTTAGAAAAATTTATTGAACAATATCCATTTAAGCCAGATACGATTGCAAGGGAGTGGACTTTTACAATGGATGATCCGCTTCTTTCGTGGAATCAAGGCTCTTTTACGCTAAGTATTGATACGGAGGGTGTCGGTAAAATCAAACGTACCAGTGTGAAAACAGGGGATCGCATTGATATCCAAACCATGACGACGATGTTACTTGGATATAAGCGTCCTGATTATCTTCATAAGATTGGTCGTTTGAGTTGTAGTTCAAAGACATTAGATATGTTAGAGGATGCGATTGAGCAACAGACACCTTATTTTTCAGATTACTTTTAAAAAATGAAAAAAGCTCTCAAGATTGTTCTTGAGAGCTTTTTTGTAGATTAATTTCAATACTTTCTTATTTTTAACGAACATTTTTCTGGGCTTAATATACTATATATCAAGAGGATTATAGTTAGGAGGGAGATAATGGATTTTCAATTTATAAAAACGTATGCACCGATGTATGTAGAGGCTGCTAAGTTAACCATGAGTATCGCTCTTTTGGGAATCTTATTGTCTACTTTAGTTGGATTTATCTGTTGTTTAATTCGATATTATAAGATTCCAATTTTACAACGTGTGATTGGGATGTATATAGAACTTTCAAGGAATACACCGTTATTAATTCAATTGTTTTTTCTATATTTTGGATTACCGAAGTTAGGGATCTTTTTAAGTTCATATGCATGTGGAGTACTTGGATTAACTTTTTTAGGTGGGAGTTATATGGCTGAGGCTTTTCGAAGTGGACTCGAGTCCATTCCTGACATTCAAATGGAGTCGGGATTGAGCCTTGGTTTAACCAAATGGCAAGTCTTACGTTATATTATTTTTCCTCAAGCAGTAGCAGTCTCGCTGCCTGCTTTTAGTGCAAATGTGATTTTTTTAATCAAGGAAACATCTGTCTTTAGTGTCGTTGCATTAGCAGATTTAATGTATGTAGCAAAAGGATTAATCGGGCTTTATTATAAAACTGACGAGTCCTTGTTGATGTTAGTTGTTGCGTATTTAGTACTGTTATTACCTATTTCATTAATTTTAAGTGTTATTGAGAAGAAGGTGCGTTATGGAGGAGTGGGGAATTAGTGTTTTATTTGAAGGAAAAAATTTCATTCGATTGTTACAAGGACTAGGAGTGACATTAGAAATTTCTTTGATTTCTGTGATGATTTCAGTTGTTTTGGGCCTTGTAATGGGGATGTTCATGAGAGTGAAGACAAAGGTCGTTCGTCTAATCTGTCGTCTTTATTTAAATACGGTTCGAATTGTTCCACAGTTAGTCTTATTGTTTTTAGCTTATTTTGGTTTGAGTAAATCTTTTGGGATTAATTTATCAGGAGAAGTGGCCTCTATTTTAGTGTTTTCTTTTTGGGGAATTGCTGAAATGGGAGATTTAGTACGAGGGGCTTTAGATTCAATCCCGAAACATCAGTATGAGACAGCGTTGGCGATTGGATTGAATCAGCGTCAAATTTATCAATATATTATTATTCCACAAACGATTAGACGATTACTTCCACAAACGATTAATTTAGTGACGCGTATTATCAAAACGACTTCATTAATTGTTTTAATTGGAGTCGTTGAGGTCGTAAAGGTAGGACAACAAATTATTGAGGCTTCACGACTAACAGTTCCGACGGCAGCTCTTTGGATATATGGGGTTATTTTTCTACTTTATTTTTTAATCTGTTATCCGATTTCATTGGCTGCAACAAAACTAGAAAAGCATTGGGAGGAGTGAGGTGAAGAGATGAGCTCAACGATATTAAAACTAGACCAGATTACAAAAAGTTATGATAATCAGATTATTTTCTCTAATTTGTCATTAGAGATAAAAAAAGGGGAGGTCGTCGTCGTTTTAGGACCTTCTGGCTGTGGAAAAAGTACATTGCTACGATGTATGAATGGATTAGAGAGTATTCAAGCAGGAGAAATTTTATTAGAAGATGAGGTGATTAGCAATCAGCATAA
>OLSC01000452.1_pt1 | contig 51116 bp, 41 predicted proteins | sample 1672881 | NCBI WGS metagenome assembly OLSC01 (sample SAMEA3136733, study PRJEB25190) | human gut metagenome | biome: human gut; feature: human-associated habitat; material: faeces | place: Austria | collected 2013 | reverse complement strand
CCAGCCTTCTGAGCATTGTAGCCAGCAGCTACCAGTACCATCTTTGCAGCCTCGAGACCGGTTACGGTATCGTTCGGAGCAAACTTGGTTACAGACTTACCAGCGATGATGCCGGTGTTCTGCAGGTAACGTACATAACCCTGTGCCCAAGCTGCGGTCGGCAGATCGGTAAACTTGGTCGGCAGGGAAGCGTAGGCATTGGCATTGTCGTTGCCGCCATTCATGATCGTAAAGATCATCTTTGCCATCTGAGCACGGGTAACGGTGGTGTTCGGCTTGAAAGAGCCGTCTTCGTAACCCTGAATTACGCCCAGAGAAGAGAGCATGTCTACAGCGGTGGTTGCCTTGATGTCAGCCTTGTCGCTGTAAGACGCTGCACCAGCGAACATGGTGAATGCACAAGCAAACGCCAGCACCAGTGCGAGAACCTTTTTGAGATTCTTCATAGGGGTTTTCCTCCTTAAAAATTTTTGTACGAGTTCTCACTCGTCGTTAAGTATATTACCATAGTCAAATACAGGGGTCAAGCGAAGTTCGCAATCCGTAACATGAGTGTAACATTACAGGTAATGTTACATTTATGTGTGTTACACTTTTCCCCCGTTCCCCCCGCAGAGCAACCACCATCATTATAATAAGGTATCCCTTCCTTCCATAGCAACTGATGTTGCAAATTTTCCTGTTTCCGCTTATACTGAATATGCTTTATAACGCAATTAAAAAGCAGCGTTGCCACACTCAGGTTTGGCACCACAAAGCTCTATCCCGGCCTTATGTCGGGATATCTTTGTATTATAGGAGAATTTTCTATGAATTATCGAATTGGTTTATATCTGGACAATGATAAAATAAAGAGTGGAACCTTTAAGATCTCTACACTCGATAAACACTATATTCGTACATCGATTCCTTTCTATAGTCTTCGCTCACTATATAAGTGCGAAGTCGATCCTCTTGGAAAGATACGCAAAATCACAAGTCCTGAAAAACGCATGACCTTTCATCTCAAATAATCCACACAGAAAAAGACCTGTACACAACGTACAGGTCTTTTCCCATTCAAGAACTCTGGGATTTCCCATTTCTTTATCATTAACGCAATTAAAAAAGCAGGGGAGCCACAGTCTTAAAAAATTTTGTGTCTATAGTATAACATAAAATACCCTATGTGCGCAAGCATACTCACCTACTCTTGCGACATTACAGTACTAAAAATAATTGCAAGTGCACCCACTCGGCTCACTTGACAATAGTTTCGCTGTTACTGAATTTAAACACCGTCATAAACAGGATTTTTATGTCAAACAGCAGTGTCCAGTTCTCAATATAGTAAATATCATGCTCAATCCGTCCTTGAATCGACGTATCACCGCGGAAACCGTTCACCTGCGCCCAGCCGGTGATGCCCGGCCGCACCTGATGCTTGACCATATACAGCGGCACGCTTTCCTTAAACTGGTTTACAAAATACGGCAGTTCCGGCCGCGGACCGACCAGACTCATATCGCCCATCAGCACGTTGAAGAACTGTGGTAGCTCATCGATCGAAAACTTGCGGATGAATGAGCCGAACTTGGTCTTGCGCGGATCACTGTTGGTACTCCAGCCGGTATTTTGTTTATCATTCACGCGCATCGAGCGGAATTTGTACATATAAAACGGCTTTTTGTTCAATCCTACGCGTTCCTGCTTGAACAAAATCGGACCGGGCGAGGACAGTTTAACGCCTACCGCCGCAAACAGCATGATCGGCGACGTACACAGAATCAGCAGCAGCGAGCCAACGATATCCACTGCCCGCTTGAGAAATGCGTTGCCGATATTATCCAGCGGGATATGACGCAAGTTGACCAGCGACACGTCTCCCACCTCATCGATTGACGGGCGCGACGGCATATACTTATTGTAAAACGGGATAAGCGACATTTTCACGCCGTTTTTCTCACTGCTTGCGATAATGCTCTGCAGATACGGGTACTCGTTCGCCTCCAGTGCGATGACCACCTCATCCGGTGCGGCATGCTCGAGCACATGCGCCAGCGCATCGTATGTACCGCGATAGGCAATGCCCGGCAGGCAGTCGCGCGGCGCAAGATAGCTGTCCACGCAGAAACCCAGCGTGCGGTCGTTCTGCACCGCACGGCAGTACGCCTGCGCCTGTTCCCCGCAGCCGATCAGCAGCACATGTTTCAGATTGTAGCCGTGCTCGCGGAACGAACGCAGCAGCCGTCGCAGAAACCATCGTTTGACCGCCACCGCGATCGTTGCCAGAGCAAAGAACACAAACAGCGTCCAGCGCGACAGGTGAAACTGCTTGAACGCGAAGAAAAACGCCAGCAGAATACCAAAAATGATGGTATTGCTCCGCAGCAGCAGGCTGAACTCCCGTAAAAAGTTTTTGGCGCGGAACGAATCGTACAGTCCCATCAGACCGTACAGCAGCCAGAACAGCGGCGAAACACACAGCACCGCCATCAGATAATACGACAAACCGATGTGCCCGGGCATGCCGTGAAACAACGTAAAACGGATAAAATATGCAAGGATCATGCAGGGGAAAAGAATCAACACGTCAGTCAATCCGTTGATTTGATTGAGTGTTCGCTGATTTTCTTTGATCAACCTCGGTTCCTCCTATTATATGTAATCGATACCAATTTTATAAGTTTATCACATCCGGCATAATTTTACCACCTGTAAACGACTTTTCTCGCCAAATAAATTCTCTCCAGCAAGACGATAATATCTCACCAAACCTTGACAAAACAGGCGTTTCGGAGTAATATTTTGCTATAAATACGTGCGCAGGCGGCGTAAGTTGCCTGCGTTTTTCTTTGAAAGCAGGTCACACTGTGAACGGTAACAAAAAGCTACTATATATTGCCTCATCGTTTGGGCATTTAGCATCCTTTCATCAACCTTATACCGAGTGGTTGGCACAACAGGGTTATGAGGTTCATGCGGCAGCTGGCGGCGAACAGCGTGCATTACGCGGTGTCAGCCGATACATTCCGCTACCGTTTGAAAAAAGCATGTTCTCGCCGCGCAACTTTGCGGTGGTCCTGCAGCTCCGCTCCCTGCTGCGGCGTGAAAATTACGCCATGATCAGCCTGCACACCTCGCTTGCCGCGTTCTTTGCGCGTCTAGCGGTGCAGCTTTTGCCGAAAAAACAGCGTCCCGTGGTGATGAACACCGCACACGGCTATTTGTTTGATGACCGCACTCCCTTGCTCAAACGCACGCTACTGCTCAGCGCCGAGCGCATGACCGCGCCTGTCACAGACTGGCTGCTGACCATGAACCGGCAGGACGAGCAGATCGCCAAGCGCTATCGGCTCGGACGGCACATCGTCCCGACGCCGGGCATGGGAATTGCGCTCACGCGATTCTCCCCTCCCTCACCGGAGGAAAAACGCGCCCTGCGCTATGCGATGGAGCTGCCTGAAAACGCACTCGTGCTCATCTACGCTGCGGAATTCTCCAGCCGCAAGAACCAAAGAATGCTCATCAGCGCCATGCCTGAGCTACCGAACGCCGTACTCCTTCTGCCCGGCCGCGGTGCACTGCTCGATGATTGTCGCACACTCGCGCAGCAAAAGGGCGTTGCCGACCGCGTTCGTTTCCCCGGATTTACGTCCAACATCGAGCAGTACTACCGTGCTGCTGACCTCTGCGTGTCCTCCAGCCGCAGTGAGGGGCTTCCCTTTAATGTAATGGAGGCCATGGCTTGCGGACTGCCCGCGGTACTCTCCGATGTCAAGGGGCACGAAGATTTAGTGCGTTCGGGTGAGAACGGCCTTTTATTCCCCTATGACGACCAAAACGCCTTTATCCGCGCTGTAAAGCAGGTCGCCGAGCCTGTCCTGCAGGCACAGATGAGCGCCGCCGCGGTACAGACCGCCGTTCCATACGGTATTGACGCGGTATTCCCCACGCTCACCGCAATTTATTCTCAAGCAATTCCTAATCAACCTAAGGAGGTTTCAGAATGACTGAAAAAACAGCAAAATCCAACGCCGGAAAAGGCTGGCTGTGCTGTGTGGCGATCATCGCCCTGTGCGTGATCAGCTGCTTTGCACAGAACGGCACCTACACGACCAAAAAGGTGCTCGGTCTGCTCGGTGCGGTCGGCATCATCGGCATGATGCTGTTCGCAGACAAAGCACGCATCAAGCGCCTGATGAGTCCACCGTCGTTTGCACTGCTGGCCTATCTGCTGCTGGAGGCTTTATCGACGTTCTATGCCCGCTCGGGCAAGTTCGCCATCGCGGAATTCTCCTGCAATCTGATTGCCTTTGCGGTGTTCATGGCCATCGTGCTTTTCTCGGATGATGGCAAGCAGTCCTTCCGCCGCATTGCAGCGGTGCTCGCAGCAGCAGCCGCTCCGGTCGGCCTGCTGTCTATTGACGCGGCATCCTGCAACATTCTTATGCGCCCCGTGCGTCCGCTGCTCGAGTTTGTCGGCCGCGGTTACGGCAACACCGGCGCGTACTTCTACTCTCGTCTGAACACCATTCTCGGCAACCCGAACATCTACGCAGGTCTGATGTCCGTCGCGTGCCTGATGTCCCTGTGGCTGGTGCTCACCTCTGAGAGCCGCAGACAGCGTATCCTGTGCACGGTTCTGCTGATGGTGAATGCAGTTTCCTACCTGCTGGCGTTCTCGATGGGCTCGCTCGGCGTATTTGTCGCAGCATGCGTGCTCATGCTCGTGCTTTCGCCCAAGGAGACCCGCTCCGGTCTGTTCCTGCTGTTGCTCCAGACCGCGGTCATCGCGCTGATTGTCGGCGCGGTATCGGTCAAGGGCTTCGGTGACACGGTCACCGGCTCCCCCCTGCCGATGATCATGCTCGTAGTCGGCTGCGTCGCTGCCTGTCTGCTCGAGATCGGCGTGCGCGGCAAGCTGGCCGAGCATCTCGCGGATAAGGGCAAGCTGCTGATCGGTGCGATTGCCGGTATCGTGGTCGTGATCACCATCTATCTGATCGCAGCACTCAACGTCACTGGTGCGTACACCTTCGGCACCGAGGGCGATTTCCGCCGTACCGCGGACCTGCCCGCCGGCGACTACACGCTGAGTGTGGATGCCTCCGCGCCGGTAAACGTGCGTGTTGCGTACAAAAACACCAACAATCTGGTGCAGAATAACGAAACCGACCTTGCAAACGCCTCCACGGATAACGATATTACCTTCACCGTGCCCGAGGACAGCAAGCTCGTGTTCTTCTACATCTCCTGCGATCAGCCGGGCGTGACGGTCAATACCGCCACCTACACCGGTGCAAAGAACGGCAGTGTCAAGCTGGGCTATAAGCTGCTGCCCGCCTTTATTGCAGACCGTATTCAGGACCTGACCGCAAACGGCAACGTCGTACAGCGCGGCGTATACCGTCAGGACGCCATCAAGCTGTGGAAGACCGCACCAGTGTTCGGCCGCGGTCTGGGTGGCTTTGAGAACGGTGTTGCCTCGGTGCAGGATTACTACTACGAGACCAAATACGCCCACAACCACTACGTTGAAGCTCTATGCGACCTCGGTGTGCTGGGTCTGCTGGCGTTCCTGTCCATGCTGGGCACGGCTGTCTGGGCGCTCGTCAAGAGCCGCAAGGAGAAGCCGCTCATCGTCATGCTGCTCGCGGCCTGCGTGCTGCAGATGTTCGGTCAGGCCGTTACCGACGTAACGTGGTCGTCCGGCTCCTGCCTGCCGATGTTCTTCGCCGTGCTGGCAGCTATCACCGTATTCTGCGCGGATTCGCTCCGTCTCAAGCTGCCCGAAAAGAACAAGGGCGGTGCGGTGCGCTGGCCGGTAACCGCCGTCTGCGCGGTATTCACTGTGCTGATTGGTCTCAACCTGATCGCGCAGAGCAAGCTGAACAGCGACAATCTGACCCTTGACGACCTCAAGCTGGGCACAAAAATCGACCTGTTTGAGGCAAACGACTACAAGATGTCCTATCTGATGAGCAACTACGATGACGAGACGCTTGCTGCCAAGTACGCCGCATCGCTCTCCCGCGTACAGTCCAACACGATTACTGTACTGCTGGCGCAATATTACGCCAACACCGGCGATTTCAGCCGTGCATTTGATATTCTCGACCGCGGTGCGGAATACACCCGTGCCAACGCCGAGCAGTGGCAGAAGATCTTTCGTCTGGAGGAGGCCATCGTCGATCCGGTCGGAAGCCTGTCCGCGGTAGAGCGCATCAAAGACGATACCTATATCAAGCGCGTTATGAACTCTTATAACAAGCTGTGCGAGACAAACGCACAGCAACTCGATGATGTTACACTGACCGAGCGCAACAACACCTTCCTCAACAAGGTGCTGGCCATCTCGGCAGCCGATTCCTACGATATGCACACCGCAATGAACACGTTCTCCAATCTGGTGCTGGATACCGCTTCCGCGCCCGATGTCAACGCTGATAACCAACCTGACTTCGCCGAAGTCACCGAAGGCAGCGCATCGTGGAGCGACGGCGGCGTATTCACGGCAGACACCGACTGCACTATTTCCTTCACCGCAGTCATCAAGAACGACGGTGACTATGCTCTAACCGTACAGAGCAGCAACGCCGCCGGTATCACCGCCGAGGTAGGCGGCACCATCGTGACGTTTGATGCGGCTGGAAAGGGCACCACTCCGGTGCATCAGCTCGGCGATGCAGACAGCACAACGACCATTACCCTGCACGTTCAAGCAGGCACCACGGTTGAGCGTGTAATATACACTATGGAATAATCATTGCTCATTTCCGAAGTCTTCTAGCATTACTCGTTTCAAGATACTTCTCCCTACAAATAAAGCAATCGCTGTATGTGGAAATCAATCCGCATACAGCGATTATTTTATTTATAAAATAATTTTGCCGTTACATATAAAACAGTCTGTTGTGAATATGGACTCAATACGGGGTCCCGTCAAGCAGGAGCTTATTGAGTATCTGGACTACTACAACAATCGCAGGATTAAGGCTAAACTAAAGGGCCTGCCGCCTGCAATTCACAGACAACAAGCCCTTTCGGTTGCTTGAACAATTTTTGCGTTGAATTTTTGTCTAACTTTTTGGGGTCACTTCATAATGGCTTGTCTATTTTCTGTTTGCTTTTGCGAACTTAATTATACGCTATCTTAATTATCATAGAAGAATCTTATTTCCAGAGTTTTTCTCACACACTCTCGCTGCGATTTATGCACTTCATCATTGCAACAATCTTACCACTTTAGTACTTTTTCACATTGCAGTATTCGATTGATATTGACCTTGAGCTGTCAAATCTTCTCCACAATGATCTTCATCATCACAAAATTCAGAACCATTGTTATCGGTGTGACCGCTATCTTTGCAATAATTGCAGACATTTTCTGAATAACCACTATCGCACACTTTGTAACAATAAGAACATTGACTACATTCAATACTTTAGAGATAAAGAAAATTAGCACGCACTGATAGCAGAGATATATCACATATTTCAGCTTTAACGGGATTTTTCCGTTATCCTGGAATACCTTTCGAGTTGCCAGGCTAAAGACAAAAGTTACTCCAACCCATGAACTGATAATATTACTCAATTCAGGATTATGCAAAAGGAATGTCAATATAGAATATGTACCGAAGTCCAATATCCAGCCAATACCGCTTAATCCAACGAACTTCACTGCCTGCAAAAGAAACTGTTTCATATCAATGCAGCCCCTTTAAAATCGGTCTACAACAATAACTGTCGCACCTGTTGCTCTTGCCGCGGCAATACCGACATCCGAGTCTTCAAAAATCACGGTATCTTGTGGTGCTGCCTTAAAATGATCCATTGCAAGCAGGAAGCCTTCCGGATCCGGTTTGGGATGTGAGATATCTTCCTGCGTAATGATGCAGTCGAACAAATCCTCTACATGGAAGAACGACAAAATATCCATTACATTCTTCCTTGACGCGGTGGTTACAACAGCACAATGGTACTCTACCTTCCAGTTTCGGATAATTGAAAACAGATGTTCATTCACTGTTGCCGACGCCAGATTGTGAGCATACGCCTGTTTCTTGGCTTTGTGTACTTCTTCCAGATATTCAGTCGTTCCCATAATTCGAGGAATAAACTCTGTGTAATGCCTTCCGTTACACTTTGTCTTGAAATACTCTTCGTCTAAAGTAATATTATACGGCCGCAGCGCTTCTTTATACGCCAGATAATTTACCTCTCTGGTATCGAACAATGTGCCATCCAAATCGAAAATTGCAAGTTTTTTATCGTTCATCGATACTATCTCCGTAAGTTTCAATAATGTCCTTCAGCAGCATCAGCAGGCCGGCATAAAATATCAAAGCACGCCTTCCCGTCTTTTCAATCTTATATGGCATGAGGCGCAGCCAGTGAATGATTTCATGAAAATAGATGCTTCTCACTCGTTCATAGGAAAAGTGCTCAGTCATATACTGGTGGAGGCGCGCGTGCAGTTCATCATATACCGACGATTTCGTATACATAAACTGAATTCTGTTTCCCTCACATTCCACATTCTTGGTAGCCATCAAGAATTCATAACCACCATGAATGGATTGCAGCAGCTTGCCATAATCCAGATTGGGTGAATCATGAATATTACCGGTATTGGGATCGATAAAATAATAATCTGGTGCGCCATTTGCACTGCAATTACATATAATATTCTCGATTGTGAGGTCTCCATGAATTGTGGCATAAGTATCATTGTGAAAAACGCGCTGCAATGTTTCTTCACTAAGATACTTTTCATATGCCTGCAGGTTGGGATATTCCACTCCGTTGATCTGGACGGTTTCATACTCCAGCAGTCTGCTGATACGCTTGGATTCCTTGATTTTCGTAAGATTTTTCAAAACCTTCGAGCTGTAATACTTGTGAATCGTAGTGACATCGGCGTTCCGAACATTCCGCTGATATATCGTCGTTTCCAGATCTTCCAACGCCAATCTGATAATACGCCAGCCATCCTCTGCAGGTACTGAATGAACGTATTCAAACAACCCAGTTGCCCCACTGTTAAATGGCATATCATAATAACAATATACATCATTATGGTCTTCGCGCAGTATCTGCGGCACTTTGATCAGTCCTGCATTCTCCTTCAGCCAGCAGATCTGCTGATACAGTTTCTCTCCGTCTGCACCAAACGCATATTTACGAAAAAAAGTTGTTCGGCCATCGGTACACAGCATAGTTGTGGCATTCGATCCCGCAGAGTAATCTCTAATAATCGATATATTCTGATTGATTTTCAGATAATTGCTGACGTATTCTCTGTTCCCGCCCGAAAAATATAACTCCAGAAAATCCAGCCGTTCTTTCGGATTGATATGTGGCAAGAGATTAATGTAGTTACTTTTATCTTCCTCATTCTGCTTCATTTTCGCAGCCACCAGCAGAAGCACTACGAGCGGCAGCAGCATATATGCAGCCATATAAAGCAGATGTGAAGGATCTGAATAATTCTCAAACACTGGGATCAGGAATGTACTCATTCGAATACCATTCTGAGTGAACAGCATGGAAAAGACGTCAATCCATGAAATATTGCTTCCGACCGAGCTTAGGAATTCACCATACATGTAGTATGACAGCAAATACATGACCCACATACCGACTGTTGAAACCAGAAATTTACCTGTGCTTATCTTACGAACGATATCTTTTATATTTGAAATCAGTGCCCATGCAAATTCCAGCAGCCATGCCTCTATACTGTCATTAAAGATACTTGCAAGCGCTCTGGCCGCTTTCTTCAAATAGTTTCGAAATACATACAGTATGCAGGTTCCCAGAAGTATCGTGACTGCAATGAATGTATAGAATATTGCCGATTCCATAATCGCAGCATTCTGATAACCACTCGCAAAGAACAGCGCAAATATTGCCCCAACGCAGATAATATCCAGATACCGATCAATAATAACCGTCGAAAACGACAGAGAATACTTATTCTTGAGACTCCTTCCTGCGATAAGAGCTCGAACGATATCTCCCAACTTATATGGCAGAACATAATTCAACATATAACCGATTGCCAGAGCCTGTGTCAGTTTCTTGCGTGGTGGCTTTTCATAAACCTCAATAAACAAGGTCCATCGGAAAACACGCAGTAAATGCGCTAAGCAAATCAACAAAATCGCGCCGAACAGATACAACAATTTCATCTTTCCAACTTCTTTAGCCGAGCATCGGCCAATGCTGTTTCATACTCTTCAGGAGTGCCGAACGAGATATGCTCGTCTATCTCAAACGTCTTCACAATGCTGCCCTTATCGCAAAGCACATTGTATACACCACTCATGAAAAACTCTTTATACGCGCAGTGCTTTAAGTACGACTCAGCCGCGGTTTCAAAAGTTGTACGATCTTTAAAATAGTATGCACCGCAAATTGCTTCATTGCTTACAACCTGCTTTTCAATCGTTCCCGTGACCCGGCCATCATCATCGAACCGCACATAACTGTAATTGGGGCTATCCGAACGGAACGTCAGCAGTGCGCCGTCAATTTTCTCGTATTCGCCATCCGTGCAGTAGCGATAAAATGACTTAGATGTAAACGCATGATCGCAGTCATTGAACAGTATCGGCTTTTTATCAGCAATCGTTTTGGCCCCTTCCATGCAGGTCAGTACCGCACCATTCAACAGGTGCGGAATAATCTGAACTTTCGCTGCCGGATAGAACCCCCTGATTTTCTTATCAATCTCGAACCGATCAACGTGCTCCTGCAGTACAACAAAAGTAATATCCTGAACGTCCATAAACTTCACAACGGACTGTACCGCCCAATAAAAGAATGGTTTCCCCTGCAGTTCAATCAGCGGCTTCGGCAGCTCAAAGCCCATGTTGCCGAAGCGGGTTCCCCCGCCACCCATAGGCATAATTAGATGAATTCCCATTAAAACACCTCATTTCCTATCTGCTTATTTTCATAAATCACGTCATATGCGTATGTCATTCTGGAATATTCATTCTCTCCCACTTCAAAGAGACGTTTAGCCTGAAAACAATATGCGCTCGCTAGCTTTAAAATTTCCTTCGACTGCTTTATGAATTTTGCATTACTAATCTGATCTTCTTCTCTCCATTCCAGCGGAAAGAATTTAAAATTCGACTTTGCATAAACACCATACATCAACATATACACGTTAAACGTCAGCGAATTGATAAATCCCAAATAAAATTTAGATTTCAAATAGCTCACTTTATACATGTTCAGGCCTGAACCCAAATCTGTTATTCGCTTTCCAAGCACAGCCGTCATAAACAGATTAAATACATGATTTCCAAAGATACGAAACGCAGAGTAATTCACCAGCTTGGACTTCTTCTCAAATCGGGAACCTAAGAAGGAGTCATACTTATATGCTTCGCCACTCTTCAGATACGGCACTAAATCCCGAATATTGCCTTGATCATCTCCATGCAGCACGATTACATAATCAAAATCATGATCAATCGCATACTGAAACGCGACCTTGTGTGAGCCACCCAAACCGTAATTTGACCGATTGCGAATCAGCTTTACCTTTGTTCCAGTATTTCGTGATTCCAGATAATTCTCTATCGCTTCCTCTCCATTATCAGTGCTTCGGTTGTTTACAATAATGACCTCTGTTATGTAGTTGCATACTTCTGGCGTGAGTTGATTTAGTACCCGTGTAATCTGCTTCTCACAGTTGTACATCGGGATGAATAATAGAGTTCTTTTGCTGCTCAATTTAAATCGTTCCCTTTCACTGCTGCATCTTATCGAATATTACTATCCTCTGCTGTCGCTAACGCATATTGTAACGGCATATCCATAGTCCATCCATTGGGATATATATCTACAACTAGGTTGTTTGCTTTTTCACTCATCCGCTGCTTCTGGATTGACTCCTTACAGTTATCTACTAAACTCCCCTTATATTCCCCACCTAATACAGGTGCATAGTTGCCGTAGGTAAAGCTAAACAGATAGGGATTGCAACACATGTACATTACCGTGACTAAACAAATAATACTTGGGTATTTTTTTGTCAATTTTGAACCATTTATAATGATAAATATAGCTACTACCCCAAGCATCAATGCCAATATATTACATGCATAATAATATCTATCAGGGTACGTGGAAGAATAATCTGCAAATAGCGCACTCATCGTTCTTCTCATATATGCCGACGCTCCGCAAACCGAAACTGTAAGCGCAGCATACAGAACAAAAGCATTCGTTACGCCATGCTTTTTCACAGAAAGCAGCGCTGCCCATAGTACTACTATTGCATAAATCAAAAACAGTGCTATGACTATGCTGTCTGTCAGCTTATGATAGAACGGCCATATAAACGAAAACAGGAAATGTCTAGCGATAAAAAATTCAACCATGCTATCCCACTTGGTTGTAAGATTTACACCTCCGCCTACACTTGTTAATAATCTCGGCAACATAATAACGCCTAAGACAAACGTCATAAATTGTAAAATATTTTTTCGAATATATATCTTCTTGCTTTTCCAATTGCGGAGTATTTGAAACACCAGATAAATACCTATCTCTAAAAAACAGATTGGAAATGTGAAAGCACCTATAAAACATAAAATATCTTCTATTACACTTTCCAAATCATATTTATCATATCGCATATACCGTATCATCAATGCGGCTGCCACGATAACAGTCCACAAAAACCCAGTATTTAAAATTCGTCCCAACACTTCCGATGAGGTATTCCCTAAGTTCATCAGAATTACCGCAGCATACGCGACAAATGCTGTTTTTCGATCAATCAGCAGTTCAAATGCTCTATACATTATAATTCCTGCAAATGCAAAACTCATATTTCCATAAATGCCTATCCACAATGGATACTCCGCTAAGCTATATCCATGAAGTATTGCTGTTGTTTTTGCAGCCAACCAAGTAAGAAGATACGCGCTGGTTTGCGAAAAATCTGCACTATCTCCGCCACGTGTCGAAAACAATCCTTGGATGAGGCCATTGTTCAACTGTCTTGATAAAAACAATCCATCTTCGCCGTATATGATAGGTGTCGTTATGAAATCAATATTACGCAGGGATAGAATTACCGTACCAATTACCAATAATCCTATATAGAAAATTATTTTTTTAGTGCAATATCGAGTTTGAAAATGAGCAATATCGTATTGTGGTACACCCGTTAAAAAATAGAGAAGAATGCCTACTCCCAATAGAGGAATAAACCAGATTGACAGTTTTGGATTCGCTTGATTTAAAATAAATTTGTATTCTAACTGCGTATTTTGAACAACACCATTAATCGCCAAGGTGGAGCCTTGACTATTTAAGTATTCATTGCTGCTACTCCAAATAGTTACACCCTGGCCAGTTTTACTATTACTGCTAATCCTTGCAGTGATTTTTTCTCCAATCTGAGGAGTTCTGTTCAATCGGACATAATAGTACTCGCCATCTCTAATCTGAGATGCATCTATACTTTCTTCACCGATAACATCATTATCCAATAGAACCTGTATAGATACCAAGCCCTTATTCTCTCTATCGGAGTAGTTTGCAAAATGAAATCCCACTTCCTTAATTTTTTCAAATGAACAAGGGATTTCCTGCTGATAAATCACAGCTTGTGTTAATTCCTGTGCCGGAGTGATAGTACCATCTTGTGCTAAATTTGTAAAAAGTACATCTGTAGTTTTCGCATGACAAAATATGAACAGCGCAATTATATACATAACAAACAGAGTCGTAATATATCGTCTTTTTTTCATCTATTATCCTTCACCTATCTTTCTCATATTAACCCCTTTATCTCAGCAAAAAATTCTCCCTATCCAGTGACAGGTTCGGATTATAATACGGGGCTCCTGCCGCAAGCTCATCCTTTCGACGCGCGGCCTAACCTCGATTCATTAAAGGGAATACTTTCGAGCAACTTCTTGCGCAATCGCATAAAATCCATTGTCGCTATCTAAATATTGACTTGGCGCATCTGGTTTTCCCAGACCATCAAACTGATTACAAATCTGTTGTAATTTCTCCGCAATATCATCCGGTGTACATTTATCTAGTGCATAGATATTAGTACTAAAATTCTTCCAATTCTTATTCTCATATTTATTGGTAATCGTTTTAACGCCAAATGCTGCCATTTCCAGCGGCGGATAACTTGGATGTGGAGATACCATCAGTGATACCCCAGCATAAGCATCTGTCAAAAATTGTGCATATTCGTCTAACGGCAGCTTACCCATCGAATGCATAACCACATTAGGAGCCAATTCAATATCATCATGCTGCTCACCCAAGGAATAAACAGACCACGTTTCCGCATCTTTCTGAAGTCTACTCCACTTCGTCAGGCCTGCAACGAGTATGCCAAACGCATTTCGTTCAACGGAAGGACGGCCATAAACCATAATCTGTTTTTTCTTTGAAATACTTCCAGAAGAATCCGGAAGTTTTTTTCTTAACCTCTCATTAAGTACTGGATCGAATACCCAGCTTTTTTCAAATTGATATTGTCTGCTTTGTAAAAATACATCCAGTTCTGTCGAATTGATAATTGCATATGTGGACGCATCCAAATGATATGTACTTTCTGCCATCATATAGCGAGAAGACCATGCATAAAACCCAGGCTCATAATCCTGAATAATATACAACAGCGGTTTCATCTCCACGCTATATACCTTGCTCTGCCATTTCATCACATCACTGATAATATAAGCTGTCCACCATGCGGTAGCGACAAAATAATCTTCCTTTGCAACCGTCAATTCAGCGGTCGCGCGATCCGAGTAAGAAACCACTTGATAGCGTGCCGAACTTTCTTCATTATTTTTTACCTGCTTATACTTTGCTGACAATACAGATGTTTCCCTTTTCACTTCTGCATCTGTCGTAATAATTCTAGCTGCACAGTCCATCTCCTCGCAGATACATTCAAAGATTTTCAGTGCAGTTGCAATTCCGCCAAAGACATGTTGCCTATCAATGCTCGGTACCACCAGATTTAATCGTTTTCCAAACGGAATATTCGTCATTGTTGGATGCATTGATCCGATTTCAGGAATTGAATATTCTGCTGGCTGAATCATTTTATTTTTTATACTTTGATATGCAGACACAATCAACGGACACTTTTTCAAAAAATTCTTGAAATTTGCACTTGGCATCGGCTCTGCCAGCTCCTTCGGAATAACAGATTCTTTACTCAGATTTACGTTATAGAACGGATCTCCATTTTCTCTATATGGTGCATACATGACATCCGATTTTTTAAAATCGACTTCCGGAATATACGAATCTCTGCTTTTGGACTCAAGATGATACAATTTAACATTGGCATCATAACGGTTAAACAAGCCTCTATCATACGCACGGATGCAGAGCTCTACATCACTGCCACATATAATAAATTCTTCATCAAAAACGCCTATCTGATTCCACGTCTCACGAGATATCGCCATGCATGCCCCTGTTACGGCTAAAACATTGCGGCTAAGTACAGGTGATACAAACGGACTTCCAAAATGTATAGGATCCATGCCCTTAAACACGTGATCCGCCCATCCGCCCATGCCGACAACTACACCCGCATGCTGAATGGTATCGTCCGGATAAAGTAGCAATCCTCCAACAACGCCAATGTCTTTTCTTAAGGCATTTTCCGCAAGACGTTCAATCCAATCCTCAGAAATAATTAATGTATCATTATTTAAGAAAACAAAAACATCACCCGTGGCTTTTGATACGCCGTAATTATTAAGCTTCGACCAGTTAAATTCCATATCTGCCTCGATGACTTTAACACGACTATCCAATTGCTGTATCTGTTCAAACCACTTCTTCGCCCTTACTTCTTCAGATCGATTGTCCAACACTATAATCTCGTAATTGGTATAGGAACTCTTAGTGAGTATGCTGCGAATGCACTGATCGCTTAGTTCCCACTTATCCTTCATAGGAATAATAATTGAAACTTTCGTCTCATTCGGTAATTTAAACCGTGCATTATAAACAAATGTATACTCCGTATTTTCAACATACGCACATTCTCCATATACTTTTTTCAAATGCTCATCCAATGCACGTCTACCCGCATCATCAGCATATGGCTTAGAATCAGCATTGGCAGCAGTCGAAGTTTCACATTCACGCCAAGTATAGAGAATTTTAGGTATATGATAGATTCTATTTGTCCTTTCCGACAGTCGAAGCAGCAAATCATAGTCTTGACTACCATTAAATTCACTGCGCAGATGTCCGACCTTATCAAGCAGCGCTCTCCGAACAACCATGAAATGGCATACATACATCTGGCAAAAGAGCAAATCCGGCGACCAATCCGGTTTATAAAACGGGAACATATGCTTTCCGCTTGGCGATAAATGATCCTCATCTGAATAAAGAACATCCGCATCCGTATTAAGAATCGCATTGACATTTTCATAAATCGCATCTGGCATTAGTATATCGTCATGATCTAGAAAGCCAATATACTCACCGGTAGCCATCTCGATTGCACGATTAGTATTCTCAGATATTCCATCATTTCTTTCTAATTTGGAATATTTTATCCGGCTGTCTGTCGCTGTAAATTCATTGCATACTTTGCCAATTTCCGGATGATTTTCATCGCTTCCGTCTGCTAAACACAATTCCCAATTTTGATAATTTTGCTTCTGAAGGGATTGAATCATTTCCCTTAAAAATTTTTCCGGGGTATTATACAGTGGCACTACAACACTAACCTTAATATTCTCTGGTACAACGGACAGCTTCTGTGCACTAGGAATGTCCTTCGTTTTCAGACTGCACGTTTCTTTATGTGCACTACTCCACAATCGCAACTTACTAAACGTATACCGCCAGCCATTCTCACGCAGGCAACGCAATCCCTTATTCATCAAACGAAATACTGCCACTTTGCGGAGCGGCATTTTAATCCAATCCGCGATTACACGTGCCGGCTTTGTAATTTTCCAGAAGAACGCATTCGAAATCACATTGTACGCATTCTGTGCCTCCGCCAGTTGACGTTCCAACGCTGCATTCTGCGCCACGATTGCATGATAATGCTCCTTATAATGAGCAAGCTCCTGCTCAATCTTCTTGATTTCTTTCTTCTGTGAAGCATTTTTGTTCTCCAGTTCTTGCTGAACGCGAATATACTCCGATTCTTGTGCATTCCATGCTTTTCGTTCCGTGTCATGCGTAATAGTTAGATTTTGAATATGCGTTTCCTTATCCTGCACAGCTTGATTGAGATATGCAGTATTCTTCGCATTTTCGCCCTCGGTCATGCGAATATTCCGCTCATAATCCTCCACCTGACGCGCCATATCCGTATTCTTGCGAAACAGCGACGCATACGGTGTCAGGTAGCGCGGACGGTAGTTAATATCGTCCGTAAAGCCCTGCTCAAAGAACAGTTTTGCCCAGTACTCGCGCTGCTGCACATTCACATGGGTGCGCTCCTCGAAATCGTCCGGTGTGGACGAAAAAAGAACCGTATCTGCACGCCTGCACAGATTGGCAATCGCCTTTTTGCCGTCTTCCGCATAAAGGTGCTCCAGCACCTCGATCGTAACGACCAGATCATAATGTTGGGGCAAATCATTTGGAAATGCTTCTGTCAGTGAGGCTACGCGGCAAAATGGCCGAACATCCTCACGCACCTTGGAAATCGCATATTCAGAAATATCTACGCCATATGCTTCAACTCCTCGGTCACGCAATGCTGCAACTAAATACCCCATCGCACAACCTGCATCTAATACAGTCCTCGGATGTAAATCATTCACAATACGATCTGCAATCATGCCAAAGAACTCTACCCAGTGTTCCGGTTCTTCATATGGAATCGGGCCACACCCATTATGATAATATTCCTCGTTATAAATCTCGCTCATTCTGCACCTCATCAAGATGCCTGATAGGCATCGCATATTTCTTTTGTCGGTCCGATCATCTTCACATTGCCATGCTCCAGCCAGATCACACGGTCGCACATTTCGCGTATCTGCTCCAGACTGTGCGAGACGAACAGCACCGTCGTGCCGCCGCTCATCAGCTCGTGCATACGCGCCTTGCTTTTCTCTTGGAATGCTGCGTCGCCGACCGCCAGAATCTCGTCAACGATCAAAATCTCCGGCTGAACAACGGTCGCAATAGAAAACGCCAGACGCATGAGCATACCGGACGAATAATTACGGATCGGTACATCAATAAACTTTCCCAGCTCGGAAAACGCAACGATCTCGTCGTACTTGGCTTTCAGATACTCCTCTGTATAACCGAGGATCGCACCGTTGAGAAACACGTTCTCTCTGCCGGTCAGATCATGGTCGAAACCGCTGCCTAGCTCCAGCATAGGAACGATATTGCCGTGCACCTCAAGCTCGCCGTCCGTCGGCTTCAAAATGCCCGAGATGACCTTTAACAGCGTCGATTTGCCTGCGCCGTTATGACCGATAATACCGACGACCTCGCCCTTTTTAATCTCAAAGCTCACGTTCCGCAGCGCCCAGAACTCCTCATACTTGATCTTGCCCTTCACAAGCTGCACCAGATATTCCTTAATGCTCTTAATGCGGTCGTAGGTCATCAAATACCGCATGGAAATATTTTTTGCTCGAATTATCATGTCTTACACCTTAACAAATCAGATATTGAGGACAAAGCGATCCTGCGTTTTCTTAAACACCGTCGCACCGATCAGCAACGGCACGAACGATACCAGTAGCGCCAGCGCATACGCTTTCGGTTCAGGAGATATACCGTCGATCAGTATGATGCGAATGAACCGAATAATGTGATACAGCGGATTCATTTTGTAGATCACCATAAAATTGCTCGGAATAATGCTCTCTGGATAAAAAATCGGCGTTGCATACATCCACAGCATGCTCACTACGCCCCACAGGAACTGCGTATCGCGGAAGAATACCATCGCCGCTGCCAGCAGCATGCCGACACCCAGCGCTAGTGCGAACAGACAGCCTACGCCGAACGGCAGGAGCAGAATCGCCGGACGGATCGGAGTTTGGGTGATGATCAGCACGAACAGCAGCGGAATCAGCGACAGGCCAAAGTTGATGGTCGAGGACATAACGCGCGTCAGCGGATAGATGTACTTCGGCACGTACACTTTAGTGATAAGCGAAGCGTTGCCAACGATCGACGTCAGCGACATGGTTGTCGCCTCGCTAAAAAAGCTGAAGCACACGATACCGGTCAGCAGATAGACCGAGAAGTTCGGAATATCCGACTTAAACAGCGTGGAGAACACAATATACTGTACCATCATCGTCAACAGCGGATTGAGAAAGCTCCACAGAACACCAAGTACCGAACGCTTGTACTTGGTCTTGAAATCGCGCGAAACAAGCTGCTTCATCAGATAGCGGTAACGTGTAAATGCTGCACACAGATTGATGACCAGCAGACGTTTTTCGCGTTGCATGCCTGCAACCAGATACAGACAGTACAACGCAACCGCAAACAGCCCGGCCAGCGCGATATACCAGTAATACGCACCAAACCAAAGGTTCTCCCTGCTGTGAACCTGCACGCACAGCGCTCCGTCCTGCATGATACCGTTCATGTAGGCATGCTCTTCGTCGGACAGTTTCACCTCTACCTGATTGCGTGCCGTTGACATGGAGTTGCCCATATAAAGCGTTACCGCATTGCCCTCAACGCTCTCCGGCGCGGTAATCTTCAGTTCAGCTTTATCACTCGGGATAGAAACTATCGGGTCAAACGTAATATCAAATTCACTGCTGTCGGCCATTGCCGCAATATCCACGAATTGCTCTGCAAGCACGGTATCGCCGTCCTGCACCGTAATCTGCAGCGTGCCCGTATTCTGCCGGGCGTAAGTTGCGCCGATCAAGGTTAGTCCGGTCAGCTGGCCACCCTCGACCTCGATCTGCTGGGTGATGACAGTATCCTTCGTGATCTCTCCAATCGGTGCACCGGCGCTCAGCATGTCAGTTTCCACATCGCGGTAGTGCAGCTGATCGCCGCCAATCCAGTAGAACGCCAGCGCCAGCACGATATAAACCGCAAGCGCAATGCAGCAGCCTTTTTTCAGTGATTTGATATTCATGCGTTCTCGCTAATCTCCTTCAAATATCTATCCAGCGCGTCTTTCCAGTGCGGCAGACGCGAGAATCCCATCTGCTCCAGCTTATCCTTGCTCATGCGCGAGTTAAGCGGACGCACCGCACGGGTCGGGTACTCGCTGGTCGGGATGTGATTTACCTTGACCTTCTTGCCGGCCAGTTCAAAAATCGCCTCCGCAAAGTCTGCCCACGAGCAGATACCCTCGTTGGTTGCATGGTACGTGCCGTACTTCTCGGTCACGATCATGTCGCACAGCAGCGGCGCCAAATCCGCCGTATATGTCGGGCTGCCAATTTGGTCACAGACTACATTAAGCGTGTCGTGCGTCTCCGCAAGACGCAGCATGGTCTTGACAAAATTGTTGCCGTTCTTGCCAAATACCCACGAAATACGAACGATAAAGTAGTTGTCCATCTGCTCCTTGACCGCCAATTCGCCGCCAAGCTTAGTCGCGCCATAAGCGCCGAGCGGGCCGGTCGGATCGTCCGGCTCATAGAACCGTTCACCCGTGCCAGGGAACACGTAATCGGTCGAGATATACAGCATTTTCACGCCGATTTCTCTGCAGACCTTCGCAATATTACGCGGACCTTCTGTGTTGACCGCACGAACCTTGTCTAGCTCGTCCTCCGCCTTGTCTACGGCGGTCCACGCCGAACAGTGAATAACCGCATCCGGACGGTATGCGGCAATATAATCATGCGTTGCCTGTGCGTCCGTGATGTCAAAATCCGCCAGATCAACGCCCTTGTTTTCAATTTTGCGTGCGTCCAGAACCTTGCATACGTCATATCCAAGCTGTCCGCCGACTCCGGTAACTAAAATTTTCATAAAACCCCTCTTAAATCCGATTTTTCTGCGCTAAGTGTACAAAAAAGATAAATATCCGTTCCGGCAATATGCCAATCACGATTTCAAACAGCGACGGCAGTATCCCGAATTTTCGATACTTCCATATTGTAGCTGCTGCACTGCGTTTTCCTGTAAAATACGCCTGCCGCGCAGACAGCCACTCGATTCCCTGCTCTACCGTTTTATGCAGTGCCTGTGGCATTTGCAGATTGTTTTTCAGCCATTTCATCTTATTCAGTGCACTTTTGATACGTATCTCGCAGTAGCTTTTCTTGTCGTGCACACCTGCCAACAAGCCCGTCTGATTGCCGCCGTGAATACGATAGCGAATCAGCGGCTGTGGAATCGACTGCACCGCGCCGTGCACAGATGCGTACAGTGCCAGATAATGGTCATGCACCATATATGGACAGAATGGAATCGCCGCCTTGGCCTCCTGCGTTCGCATAAGCATGGTGCAGCCGGTCACGAAATTGCGGAACAGCAGCTTGTCCGCAAGCCCCGTTCCCGAGAGAAACACATGGTGCCGACGAACTTTTGTAATGCTGTCTGCCATCTGATGTCCTTGCCCATCAATCACGTACATGTCCGAACAGACCAGCAATGCGCCGGTCTGTTCGATTTCATTTTTCAAAATTTTCAATTTCTCCGGCAGCCAGACATCATCCTGATCGCAGTACGCGATGTACTCACCGCGCGCCTGCTGCGTCAGCCACTCAAACGTCTGGTTAGAGCCAACATTGCGCTCATTGCGCGAGATTTCATATGGAAACGACCGAATACACGATGCCGCGCACTCACAAATCTGCTCAAACGGCACATTCGGCGAACAATCATCGTGAATAATCAACTCCAGATTGGGATAGATCTGCGCCTCCAGACTCAAAAGCTGCTCCTTGAGCCACTGCATATTCGGTTCATAAACCGCCATCACGATGGTGATAAGCGGCTTATCTATTTCCATACATTCGTTCATAATATTTCTGATATTCTCCGGAAATGATGTTTTCCCACCACGATTTGTTATCCAGATACCACTGAATAGTCTTCTGGATGCCGTCCTCAAACTTGGTCTGCGGCAGCCAGCCGAGCTCGTTGTGGATCTTGGTTGGGTCGATCGCGTAGCGGCGGTCATGACCTGCGCGGTCGCGCACAAACTTGATCTCGCCCTTGCCGAGCGCTGCGATAATCAGCTGAACGACCTCGAGATTGGTCTTTTCGTTGTGTCCGCCAACATTGTAAACCTCGCCGACGCGGCCGTTGCGAATGATAAGGTCAATGGCACGGCAGTGATCCTCCACGTACAGCCAGTCGCGGACATTCTGGCCATCACCGTAAACCGGCAGCGGCTTGTCGTTCAGCACGTTCGCGATCATGAGCGGAATCAGCTTTTCCGGGAAATGATACGGGCCGTAGTTGTTCGAGCAGCGCGAGATCGTCACCGGCACGCCGAACGTGCGGTGGTACGCCTGCACGAGCAGGTCGGCACTTGCCTTGCTCGCCGAGTACGGGCTGGAGGTATGGATAGGAGTCTCTTCCGTAAAGAACAGGTCGGGACGGTCGAGCGGCAGGTCGCCGTACACCTCGTCGGTTGAAACCTGATGATAGCGCTGAATGCCGTACTTGCGGCATGCGTCGAGCAGCACCTGCGTGCCCATGACGTTGGTCTGGAGGAAAATGGACGGATTCTCAATCGAGCGGTCAACGTGGCTCTCCGCTGCAAAGTTTACGATAATCTCCGGTTTTTCCTGCTCAAAAATGCTGCAAATCGCCTTACGGTCGGCAATATCCGCCTTGATAAACTTGAAATGCGGATTGTCCATCACCGGCGCAAGCGTCTCCATGTTGCCTGCGTAGGTCAGTGCGTCCACGCACAGAATATCGTCCTGCGGGTACTCTTTGAGCATAAAATGCACAAAGTTTCCGCCAATAAATCCGGCACCGCCGGTTACTAAAATCTTCATATTACCAGTCCTCAAATCCAGTCACAGAGTCCTTCAAAAACGGCGATTTCGTATCCTTTTCGGACAGAACCGGGTCGGTCACGCCCCAGTCAATGCCAAGCTCCGGGTCGTTCCAGCGAATGCCCCCGTCTGCCTCAGGCGCGTAGTAATTGTCCGCCTTATACAAAAATTCCACATGATCGGTCAGTGTCACAAAGCCGTGGCCGAAACCGCGCGGAATCATCAGCTGGCGCTTATTCTCCTCGCTTAACTCGACCGCGACCCACTGCTTGTAGGTCGGGCTGGACGGGCGCAGGTCAACAGCAACATCGAGCACCGCGCCGCGCGCACAGCGCACGAGCTTTGCCTGCGCCTTGTCGCCGCGCTGGAAATGAATGCCGCGCAGCGTGCCCTTCACAGTCGAGGACGAGTGGTTGTCCTGCACGAAATCGTAGTGCAGGCCGGCCTCCTCGAACGTGCGCTTGGACCAGCTTTCCATAAAAAATCCGCGATGGTCGCCGAACACCTTAGGTTCCACGATGACAACGCCGTCGATTTTCGTTTTGATAATCTCCATGTCCTTACCTTCTTAATATCGAATTTTTCCGTCTGCTACGCGGTGTAAATGCTCTCCGTACGGAGATTTTCCGTATGTATCCGCCGATTTGAGCAGTTCCTCGCGCGTGATCCAGCCGTGACGATATGCAATCTCTTCGGGAGCGGAGATCATGATGCCCTGCCGTTGCTCAATGACCTGCACAAACTCGGCCGCCTCAACAAGCGTGTCCATCGTGCCGGTGTCCAGCCAGGCGTAGCCGCGGCCAAGCAACTGCACGTTGAGCGTGCCATCCTCGAGGTACATGCGGTTGAGGTCGGTGATTTCCAGCTCGCCGCGCGCGGACGGCTTGACCTGCTTTGCCAGCTCAACAACGCGCTTATCATAGAAGTACAGGCCGGTGATTGCGTAGTTGGATTTCGGCTGTTTTGGCTTTTCCTCGACAGAAATAACATGGCCTGCCTCGTCAAACTCAACGATACCAAAGCGCTCCGGATCGTTGACGTAATAGCCGAATACAGTTGCCTGACCGTTCTGAGCCGCCTCAACAGCCTTTTTCAGATGGTCGCCCAGACCAGCGCCATAGAAAATATTGTCACCGAGCACCATTGCGCACGGCTCATCACCGATGAACTCTTCGCCGAGGGTGAACGCCTGCGCCAGACCATCCGGCGATGGCTGTACCTTGTACGACAGGCTAACACCGTAGCGACTGCCGTCACCGAGCAGACGCTCGAAATTCGGCAGATCAGTCGGTGTCGAGATGATCAAAATATCCCGGATTCCCGCCAGCATCAGCGTGGAAAGCGGATAGTAAATCATCGGTTTGTCGTAAATCGGCAACAGCTGCTTGCTCGTTACCATGGTCAGTGGGTACAGTCGCGTACCACTGCCACCTGCTAAAATAATACCCTTCATTTATGTATCCTCAACTTTTAATATTTAGTATTTCAAGATATATCTCTCCACACACTTCTTGAATAGCTATATGCTGCATCAAGACATTTATCTTCTTCTCTCAGTAACATCTTATTGCTTTTCCCATTCTATTGAATCTTTTTTCCGAGCACCACCATATTTTATTAGTATATAGCTAATATACGCAACTTTCTACTACTTTTATATAGTCAAATTTATTATATCAAATCTACCTCTAAACAACAATACTTTCTCGAGATATTTAAACACTATTTTTGAAGCATTTGGAATTTTTTATTTATTGCATAACATATGATTTATAATTTTCTGAATACAATAGCAAAATTTCATTATATCTGCAATTATTGTTAGATGGTATCAGTTAGCAGCACTAACTGGTAGTATTAATCATTTCTTCCTTATTTTGTACCCTTCAGGATTCATACTCTGCCACCGCCAAGTATCTCTGCACATAGCTGTCAGATCGCGTTCCGCCTTCCAGCCGAGCGCCTGTGCGGCCTTATCGGCATTTGCCCAAAACTCCGGCAAATCGCCTGCACGGCGAGCACCGAATTCATACTTAATTGCAACACCAGTTGCGTTCTCAAATGCATGCACGATCTCAAGCACGCTATACGGCGTGCCGGTGCCGAGGTTGAATACCTCAACACCCTTGTGCTGTGAGGCGTACTCAACCGCCTTCACATGGCCGTCTGCAAGGTCCATCACATGGACGTAGTCGCGGCGGCAGGTGCCATCCGGTGTCGGATAATCGCTGCCGAAAATAGTGAGATGATCGCGTCGGCCGACTGCCACCTGCGCGATATACGGCATGAGGTTATTCGGAATACCCTGCGGATCCTCGCCCATACGGCCGGATTCGTGTGCGCCAATCGGGTTAAAGTAGCGTAAAAGAACAACGGTCAATTCAGAATCAGCCTTTGCGGCGTCCTCGAGAATCTCCTCCATCATGACCTTGGTCCAGCCGTACGGATTGGAGCAGCTGCCGCGCTTCATCGTCTCGATGTATGGAATCGCATTCTCCTTGCCGTAAACCGTTGCCGAAGACGAGAAAACAAACTGCTTGACGCCTGCCTCCTGCATACATTCGAGCAGAGTCAGCGTGGTGTCGATGTTATTACGGTAGTACTTTAGCGGTTGTTGTACCGACGCGCCAACCGCTTTCAGCCCTGCAAAGTGAATAACGCAGTCAATATTGTTTTCTGCGAAAATCTGCTGTACTTTAACTTTATCTTTTATATCAACCGCGTAAGTGCGAACCTGCTTTCCAGCAATTTCTTTGATACGATTGATGACTTCCGGACAGCTATTACTGTAATCATCCACGATTACTACGTCATATCCATTCATCAAAAGCTGTACAGTTGTGTGTGATCCAATATAGCCCGCTCCGCCTGCTAACAGAACTGTCATCCTATATCCTCCCATTTATAAGCATCACAAATAATATTTCCAATCTTCTTTCCTCTTTATCAACCCTTTTCTCCGTCATCAACTCTAACAAAATATCCGTTCTTTCATTAAATCCATATTAAGACTATTAATCATTTCGTTATCTCCTTATTTTCCTCTGCCACATAGATTACTTACTTTACTCTTCCATTCAAAAAATTGATTACATCATAATCTCAAAATCTTTTAATATTTTACCACAAAAACATGTTTACTCCAATATGCAGAAAGCCATTTCATCCACTGCTTATCTTAAATATACTTATATCACATTATTTGACCATCACGCGTGGCATCCTCAATATATGAATATAAACATTCAAGAATTGTAACTTTCCCTCTCGATGAAATTTCACTGCTCGAATAGATATATAAGCTAACACCATAACACGCATAACCAATCCCCCGGCTATCTCTTTCATACACTATCTCCTGTTGAATATGTGGCTTTGCAGTCATCCAAGTATTTTCGACAAATTGTCGATTTTCTGATACAATATATATTATCAATACAATTTACGGAGTCCTGCACATGATTTCATTCGCATTAGTCGAACGCCAATCCCAATTATGCTTATTCGAATTTCTTTACAGAACCTATTCTCAAGGTATGTTTCAAATAGCTTACGGCATTCTTCATGATGTTCAGCACGCCGAAGATATGGTTGCCGAAGCCTACATTCGAGTTGCCAAGAATATCAATCGAATTGCTGAAATACCTGTAGACAAACATCGTAGCTACTTGAAAATGATTATTCGAAATATCTGTATCGATTATTATCGGAGTATACATCCAACCGATACCGTCTATGAAATACCACTGGATTTGTCAGATAATTCATCCGGACCCGAAGATATCATTGTCGACAGGATTACCGTTGAAGCAATTGTGCAAGCTATCAGCGAGTTACCGGATAAATATAGAGATGTCTTGAAATTAAGCTACCTATATGATCACACCACTGAAGAAATTGGCATTGCTCTAAATCTTTCTACTAATACTGTTCACAAGCGCATCAGTCGTGCCAAAAAGTTACTTAAAGTAATTCTAGCGAAAGAAGGTGTCTTACAGTGAAAATATCCGATAAGGATTTCGATAAACTCATTAGTGTTGCAATATCACAAATTTCTGATGACGATACCGTCGAACTCAAAACCGATGAAGAACTACGTTCCGAAGGTGGCTCTGCTCATGAATTCTCCCCTGCTTTTGAAAAGCAAATGAAAAAATTAATTCGAGAAAATCAAAAACAGCAGTTTACTACATACCGAAAAAAATTTCGTTCTAGGATTCGTATTGCAATTCTCGCTGCTATTCTAGTCTGTGCCGCAATGATGTTCAGTGTGAGCGCATTTAGAACATCAATTATTAATTTTATATTTAACTCTGGCGAAAAAAGTTCAACTTTTACTTTTAATGATGTCTCTCCTTCTATTTCAGATACTTTTGATAAATATCTGCCAACATATATTCCACAAGGATTTGCTATAGACTCTATCCGTGAAATACCAAAAGAAAATATTTATATCCAACTTACAAATGGGAATGGTACATATTACGAAGTACAGTGCGAGTTGCATTCTTCCCATTTATCAATAGATACTGAAAACGGACAGATTACAGAGTTAAAAATTAATAATGCATACGTTACTATATCCGAACGCAAAGATCGTATTATCGCCATATATACCATTAATAATATCTTCTATTCAATCTCTGGTAACATTACCAAAGATGTGATTATTAAAATATTAGAAAGTATTCCATGAATACGATCATTATGTTCCCGTAGTTAACCTATGGGAACATTTTTTCGCTAATTTTTTGTCAGATTTTCTGCAAAGGACTCGTTTAATTATATAGAACGACATACAGGAGGTAACCTTTATGAGGAATAGATTTACCAAATCAATAGTTGCCATTATTTTGATAATGGCTGCTGTATTCACTTGCTCCAGTGCGACTGTACAACCGTGTTGGACCTATGTTTCAACCGTAAGTGGTGATATTGACATTTCATCTTTAGGTATTGCAACAGTATCTGGAGCTGGTAGTGCAGCATCACCTAAAGTAACTAAAACCGTATGTAAACTTCACCTGCAGCAATTAAAAAATCAAAAATGGATTACATTAAAAACATGGACTGACACAGCAAATATGCATTATGCTGCAGTTAGCAAAAAACACTGGGCTGTTGAACATGGATATTCATACCGTATCTATGTTGAATTAGAAGCTTACAGTGGTAATACCTTACTCGAAACAGGATCTTCTATCGGCAGTTATGGATACTATAAATAATCTCTATGTCAAAATATTTTTAATATACTCTCTCTCTTATTTGAATTAAAATATCGAGTACCTATGAGCATAACAAAATCTATGTCGTTCTATTCGCTCGGACGGTATTTATCATATCCGCTTTGCCCTCGCTGTAAAATTACTATCGAACGTGAACATATAGCGTTTTGTAGTCGGTGCGGGCAAAAGTTGGATTGGCCAATATAGTTAAAACGAAGCGTATTTAATGCGCTTCGTTTTAACACATAGGGAGCATCATTTTCCGTCTCTTCAAATCACCCCCTCTAAAGAATTCACATACTAATCAGAAAGGAAACTCTATAATGATTTTAATTCGTGGAATTAAAAACGAAGCATACGCTCGCAAAATACAACGTGGCATCATCGATTGCCGAGATATTTTATCCGCTCTCTTAAAGCCTCCTATAACGGGATATGCATTTTCAGACTATTATGAGAAAAATTTAGTCAAAGCTCTATTACAAGTTCTCCCCGTAGATGACTTTCATAACCCACAAGTTTTATACTCAATATTAAATGATTATTTTATCCCTCACATTTATCTAACATATTTTCATGTACTTAATGAAAACTCTTTGGAGTGGCTCAACAATTTTGATGATGACTATTATTTTGTTGCACTTAATGTAAAAATAGACAAAATTACACAAGCAGCAATTGGTCATGAATATTTTGGAACAAAAATGACATACGCAAATAGTATTCGAGATATTAGACAAGATGGGTCAAGTCCGTTTTATGCAGCTTGTATGTGTTCATTAGAACATCTATTTCCTAACCAAACCGATATTATTTTCCCTCTCAACCTTTATAATACATTAGCCTTTCCTCTTCTATGTCGTGAACAGGATGATCGATTTACTGATATCGAAAATGAATTTCGAATAATTGCATACGATTGCCCGCGCGTAACCGCCACTGGTATGAAGCAACTACCTAGAACAGTCACTATTACTGGCTCATCGGGAAATAAATATACTGGAAGTTTAGATCCGTCATGCTCAAACCCAATATTCCACAGCAACCTATGTGTAGCACGAGATCCTCGCAAAACATTGAAGGAAATTCTTAGCGAAGAACATGGGCGCATCACAATAAGTAGCCAGTTTAAATCTATTAATATACAAGATATTTCAGATGACTATAAATATTTAGGAAATAAAATATCTTGCGCAAATTATATCAAACAAATGATTGAATACCCTCCAAAAGATATTTATATAAATCGTACTGTCTACCAAACATATAACTTAACTGATATCCCTAATGCACGTTTTTTCCCTGGTTACAAAAACATTAATTATTAAATCCAGATATCTAATTTTTATCTTTGCAATTTAAAGTTGCAAAGATAAAAGATTTATGCTATACTATTATCAATAAATATTGTTCCCCGCATAGGCGGGGGTGACCCGACAGCGAAAAGTTGTTATTTCCATAATGCAATTTATCGTAAGTATCGGGTAGTGTAGACAACTTATTTCCCCGCATAAGCGGGGGTGATTCTTATGTTAATCCTAAACAGTTGCCTACACATCAATTCTCCCTGCGTCAGCAGGGTATCAAAAGCGAAGAAAAGGTTTTTTATAAACTTTTTCTTCGTTTTATTTTTTATATTTTCTTTAAAATAGTAAATCTACCTACACTCGTACAAACCTAAAGGCGCAGCTTTTGAGATATCTGCTCAAAAGCCGCGCCTTTACTATTTATTTAACTTTCGCACATACCGCTCTTATAATCTGACCACGCTTCATGCCCTCAATGCCTTTTGCACGGCGTCCCTTCTCTCTCAGCACACTAATGTCACGGCATTGCGCATATCCGGAGTCCGACAGCAGTAACACTGCCTGATCTGTATACAACACCTCCGCCAAGCGATCCGAACCTTCCACATACACCAGGCAAACGCCTTCTCCGACATGTCCTTGCGCTCTGAGCTGCGCCTTTTCTTCACTGTCCGCACGCAGCACAAGCAGCTTCCTCTGTTGAGAAACAGCTGTTAAACTACGCTTTGGCTGATAAACCAAACAGCAGCATAATCTATCGTCTGTACCTGTTTTCATACGCATACCTTTGGTCAGTCCACCGCCAATGTCTACGCGCTTGTACAAATCCGAAACATGCGTACGTAGTGCCTGTCCCTTTTCGCTAATCAGCAGAATATCATCAGTAGCCTTACAGAAGCAAGCTGCTGCCAGAGGTGCCTCGCCTATACGTACGACCTGCCGCTGGCCCTGCCATGCACACAGTTTGTCTGCTGGTAAGCGTACTATATCGCCATTTTTCGCTCCACAAATCAGCGAATCTGCATCCTTTTCACATGGAATCATGATACCGCCCGCTGCCAACGCTCTGCGGCATTCTTCCCATGCATCTGCCTGTAAAAATTCTTCTGCACTGACCTCGGCTAGCAAATACCATGCCGTTCCTTCTCTGCTAATTACAATTTTATCCGCAGATTGTGAAAACGGCAATATCGTTTTAACGCGGTCTATGGTCTTATCCGCAAAAATCTTCTCATCGCGGCGTGCCCTCTTTGTACCGTTATAAACGAATTCCTTTTTCGGCACTTCTTTTAAGACACTGCCTGGCAAAACTGCAATCAATGTATCTTCGCAAACCGCCATCTGCACTTCTTCAGACGAATCTGCAATCGGATCTCCATCCCCATTGGTGATTTGAGGCTTCCAATTGATCTGCAGATCGTCAATGGTCATCAATTCGCTCAGAGGATCATCACACTGCGCGATCATAACTGGCTTATCCGCCAGCTTTCCAGCTCTTACATTCTCTTCGGCCTCTGTCACAACCTGAGTCACTGCATTCACCATACTAAGCCCGCTCGGTCTTTGATACGGCAACGCGATTGTTTTTCTTACATTCTTCTTCAGCAACCGGGCATCTCCCTCAAGCTGAATCTGCATTGTGTCATACGGTTCCAGCGTGTCAATATAAAGATCGAACTCCTCGTCCTCTTGTGCGACCAGACGAGCCGATCCTCCGCATACTGCCGATTGCCCTTTTTCAAGAGTAATCTGCTCCATATCTGTCGCACCACAAATGTACCGATATAACGGACGCTGCATTAAAATATGCAGCAGTTCACGCTGACCATCTGCATTGGCATAGTCAAATGCTTTTACATTAGGGTCTTCAATTTTATGACCCATCAGCACAGAAATTGCAGCCCGAGAAGCATCAGTCGCTACCAGCTCCGTTGCAGCTTGATGCCGCAGAATATAGGCTACTACCACATTCTCGTACTCTGCTCCTGCCTCTTTATCAATAGCCATCATTGCCTCAGCTTCAAAGAAAAAGCCTTCTTCGACACCTGCATCAATGCAAATATCCTTAAAAATACGGTTCATTTCCTTTGCTGTACACCGTGTCAGCAAATTCGTACCCTGACAAGCAAGCGGCATGTCATTAATATCTAAGTCGGTATAGCCGTTTTTCTCCATGTACTCCTGCACCATACGCTTGCGCTCTTCCAGCAGCTCATAAAACTGCGGCAGCAGCGGCAAAAGTCTGTAACCGCTTGCGGTTTTACTGCCGGTTTTGACGGTCCTCGAGCTTTGCTCTTCCACTTCCCGTCGCTCTATAGAGTACAAACCATCCGCCATTTTGCGAATATTTCCAAATGACAAACCCGCTGCTTCTGATGTACGGCAGCCCAGCAGAAGCATGACCAGCAAAGCAATGCACTCGCCCTGTGTCGATGCTCGCTTTATCAACTCGTTATAAATTTTAATTTCCGCTTCAATTGTCAGCGACTTCGGCCGCCACTGGCAACGATCAGCAGCTCTACGTACCTCCAACAGCTGCTCCGTAGTCAGCTGACTAAGATCTTCCGGAATCACAAATGGGACCGTGTCTCTGAACCGCATCAGAGACAGTCCCGCTCGACACGCCTGCTCTACAAAGCTCACGAAAATACTCCGTGCTCTTTGATCCTGGGCATCACTGCCTTCAAAAATATCAATTTTAGACGACCAAATCTGCTCCGCCGTTTCTTCTGTCAGCGAAGCATACTCAATGTCACTATAAATCTCAGCAATGTAATGGTAGAAAACACTATCATATGCCCTGCATGTGCTGTCAGCCCATTTGCGCGCATTCTGTATAGCCAAAATTACCCGCTCGTAAGCACCACAAACGGTTAGTTTGCCATTTTTCGTTTTTTCGTTATATATTTTGCCCTTGCGTCTGCTGCGGCATGGCTTAGTTCGCTTTGTATTATAACTACCGGTTTCTTTTCGCTGAGTTGTGAAAAATGCCATTTATTTCACTCCTTATTCTGCTACTTTATATTTATATAATGACATTTTAGTAAATAAACGTCAATATAATTAACTCAAATTTCATTATACAACATAAGGACCTATTGCAAGATACAATAGGTCCTTATCTGCAGGCATAAAAAAAGAGCCTCTCGGCTCACTCATTACCATTTTTCAATTTTAATGCCATGTTCAGTTTGAATTTTAACACTTGCCCCACGCTTCACCCGCAGATGCAGGTGAGCCGCTATATGCCATTTTCCTTCATCGCATATTAAGATATTATGACACCGACGAAGCTGGGCATCAAGTGATATCAACGCGATTCGAGCGCTGTAGTCCGCATACCATTCTTCGTATGTCTGCGCTGCTTTACATCCTAAGATTTTCTGAGTCTGGCCATCCGACATACCGCATACGGCGCGACAATAATGTTCAAAACTTGTGCGGATTACATCCGTTCGTGAAATTTTCGCATACTCCGGCACTACTTTTTGAAGCACCTCTTTTTCAAAAGCGCGCAGCTTCAAGACATCCCATCGACGTCCGCCCTCACCTACAATCAGCGGAGCATCCACCTTTGCACCCGCTTCCAACCGCGACTTCAAAAGCACACTTAGCGCTGCTTGTGCTAAAGGAGTACATGGTATACGGCGTACCTTTCCGCTTTCGCGATCGTATGGCTTCCACACCGCCGCTTTACCTCGTTTTTGTGCGGATTTTGCGCCAATTGCGATATAGACCACATCTTTATACCGCATTAAATTGTCAATATTTAATCCACATAGTTCTCCCGTCTTTACTCCTGTGGTCAAATGAAGCAGCACAGCTGCGCATTTTGCATCTGTCCGCATTCCCTCTATACATGAGGCCGTCAGCATCCGCATCTCTTCCAGACTAAGGGCACGCTGGTTGATATTTTTGTCTGCCTTTTCTCCCTCGCTACGCACAGTTACGAGCAATTTTTTAACATTATTTTCTTGTAAGATTCCTTGCGCAACCGCTTCATCATACAGCCGGTTCAGCGCTCGCTTTAAAGCATCGTCTTCCCCTCTGTTAACTGCTACTTTTTCTACAGCACGAAAAGTTACAGCTTCCATCTTTTCCTGTAACTCAGGCAATGGCGGAAGCAATTTCGCTGCGCACCGCACCAGTTCTCTGCGCCTTTCATCGTTCTTACCATATATACTTGTTACGCTTTCTTCCGGCAGCACCAGAAGCAACAGCGTCGGTGTCGCTTTCTGCAGTCGACCAGCTCGTAACCACTCAAGCACCTGTCCACGCTTCTTCCATATAATGTTTTCTGCAGCTTTTATGACAGCCTCAGCCTTCATACTCTTTGCCGTAACCAGTTTACTTACGCCTTCCCCATGCAGTATACTCCCATCTGGCTGCCTCATACTGATATAGCATCTAGCCTGCCCTTTAGTCGTCATCCCCATTTCTGTCACACGGAAAGGTACTCCATGCACCTTCACATTAGGCGAATTTTTGCATTTTCTCCCCACGATTCTCACTCTTTTCGTGTATATACTCTCGAAAAAGGGTATAAAAAAAGACCAATAAGCCATTCTCTTATTGGTCTTACTATTGACTTTTTTGATATACAAAAAGCTCCACTGTCGCATCTTTTTGCGGCAGCAGAGCTACTTTACCCACTTTTCGATACTATTATTATACACTCGTAAGATTCTCTTGACAATCCCTCTTTGATTCCAACTTTTTCTACCTTTGTTCTACTTTGTTCTACTTTGTTCTACTCTTGTTCTGCCTTTATGCATACCAGTATCCCAAACCGATCCTAAAAACGATTAACTCCGAACCGCTTTGCAGCAAAACAATCCCGAAGCACAGACTCAACAAACTGTGCTCCGGGAGTACGGCGTACCATTTCGTAAATTGTTCATATCATATCTTCCTGTGTTGTTTCTTCGCAAATTGTGCTGCCTGGAGGCAGGTCAATTTGCACAAATTCCCCTGGAATATGCTGCCTTACAACGGCTTTTCAAATGTCGTATTAGCAAGGTATTAGCAGGAACCCCTTGTGACAGAGGGCTTCCAGGGGCCATTTCAAAATGCTGTTAGCACAGATGGAGGATAATCTTATGAGCACCAACACACCCAACGAAAAAGGAACGCCCCAAAGCAGAACATACACCGTGAATGACATCGCAGCCATTCTCGGTATCGGCCGCGCTACGGCCTATAAACTCGCCAACTCCGGAGCATTCAAGACAATCCGCATCGGCAACATGATCCGCATCTCCAGGAAGTCCTTTGAGGATTGGCTGAAGATGGAGGAGCAAAAAGAATAATCCAATTAGACAAAAGGAGTGTTAATCAAGGATGGTTGGCGCTCCTTTTTTCAATCTTTTTCTTAAGTACACTAATGTCAAGTTTGGATTGAAGCGAGTGTAAGTTCCAGTCGTTCTTTAAGCCGTTGTGGGATCAAGGCCGTAATCCTTGGGTCGTGAACTATAAATTCATTTGCAAAATATACAATATTATCTAGACGCTTAGGAAGCATAAACATTTTATTGCTGCATAGTAGAATGAATTTTGGAGACCTAAGAATTAATCTTAGGTCTCCAATTTCAAATCGCTTTACTCACTCAAAGGTAATATACAAGAAGTATTTCCTAATAAGTCATTAACTTGATATATACTCGAATTACAAATGCGATATTTTTTGCTCTGAGATACATCAAACAGCACATAATTTGTTCCGCTTGGATTCAATGAACTACGAAAACACAATCCATCAAAAATTGTCTGGTCGTTAGAGCCTTTTAAGTGTTTTATGTATTCGCTGATGTATTGTGTAGCTAAATAGTACGATTTTCCTCCATAGTTAGGTTGACCAAAATATCTGGATATTTCATCATAATCTACCCAATCAAAAGGATCCGACTTATCAGCTTCTAAAGAAGATGGTTTTATAAAGCTGTAAATTGTTACGTCCTCAAGTAATTCGACCTGAGCAACGCTAACAAATTGAGTTGGAATTGGACGAACTTCTAATACGGCTGTTTGAATATCATTTGCCGCATAGAGATAACTGATACCATCAGGGTTTATTCTCCCAGGGGACGCGGTTCCTTTAGGTGGAGCATCAGATCCTTTTTCGTCGTATCCCCAAAAAGATATTTTGGAGTACTTTTCTAAGAGTTGTTCGTGTCTTTCCTGCCAAGGGGGTAAAGCCTCCGGATGATTTTTAACATATAGGCAGAATTTTATCCATTCTTCGTCGCCACCGTTTACATCAAATGTAGGAACGACTGCCTGAGCTAAAGAAAACCACTCAGTAGTTATCTTTGAAAACAACAAATTTTCATCTTCCTTGCTAATCAACCGGCAACGATATAATGTGCTTCCCTTTTTTAAAGTACATAAAGATACCTTGGATAGATTTTTAATTGCATCGCACAATTTGCTCTCCGGAAAAAATCTATTTGAAAGACGCAAATCAGATTCCAATTTATTAAGTAGTTTCCGTGTGTTTGTCTGTTCTTGAAGATATAGATAAAACAAAGCCATCATGTATTCATCATCAAGAATGTTTTTATCTGCGTCCATACAAGTACTCCCTTCGCCAGTCTATTTTAATTTTAGACAAAATGCAAAGAACAATCAAGGAGATAACAGTTTGAAACTTGTGATCTGTGAAAAACCGAGTGTAGCAAAGAGTATCGCATCAGCCCTGGGTGTCACATCCAGGGCCGATGGCTATTTTGAAGGAAATGGGCATCTCATTTCCTGGTGCATCGGGCATCTGGTGGGGCTGGCGGACGCAGCCGCCTACGATGACCGCTATAAGAAGTGGCGGTATGAGGACCTTCCCATCCTGCCCGCCCCCTTCCGCTATGTGGTGTCCGAGGAAAAGGCTGACCAGTTCCACACTCTCCGTTCCCTGATGGAACGCCCCGATGTGACAGAACTGGTCAACGCCTGCGACGCGGGGCGCGAGGGTGAGCTAATCTTCCGGCTGGTCTATGAGGCCGCTGGATGTTCCAAGCCTTTCTCCCGCCTCTGGATTTCTTCGATGGAGGACGCGGCGATCCGGGAGGGCTTTTCCGACCTGCGCCCCGGCAAGGACTATGACCCGCTGTATCAGTCGGCGCTTTGCCGCCAAAAGGCGGACTGGCTCATCGGCATCAACGCGAGCCGCCTGTTCTCTGTCCTCTACCACCGCACTTTGAATGTGGGGCGGGTGCAGACGCCCACCCTGGCAATGCTGGCTGACCGGGACAGCAAGATCGTCCTGTTCCGCAAGGAGAAATACCATCATGTGCGGCTGGCGCTGGAGGGAACCGAGGCGGTTTCTGAAAAAATCCCGGCTATGGAGGATGCCCAGGCCATCCGGAACGCCTGTGATGGGCAGCAAGCCGTGTGTGTATCCCTGGTGCGGGAGAAAAAGACGGAGAAGCCGCCCAAGCTGTACGACCTGACCACCTTGCAGCGGGAGGCAAACCGGGTGTTCGGCTACACGGCCAAGCAAACCCTGGACTACGCCCAATCGCTCTATGAAAAGAAGCTGCTGACCTATCCCCGGACGGACAGCCGGTATCTGACCGGCGACATGGCGGAGACCGCCTCCGTGGTCCTGCATCTGGCGGCACGGGTGCCGCCCTTCGACGCCTGCCCGGAGTTTTTCCCCGATGTTGCGGCGCTGGTGAACAACAAGGAGGTATCCGACCACCACGCGATCCTGCCGACGCTAGAGCTGGAGAAAGCGGATGTGCCGGGGCTGCCTGTTGGCGAGCGAAATATCCTTCTGCTGGTCTGCTGCAAGCTGCTGTGTGCTGCGGCGGAGCCTTTCGTGTACGAGGCGGTCACGGCCATCTTTGACTGCGGCGGCCACACTTTCACGGCAAAGGGAAAGCAGGTGCTTTCCCAGGGCTGGTGGGCCATCCAGGAGGTATTCCGTTCCGCCCTGAAGGAGAAGCCGGAGGATGAAGATGCCGAGGGCGTCCTTCCGGCCTTGACGGAGGGGCAGGTTTTTGAGCTAGTCTCTGACTCCGTCACCGAGCACTTCACTTCGCCTCCCAAACACTATACGGAGGACACCCTTCTGTCGGCCATGGAGAACGCGGGCAAGGAAGATATGCCGGACGAGGCAGAGCGTAAGGGCCTGGGAACCCCGGCGACCAGGGCGGCCATCATTGAAAAGCTGGTGTCCGGCGGATTTGTGGAGCGCAAGGGCAAGAACCTGATCCCCACAAAGGCGGGTGTCAACCTAGTCGCGGTGCTGCCGGACCTGTTGACCTCTCCCAAGCTCACGGCGGATTGGGAGCAGCGGTTGAACGAGGTGGCAAAGGGTCAGGCGTCGCCGGAGGACTTCGTGGACGGGATCAAGGCAATGGCGGCGGAGCTGGTGCGGAACTACTCCCACATTTCCGAGGATGGGCAAAAACTGTTCCAGCCGGAGAAGGAGACGGTGGGCCTCTGCCCTCGCTGCGGCAAGCCGGTCTATGAGGGCAAGAAGAACTTCGCCTGTTCGGAACGGGCCTGTCAGTTCGTCATGTGGAAGAATGACCGCTTTTTCGAGCAGCGCGGGAAGGTTTTTACTTTCAAAATCGCCGCCGCATTGCTCAAAGACGGAAAGACAAATGTCAAAGGGTTGCGCTCCCTGCGTACCGAGAAAACCTATGACGGGACAATCGTTCTGGCCGACACCGGAGGAAAATATGTGAATTACCGCATCGAGAAATAAATTCAAAATCGCAATTCTCCAAACCTAAAGTGACCTGTATATTTCACCTTGTGCTATTCATGACAAAGGCAAACTCTGTTATAATGATGTATGAAAACAGAATTAGGGAGGATGCGTAATGCCTTTATCAACTGAGATAAAAGATGCAGTGTATCAATATTGCAACAATCATTTAGCAGATGAAGCATGGTATAACGGTGAATTTGAATTTATAGAAGATCAAGCCTTACGCAAGCGGCTTATTGAAGAATTCAAGGGTATAAGATTTGCTTACAAACTCTACGAAGGAATTGAAGCAAAAGACGAAAATCTTATCTTTGAAATTCGACATCAGATATTTTCATACGCCACAATATACGAAGCCGTAATTCATTCCGTATTATACACTTATTATGAAGATACCCCGGAATTTCACGAGTTGCAATACCATTTTGCTCCAGCGAAAATAGATATACCAAGAGCAAAATTGGCTACGCTAAAAAAGGAACTCACTCATAACGGTGAAAAAATCCTGACTTATCATATACAAGAACGAAAAAAAGAAGATACACAGATCAGGTTTGACGATAAGTGCAAAGCGGCTGAAAAGCTTGGCCTTCTACATAGCTTTATTAGCAATGATGGCAGCACAATGGACTTGACTTCCGAAATCATTGAGATATATGGCTATAGAAATGCAATCCATCTTGTTGCAGAACAGCGGAAAGGTATCGAGTACGAACTTGAATTAAGCAAGCGTGCATATCGCCGTATGCGTCCTTTTATCGATCAAATTAAAGAAAAGTTAAAAATGGACAGAAAAGGAATCTATGCGGACTAATACAGTCTTTTCAGAGAAGCAACAAATTAATACCATTCTACTACTCATGAGCAGGAAACACACAAAGTTTCCTGCTTTTCTTTTACCCGTTTTCAGAAAGGATGATGTCTTTGAGCAAAACCGAGCCCAATTTCATGGAGCATTTGAAACCGCTGCTACCCGCAGGCGGTGACGCAAGCGAGCTGGAGACAGCGACCCAGGCGCTTGCCGGACTTTCCCCCGAGGACCGTAACCTCTTGGCCGCTGTGCAGGAGTCTCCCTTCCGCCTGACCACCCTGGAGCAGTTCCGGGAGTTTCCCGCTAACACGGAGTATTTCATCCTGGAGCCCAACATCCGCAAAGTGGAGGATGTGGGCTGGCGCTATCTGGCACAGCATTTGGACGTCCTTCTGCCCCCGGCGCTGCTGGACGCCATTGATCCCGTTCCCTTCGGCAACCACGCCATGCAGAAGGAACAGGGGTGCTTCACCAGCAAAGGGTATCTCACCCTCTCCGGCGACGAGTGGAAGCATGAGCGCCCCAGGGAGAGACAGATAGAGAAAAGGCCCTCCATCAAGGACCGGCTGGAGCAGAGCCGGAAGGAATGTGCCAACCAGAGCAAGGCGCAGCCCCATCGGGAAAAGCCTGCGCCGGAGCGATAAGGAGGTGTCGTTATGCCCCATTATGACTATGACAAAGATTATCCCTTTGCCGCTTTCATCACCAACCTGGGCAAATACAACGAGGGCGCCCTTGTGGGTGAATGGGTGAAGTTCCCCACCACGGCGGAGGAACTGAAAAAGGTCTTTGAGCGCATCGGGATCGGTGCGAAGGACGACTTCGGGCAGACCTATGAGAAATGGTTTATCACGGACTACGACTGCTATGTGGACGGCCTCTATGACCTGCTGGGTGAGTATGCTAACCTGGACGAGCTGAACTATCTGGCTTCCAAGCTGGACGACATGAGCCAGGATGAATATGAGCGGTTCCAGGCGGCCATGGAGATCGGCGACCACACGGGCAGCATCCAGGAGCTTATCAACCTGACGGAGAACCTGGATTGTTACGAGGTTTACCCCGACATCCACGACCACGATGATCTGGGCCGGTATTACATTGAGGAACTGGATGCCATGCAGGTGCCGGAGCATCTGCGTAACTACATCGACTATGAGGCCTACGGCCGGGACATCGCTCTGGAGGAAAGCGGCCAGTTCACCGACCTGGGCTATGTGCGGGACACCGGGGACAGCTTCCATGAGTATTACGATGGCGAGCGTGGCAGCATCCCGGAGGAATACCGGGTGATGACCTTCCAGGACGATGTCCCCGAAGAAGAAGTTTCGGAATGGGCCATGGACATTGCCTACGATATGGACGAGTTTTTCCGACAGCACGACCCGCAGTATGTCGCCGAGCACCCGGAGGAACACGCGGCAAAGGAAGAAATCTACGAAAACCTGATGGCCGGGCGCATCTCCGCCCTGGACGAAAAACTGGCCGCCCTGGGGCAGACCCATGAGTACTATCTGCCTTCAGAGATCGAGAAGTTCAAGGACGCCACCGGCTATGAGGAATTTCTGGATGCGGACCCCCAGGCGATCCGGGAGGCCATTGAAAACCCGGATCAGTCCCATGTGGACGAGATGCTGTCCTTTGCGGAGCAGGCAAACCGGGAGTATGAAGCAGAGTTGTACGGGCAGCAAGCGGCGTCCACCCCGGACAACCGGGAGACCGGTGAGACGGTGCGGACCCCCAGGGGCACCTTCCATGTGACGGATATGAGCCGGGAACAGATGGAGGCGGCTGGATACGGTTTTCACCATGAGTCCGAGGATGGGAAGTATCTCATCATGGCCAACGGCAGCCGTGCCTTTGCCATCCCCAGTGGAGCCGCCCCCGAACATACCGCGCCGGAGAAGTTGACTGTTCTGGTGGTGGAGCCTATGAAGGAACCCTATGTGAAGGAGATCGACCCCGGCCTCCATGCGCTGCAAGCGGAGGTGGGCGGTGATATTGCCGCCTCCTATCCCTTTGACGATCCGATTGGGCTGGTGCTGAACGATGAAGACAAGCTCATTGGTCTAGACCTGAACCGTTCCCTCCGGGACGAGCATGGGGAGATTTACGACATCGTGGCAGGCACCTTCCTGGTTGTGGGCCTGGGGCCGGAGAGTTTTTCGTCCCTGTCCCCAGACATGATCCAGAAGTACACCGAGCAATTCAAGCGACCGGAGCTGTTCGCCAGCATCAACGGGCAGATCGTGTCCGTCCCCGTGGAGCCGAAAAACCCGCTGCGCACGGCAGAAATGACCTTGGAGGACGACTATGGGATCGACGGGATCATCAATAACGGCCGCCGTGGGGAGGAATTGGAGAAAGCCCAGGCCGAGGCGTGCAGGACCACGCCGGAGAAAAAGCCTTCCATCCGGGAGCGGCTGGAGGACGCGAAACGGGAGTGCGTGGAACGGAAAGGCCCGGAAAAGCCCGCCCCGCAGAAGAAGCCCCCAGAGCTGGGCGACCTATGAGCCGGAGCAAGAAATGGCGTCTGGAATGGTCGTTCTTCCTAGGCAAGAATGGCAGGCGCCAGTATAACAAGCTCTGCAAAGGCTGTGTCTATCCCTGCAAGCAGAGCTTCCGGGCAGTGCTGGTGTCCTGCCCGCACTATCTTTCCCGCCGTTCCCAAAAGTGCAGAAATTAGGGTTCAAAACGGGAAGAAAACCGCCTGTGTCGGCTTTTCCGTGTAGGGGCAGTATGATTTTCCCATGTAGGGCGGCAAGGCGTTTCTACATAGGAAAAACACCAGATTTTCACCTTTTGTCAAGCAAAATGTGAGCGCCGCCATTGGATCAAAGCGATCCAGTGGCGGCATCCTTTTTATATTGATTGTAGCGGAATACTATAAATATTAGTATTCAAAACTTTGTTAGTCCTGTGATCATTGTAATGTTCCGACGTAGGATAAACGATGCGCAGCGTTTTATGAGACATAGCATATAGGCAAACACCCAGAGCAACCGGCTTTGTGCTTAAAGGCGCTACACACAATGAGGACTTCCCATCGAATACACTATCTAGAAAATTGAAAGTTTCAAAAGGATTATTCGCAGGAACATATAGTAACTTACTTCTGTGCGTAGAAAGCAAGTCATAATTATTTATTACGCATATATCCTTATACTTTGGAAAAAAGGACGGAAGATTGTTTACCAATAAAAGCTCTTCATACTGTATATCTTCTGTTACTTTAGATGCAAGGACTCCCTCGAATCCCAAGAAGATAATCATACGAGAATATGCTAAACCATCAGAAATGCCACCAAAGCCTAACAAATCGGTGGTTTTAAGATTCCCATAGTAGGAGCAGTAAGATGTAAAAGGTTCTTCAGGAAAATCATACTCAAAAGGGGTTGAATATGCAATATCAAGTTTTTCCTTCGGATTTGCCGTCTTAAGATACTTTAGCAACACAAACATTTCTGGAGTATGAATGCAGGAAATATCTACAATTAGCTTTTCACTACTTAGTTTATCTGAAATATCTATTAGCTGCGCCAAAAAATATGTTTGTAATTCATTTACTATAACCGGTATTATTTGTGCAGAAGGAAACATTTTTTCTAGGTCTGCGCTTGGCTTATCATTCTGATATTTCAGCAATACAATAGTGTGAATATCCGCCCCCTTTTTATTTAGTATCTTGGCCATTTCTAATGTTCGATCATCTGACCCATCTGCTAAAATAAAGGTATCATAAATCTGTGCGTCTATGTCTTCAGCTGATGAAATCGTATAATAAGTGCTCATTTGCCTTCCCCCCAGTCAAAAAAAGATAATTGATCTGCCGGAGGAATATTTTTAATATCCTTTGTGGGGCTAATTCTTTTCCTTTTTGTAGATGTACTAAGTTTGCTCTTTTGGAATTGCCCCTTAAGCATTTCCCCAATTTCTTCCGCTGAAAAATGTACATTTACTCCTCCTCTAGTACGGTAAGAAATGTTAAAAATTGGGGTAAATATTTTATTTATTGTATATATATCTCCCTCTTTTGAAATACCAGCTGATAGACGTTGAGTGTCTTTTTTCTTTTTTATTAGTGACCAACTTATAGCAATTTCTAGAGTTTTTCTATCCTCTGGAGATAAATCATCCGGATTATAAATAAATTGATTAGTTTCCGGATATCTTACCAGCTTATCTCTATGGAATGCAGAAAACACATTGCCCAAACATAATAGAAACTCTCTAATCGAATTGCCGTTTTGAATTATTGAACAAACAGAATTAAATTCACTTCGGGAATAGCTTCTTATCGCTCGGGATTGTGATTCTGGTGAAATTTTCATTGTGGATAGAAATCGCTTTTTTTCATAGAATAAAGCGTCGCTAATTATTGCTTTACACAAATTTATGAATGTGCGTGCATTGCCCTCTGAAAGATGACAAAGAGTATTAAAACCATAATATAGCTTATCTTTTTTGTAAGCTGTACATATCAAGATTGTGATAGCATATCTATATTTATTGCTATAGTCATTTTTATATTTTTCAAGCAATTGGTGCTCACCTTTATTGAAAAAAGCCTGCATCGCATTCACGGTAAATTTTGCAACATCAAGCGGATTTTCATCTTGTTCGCACCTAGAAACCCACAAAGCATTTAATGTTTCTGCAATTCTGTTTTGCGGGTAAGAAATAATAGAAATAATTTGATCAAGTAATCCGTCATCTGCTTTTATTCTTGGATTAGAATTTAAAACATATCGCAAATGTAGGTTTTTGGCGTTTGCATTTTTTTGACATTCAGCATCCAAATCTTCTTTATCCCCCAAAATATCTATTATGCTGGTGGGAAACAAAGAAGAATCCATTGCTTCCAAGCGCTTTTTCGCTATACCAAGCAAGTACGATCGCAAACTTTGCATGTCCTGTTCCTGGTCTAATACAATCAAGTGGTAATCATGTTGCTCACGTAAATACTCAACATCGTTAATGGTTTCTTTTGTTACAATGTTTTCACTTCTCCGTCCAATACGCATGGAAATGTCGGGACGGCAAAATTTAATCATAGTATTAAACTGTTTTTGCAATTCTTGCGGGAGATTTTCAAATTCGTCAATTAATAGCAAATAATTTAATTTTGATAATTCTGGAGCTGTTTGAGCAATCGCATGTATCAATTTACTGCTAATATCGTAAATACTCCAAACATGCTTTGGTTCAAACTTCGCTTGCGTAAAAAGCGATTCATTTTTAAACGTATTTATGTAGCGAATTTCAGCGTCAATATATTCCGAAAACGAGTGCATATCTGTAAAATTACAGTCCGCCCTTAATTTACACAAATTGGAAGTTTTAAGTATTTCATCTGGAAAATTATCGCTATAATCTTTACCTAATTTGAAAATTAGTTCAATCAAACTTTTAACAAAAAAAAGTTCCAGATAATGTTCGAAACAAGAGGTCCATTTTGATTCTACCGCGATACTAAATACGCTTTTAAACTCTTTCAGAAAAGAATCATCACACCGAAAATAAAACCCTACTCCTTCATCTTTAAGTAGTTGTTGTCTAATAGTTATACGATTTTGGAGCGCACGCTCACATTGTACAGGGAATGAAAAGTATTTTAAAATTGTAGTTTTACCTGATCCACGCGAACCTTGCAAAATTATAGGCATCTTTTGAGTAAAAAAACGTTTTTCATCAAAATCCTTCAATGCTCCGGTGGAAAAAGGTGTAAACCAATACTGCATGATTAATTCGGGGTCTAGAACATTAGCGTTATAATCATCGAAAGGATTTTTAAATAAAGAATCCGTATTCTCGTTTAGCTTGTTTGGCATTTTGATATTTCTCCTTTCGGCAAAAGATAGGATTCCATCCATTAGAAGCAGACCAGAAAATCGGCAGGCTATTATTTGGAATATTATAAGAGAATCCAAAGCAGTACTGTCCATCCCTATGGCCCAAAGCCTTTTTAGGCTCAATTATCTTTCCATAACCTTCAACCATTATTTTTGCAGTTTCTTTTAGTGCAGGGTATTTGAAGAAGCATAATGATTCTTCAGAAAAAGCTCGATTCCGCTCATCTAGCACAGCACAAGGAATGACCTTGATATTGAGCTCTTGGAGTTTAGAAAGTGCTTCATTACTCGATAGAAGCGCCAAGTAGTAAATTTTTTCTCTGCAAAATCCTCCTGATTTTGGTAAAAGAATCGTTGTGCAGTTCCTCCGCTCATCATAACATCATCTATGCAAACAATAATGTCAGATTCCGTTGCAGCGATAGATGTCGGGAATATGAAGCAGTCTGTGCTAAGTCGGGCCTCCTGACGAAAATGGTATAGAATGAGGCCTCCGCTTTCACTTGGACGCCCAATGGAAGTGAATTTCAATGTATTTATACGAGCCTCAACTTCTTCAGAAGATTTCAATCCGTAATCTGTCATTAGAGTATGAATAAATTTTTTGAACAAGACAGAACACAAATGGTTTATTTCCGCATCGTTGTAATATGTAAAGTTACATAGCATCCATAAGGCTAGACGCCTTTCATCTTCTGTATCAAAAAAGGTTCCAGTAAAGTTGCCCAACCACAAATTAATATCTTCAATATCCAAATCTACTTTCCAAGATTTTTCAAAAACTTTCTTCAACACAGACATCATTGTTTCAAACGATGGGAAATCTCCAGGGAAATCGATGTGTTCCATATTATTTTCTCCCCAATCTATATTTTGATCCTTCGTAATAGTCCCGATCTAGCTCGATTGAAATCCACTCTCTCCCCAACTTTTCTGCGGTTGCTCCTGTTGTATTGCTTCCCGCAAAACAATCAAGGACAATGTCTCCCGGTCGAGTCAGAAAATTAATAAAAAATTCTGGTATAGCGGGTGCCATTCTTGCTGGATGAATTGGCAATTTATGCTCTTTACATTTGGTAATATAAATATCATTTGAGATTGTGTTTGCTGCAATAATAACGTTAGATGGGATCGCACCCCCATTATCAATTGAAAATGCAGTTTGGCTAATAGTGTGTTCTGATGGACGTGTTCCTGAATTGTATTTTCCGCTGGACAATAGTTTTTTCATCTGTCGACTATATGGCTCAGCAACATTTCTATTGTTAGCATAGGGATGTGGCGTTTTGGACATCCACCAGATTTGCGTGAACGAGTCCTTTACGCGGACTCGCTGTTTATTCACCCACTCAATTGGCCCTGGTAATCGAGCAGGATTATAATATATAAATTCTTGACATAAATACAAACCACATTGATTTTTAAACGCAAGTAATGTTTCTAAAGGGAGTGTCGAATAAGTTGGTTCACCGGGATTCCACGCATTCCCAATTTCAATAACAATTGAGCCATCTTGTGAAAGTAGTGGTGCTAATTGATTCCCAATGTTGCAAAGCCAATCCAAATATTCTTTCCCTACTTTATTTCCGTATTTTTTTGCACGTTTTAATGGAAAGGGAGGGGATGTAAGTATTAGTTGGATTTTTCCTTCAAAATTAGGCGCAAGGTACTTTTGAATCACTTTTTCGCAATCTTCATTTATACAAATACCGCGTTCTGTTCGGTACTTTCTCCACTTTTGTGTAGGGGTAATCATTGCCCGTCCTCCGAAATATGTGTTTTAATGTATTTCCCAGTTTTAACCCTTGCATCATTGGGTTTCTGTGCGACAGCCGGAATTGCCCAAGACTTTCCAAAGTGTGTTACTCCTTCGATTCGGTTTTGGGCACAGAGAACCTGAATGCGCCTCTTTGAAATTCCCCATTTAGTTGAGGCATCAGCAATTGACATATATTCCACAGATGATTCCTCCGCACAAAATTTGTTGTGTTTCCACTTTAGACATGAAACGACAACTTTTTCTAATTTTATACCGCAAAGCGAATAATGTCAATGCATAAAAGAGCAGCAGAATGTAGTGAAGGCGATTACAGACTATGGTTTAGAACTATTGAGTTTCTAAAACAATTCGGGTTCAGATTTTTCTTTTTGTTTTTGCACATTTAGGATAATACCAATATTCTTTTGAATTAGATTAAACTCCTTTTCTTCCCGCTGTATCTTCCGAAGTTCCGCTTGCAGGGCGGTCTTGCGAGCGGTGAGCTCATTTAGTTCCGCTTTCAGCTTTTCGGCTGAAGGCAGTTTTGTAAGTCCGGCCTTTTTGATCTCCCTGGCTGCCGTCTCGAACAAGATGATCTCGCTCTCAAAGCCGCGCAGGAATTTTTCCTTGTCCTTTGACGCTTTGTAGCGGTCATAGATGGGTTTCAGTTTTCGGTAGGTATCAATCTGCTTTCCTAGGAGGGCAAGGTTGGTGATTCGCTGCTCCGTATCCCGCAGGCTCTCCCTGGTGCGGATGGAAGCGGCAGCAACGGCATCGCACCGTTCCACCAATTCCTCATAGCTGCCGATACCATGTTCGGTGAGAAAGTTCATGGTAGCGGCTGCCCGTTTCAGATTCTCAATGGTCGCCCACCGCTGGTATCCGGCGCTCTGCTGTGCCTTGATATTGCTCTGAATGTCAATGAGCAGGTTGACCTTCCCGCTGCGCTGTTTGGGCTGTCTGGAGGGCCTGGGACCTCCGGCGATGCGGGAGGCAACGGCTTCTTCCGTGTAATCGGCACCTAGGGTTTTGAGCCGGGTGAACCGCTCCTGGTCCGGCGCCCTGGCGGAGATATACTTTCCTCGCTTGATCTCGTATCCTTCCCGCTGTAACCGGGCAACCAAATCTTCCAGGCTGGAGGACGTGGGGATCAGCCGGTCAATGGCGGCTTTCAGCTTTGCCTTGTAACTGGTGCCGTTCTGTGCGGCTTGATGCTCGATGTAGCTTTTGCCCTTGTCCCGACCAGGGACGATGACGGACAGACCGTGTTCTCTGCACAACCGGTCACTGGCCCGGCGTATCTCGTGATAGCTGCGCTTGTTGGAATGATAGTGCTTGTGGTCGGTAAAGCTGACCGCATTGAAAATCAGATGATTGTGAATATGTCCCTTGTCAATATGGGTGGTAAGTACAAACTCGTACTTGCCACCCAATATTTCTTTTGCTAGCTGTATCCCAATCTCATGGGCTTCCTCGGCGGAGACCTCCCCAGGCTCAAAGGCTTGGATCAGGTGACGGCCCAGGTGTGTGCCCTTGTCGATGGAATGGCGGCGTGTCCATTCAAATTCAATGTCGGCGGTCTCGGCGGCGCAGCCGAAGGAGGATATAAGCAGCTTCCCGTCCGTCTTGTCGGGGTTGCAGATATAGTCAATGGCCGTTTTCAGCGTTGACTTAATAGGATGCGTCTTTGTAACTGCCATATCTGATCCAGCCTTTCCCGGATTTCCTCCATATCGGCCTGATAGGTGGGGCCTTCGGCATTGACTCGCTTGGCGATCTGATTGATGTTCCGGCCAATGGCGGACAGAAGCTTGTTCATCTCCTTGATGTCCCTGGTATCCACATAGATGATATATCCGTCAATCGCCATCTTCCGCAGGTAGGCACCGATCCGCTTTGTCTGGAGCTGGGTCATCTTCTGTTCCATCAGTTCCTTTTCCTCGGCGGTCACATAGAACTTCACCTGGATATTCCGTTTCCTGTTTGCCATTGTGGTATCACGCCTCTTTTCGTAGCAGGGTTTGGGATGTTCCCAACAAGCATTTTTCGGGTTTAGGGGGAGGGTTCCCTAAAGCCAAAAATCGCAAGCGGGTACTCGCTTGCTGTGCTTGCTCTACGCTCCTTCCCCCGTAAATACAATACCGGAAACACCTTCATCTGCCCGCAAAATCCCGGATTTTTCAAAAAGAAAAGGGCGGCAGAGCCGCCCTGGAGAAACGAAAACAGAGGATGCTTACACACCCTCCGTTTCAACTCCATCATCGGGGACATGAAGGTGCAGGACATCACCACGCGGGTGGTGGACAAGTACATCCAGACCTTGCAGAAAACCCCTGCGGTAAACACCAGGACGCACCACGCCAAAACAGAGTTTGTCACCAACGCTACCATCGAGAAAATCATCAAACTTCTCCGCTGTGCCTTCAAGCAGGCGGTTCGGTGGGAGCAAGTTGCCAAGAACCCCTTTGACAATGTGGTGCTGGCCAAAGTGGAATACAAGAAGCGGGACATCTGGACCGCCGATATGATCCGCACCGCCCTGAATCAGTGTACGGATAGCAAGCTCTATGTGGCAATGAACCTGGCCTTTGCCTGTTCGCTGCGCATGGGCGAGATTCTGGGGCTGACTTGGAGCAATGTCTACATCTCCGATGAAGAAATCGCTGATGACAACGCCTATGTCTACATCGACAAGGAGCTGGCGCGGGCCTCCAAGCGAGCCATTGAGATGCTGGAGCAAAAGGACATCTACCATGTGTTCACACCCCTGTTTCCCAACACTAGCACCCGGATTATCCTAAAGAAGCCCAAGACCGATTCCAGCATCCGCAAGGTATGGCTGCCCAAGACTCTGGCTTACATCCTGTGGGAATGGAAATCCGCGCAAGACGAGCTGCGGGCACTGCTCCGTGACGAGTATCAGGATTACGATCTGGTGGTGGCGCTGGCCAATGGCCGCCCTTGTGAGGACCGTATCATCCTGAAGTCGTTTGAGAAGCTGCGGGAGAAAGCAGGGCTGCCCAAAGTGGTCTTTCACACTCTCTCCGTCATTCCAGCACTACCTATAAGTTAAAGCTGAACCACGGCGACCTGAAGGCCACCCAGGGTGATACAGGCCATGCCCAGATCGACATGATTACCAGCGTGTATGCCCACATTCTGGACGAGGATCGCAAGATCAACGCCCAGAAGTTTGAGAGCGCCTTCTATGCCAATCCCGACCTGCGTTCGGTTCGTCCCCCGGAGGAACCAAAGGAACCGGCACCCGCCACATTGGATTTGGAGGCCCTGGTGGAACAGCTTCGCAAGTCGCCGGAACTGGCCAACACACTGGCTGCATTGCTGGCGTCGGCCCCATCCGAAAACTAGGGCGGGAAAATCGTATTAGCAAATCGGTGTTTTTTATTAGCAAGACCGGAAAATGTATAAAACCGTTCCGGTAGAGCAGCAAAAACGCTCCGAGAAAACGATAACAAAAAACCGCTGTAAACCATCAAAAATGGCTTACAGCGGTCATTTTTGGCACCCCCGGCTGGGTTCGAATCAGTGGCCTGTCGCTTAGGAGGCGACCGCTCTATCCAACTGAGCTACGGGGGCTTATACAGAAATTATTCACTTTTACAGGGCTCCAGGATTCGAACGATTCGATTTTTAGGAGCCTTTAGATTAAATTTTCCAGTATTACTCTACCAATCAACCGTGAATTTTCGTCTCTTCGTTATCCTTTATACGCGCGATAGAGGAACGCCACAATCTGCGCACGCGTGCAAGTGCTGTTCGGTGCAAACAGGTATCGCCGATGCCGCCAGCAATATCCTTCTCAACGACTCACTCGACCGCCCCGTAATAATAGGCAATCATTCGGCATGTCGTAGAAGAAATTCTGCACACTGGTCTTCCTTAAAGGCTACTTTGACGATGACTGTGCCGTGCGCGATTGAGCAGTGCTGCTGCCATGATCGCATTCGCGCCACCTGAGCATACAGTGTCCAGTTCGCCGCCTGTCAATAATCGCTGGTGCTTTTTTCATTGCTGTCACCATCACTGGCATCACCAACCGACAGACGCTACCTCACCATGTCGGCATAAGGTTCAGAGCAAGCACCTCGCCGTAGATGACAGTCATGGTCTTTGACGTTACCTCACTGCTGCTGTTGGAATCGAAAGTACCGTGTAAGTGTTGATACATCCCCCGCTTAATAGTATTGCTTTTATATCTCCTTGACGTTTTTCGCCTGCTGCTCTAAGTGCGCTGCTCAAAATTTTTGTTTTAGGTATCAAAAAATGCACCTCCCAAACAAGCATTTTTTTGATACCACTACCCTTCCATACGACTTTCCACTTTTGAAGTCGCCTGCCCGGAGGCTTTCTAAGTGCTCTGAAAAATACAAAAAAAACCGCTGATTTCTTACGAAATCAGCGGTTAAACATGGTTGCGGGGACAGGACTTGAACCTGCGGCCTCCGGGTTATGAGCCCGACGAGCTACCAACTGCTCTAC
>OLSC01000447.1_pt1 | contig 51215 bp, 46 predicted proteins | sample 1672881 | NCBI WGS metagenome assembly OLSC01 (sample SAMEA3136733, study PRJEB25190) | human gut metagenome | biome: human gut; feature: human-associated habitat; material: faeces | place: Austria | collected 2013 | reverse complement strand
GTAGCATTTTGTCCTTGGAGAGGGACTCTAATAACTACTACTTTATAATACGAGGAGGTTTGACACCGTATGGATTTCTTATTGGATGCCCTGACCAACTGGCTCAAAGAAATGCTGGTGGGCGGCATCATGGGAAACTTAACAGGGATGTTCGACAGCGTGAACCAGCAGGTCGCGGATATATCCGTACAGGTGGGCCAGACCCCGCAGGGCTGGAACGGCGACATTTTCAGCATGATCCAGAACCTCTCCAACTCCATCATGGTGCCGATTGCAGGCGTGATCCTGGCCATCGTGATGACGCTGGAGCTGATCCAGATGATAACCGACCGCAACAACCTGCATGATGTGGACACCTGGATGATCTTCAAATGGGTGTTCAAATCCGCCGCCGCGATTTTGCTCGTCACCAACACCTGGAACCTCGTCATGGGCGTGTTCGACATGGCCCAAAGCGTGGTGGCCCAGGCGTCCGGCATCATCGGCTCGGACGCTTCCATCGACATCTCCGCTGTTATGACCGATATGGAGTCCCGGCTGATGGATATGGACCTGGGACCGCTGTTCGGCCTGTGGTTCCAGTCGCTCTTTATCGGCATCACCATGTGGGCGCTGTATATCTGCATTTTTATCGTGATTTATGGCCGTATGATCGAGATTTACCTGGTCACGTCGGTGGCCCCCATCCCGATGGCGACCATGATGGGCAAGGAATGGGGCGGCATGGGCCAGAACTATCTGCGCAGCCTGCTGGCGCTGGGCTTCCAGGCGTTTTTGATTATCGTCTGCGTGGCGATCTACGCCGTGCTGGTGCAAAACATCGCCACCGAGGAGGACATCATCATGGCGATCTGGAGCTGCGTGGGCTACACCGTGCTGCTGTGTTTTACGCTGTTCAAGACCGGCAGCCTCGCGAAAGCAGTGTTTCAGGCGCACTGAGCCAGGAAGGAGGATGCTCAAAATGGCTTATGTACCCGTACCCAAAGACCTGACGAAAGTCAAAACCAAGGTCGCATTCAACTTAACCAAGAGGCAGCTTGTCTGCTTCGGCTGCGGGGCGCTCATCGGCGTGCCGCTTTTCTTTTTGCTCCGGGGTCCTGCTGGCAACAGCGTGGCGGCCATGTGCATGATGCTCGTCATGCTGCCCTTCTTCATGCTGGCGATGTATGAAAAACACGGCCAGCCCCTGGAAAAGATCATCGGCAACATCCTCAAAGTGGCCGTCATCCGGCCCAAGCAGCGCCTCTACCGCACCAACAACTTCTATGCCGTGTTGGAGCGGCAGGCAAATCTCGACAAGGAGGTGTATGACATTGTTCGCGGTAAAGACAAAGCGGCAGGCCGAACCGGCACAGCCGCAGACCAAACTCCGGCGTAAGCTGACCCGCGCCGAACGAAAACAGATCGAGGCAGCGATTGCCCGCGCCAACCGCACGGGCAAAAAGGAACAGTCCGCCCAGGACAGCATCCCGTATGAGCGGATGTGGCCGGACGGTATCTGCAAGGTGGCGGATGGCCGCTACACCAAGACCATCCAGTTCCAGGACATCAACTATCAGCTCAGCCAGAACGAGGACAAGACCGCCATCTTTGAAGGCTGGTGCGATTTCCTCAACTACTTTGACAGCTCCATCCGCTTCCAGTTGTCCTTTTTGAACCTGGCGGCGTCCAAGAGGACCTTCGCCAACACCATTTTCATCCCCCTCCAGGGCGATGATTTTGACAGCATCCGCACCGAGTACAGCCAGATGCTCCAGGATCAGCTGGCGCGGGGCAACAACGGCCTTATTAAGACCAAGTACCTGACCTTTTCCATCGAGGCCGACAGTATCCGCACCGCCAAACCCCGGCTGGAGCGCATCGAGACCGATGTGCTGAACAACTTCAAGCGGCTGGGCGTGACCGCCGAGGTCCTGGACGGCAAAGCCCGTCTGGCCCAGCTCCACGCCATCTTCCATATGGATGAGCAGGTGCCCTTCCAGTTCGAGTGGGACTGGCTGGCCCCCTCCGGCCTCTCCACCAAGGACTTCATTGCGCCGTCCGGCTTCGAGTTCCGCACCGGCAAGCAGTTCCGCATGGGCAGGAAGTACGGGGCTGTCAGCTTCGTGCAGATTCTGGCCCCGGAGCTGAACGACCGGATGCTGGCGGATTTTCTCGATATGGAAAGCAGCCTGATCGTGAACCTGCACATCCAGTCGGTGGACCAGGTGAAGGCCATCAAGACGGTGAAGCGCAAAATCACCGACCTGGACCGTTCCAAAATCGAGGAACAGAAAAAGGCCGTCCGCGCCGGATATGACATGGACATCATTCCGAGTGACCTTGCCACCTACGGCAACGAGGCCAAGAAGCTGTTGCAGGACCTGCAAAGCCGCAACGAGCGGATGTTCCTGGTGACGTTTCTGGTGCTGAACACCGCCGACACCCCGCGCCAGTTGGACAACAACATCTTCCAGGCCAGCTCCATCGCACAGAAGTACAACTGCCAGCTGACCCGGCTGGACTTCCAGCAGGAGGAAGGGTTGATGTCCTCTCTGCCGCTGGGGCTGAACCAGGTGGAAATTCAGCGGGGGCTGACTACCAGCTCCACCGCCATCTTCGTGCCGTTCACGACCCAGGAGCTTTTTCAGAACGGCAAGGAGGCGCTGTACTACGGCATCAACGCCCTGTCCAACAACCTCATCATGGTGGACCGCAAACTGCTGAAAAACCCCAACGGCCTGATTCTGGGTACGCCGGGCAGCGGCAAATCCTTCAGCGCCAAGCGCGAGATCGCCAACTGCTTCCTGCTGACTTCGGATGATGTCATCATCTGCGACCCGGAGGCCGAGTACGCGCCGCTGGTGGAGCGCCTGCACGGGCAGGTCATCAAGATTTCGCCCACCTCCACCAACTACATCAACCCGATGGACCTGAACCTGGACTATTCGGACGATGAAAGCCCGCTGTCGCTGAAATCCGACTTTATCCTGTCGCTGTGTGAACTGATTGTGGGCGGCAAGGACGGATTGCAGCCGGTGCAGAAAACCATCATTGACCGCTGTGTGCGGCTGGTGTATCAGGACTACCTCAACGATCCGCGCCCGGAGAATATGCCCATTCTGGAGGATTTGTACGACCTGCTGCGGGCGCAGGATGAGAAAGAGGCGCAGTACATCGCAACGGCGCTGGAAATCTACGTCACCGGCTCCCTCAACGTGTTCAACCACCGCAGCAACGTGGACATCAACAACCGCATTGTCTGCTACGACATCAAGGAGCTGGGCAAGCAGCTGAAAAAGATCGGGATGCTGGTGGTCCAGGACCAGGTGTGGAACCGCGTCACCATCAACCGGGCCGCCCGCAAGTCTACCCGCTACTACATCGACGAGATGCACCTGCTCTTGAAAGAGGAACAGACTGCCGCCTACACGGTGGAGATTTGGAAGCGGTTCCGAAAGTGGGGCGGCATTCCCACGGGCATCACCCAGAACGTGAAGGACCTGCTTTCTTCCCGCGAGGTGGAGAACATCTTTGAAAACTCCGACTTCGTGTATATGCTCAACCAGGCGGGCGGTGACCGGCAGATTTTGGCCCGGCAGCTGGGTATTTCCCCGCACCAGCTGTCCTATGTGACCCACTCCGGCGAGGGCGAGGGGCTGCTGTTCTACGGCTCCACCATCCTGCCCTTTGTGGACCACTTCCCCAAGAATACCGAACTGTATCGCATTATGACGACCAAACCCCAGGAAATGAAGGAGGCTGATGGACGATGAAACCCGAAATTCTACATAACGACCACATGATGTTTCTGGACCGGGCGCTGGAAACCCAGCGCACCGCGCTGCTGACGGCGATGGCGGACGCCGTTTCCGAGTGCCGCACGGCGGCGGACCAGGCCGCTGAACTGACTGAAACCGGCGAGACCGGCCTGCTGCGGCTGGTGGAGATTCTGTGCGCCGCCAAGGTCCAGCGCGGGCAGGCCGGAGGTGCCGTGCTGGAGGGCACCGAGGTCCAGATTTTGGCCGACGTGGTGGCCCAGCTCTACGCCTGCCTGACCGAGTGCCGCTTTGTGGGTCCGCTGGGGCTGGCGGCCTATGCGGAGCTTTCCAGCATGGCGGCCTCCCTCATGCTGGGGGAATGGTTTGATTAAGGAACCGCGCCTGCGCTTTACGGAGGAAGAACGGGCGGACCCGGCGCTGGAGAAGCCCATCCGCAAGGCGGAAAAGGCTGCCGCCAAAGCGGATAAGGCGCAGGCAAAAATCCCGAAAAAGCAGGTCAAGCGGGCCGAGGTGGACCCCAAGACCGGCAAGGTCACGACCAAGCTGGTGCTGGAGGATAAGCCCCGGCCGCCCTCCAAACTGTCCCATACGGTGCGGGACGCGCCGGGCAACGCGGTGGCGGGTAAGCTCCATCAGGAGATCCGCAAGACCGAGGACGATAACGTGGGCGTGGAGAGCGCCCACAAGTCCGAGGAAGCCGTAGAGACCGGCGTGCATCTGGTCCGGGAGGGCTACCGCAGCCACAAACTGAAACCTTACCGCAAGGCCGCCCAGGCCGAGCGGAAGCTGGAAAAGGCCAACATCGAGGCGCTGTTCCAGAAATCCGTCTATGAAACCCCTGCGGCAGCCAGTAATCCACTGTCCCGCTGGCAGCAGAAACAGCAAATCAAGAAACAGTACGCCGCCGCCAAACGGGCCGCACAGTCCGGCGGGAGCGCCGCCGGTGCCGCCCAAAAGACCGGCAAGGCGGCCAAGACGGTCAAGGAGAAAGCCCAGCAGGCCGGGGCCTATGTGATGCGCCACAAAAAGGGCTTTGGCATCGTGCTGGCGATTTTCCTGCTGGTCTGCCTGCTGCTCAACACCATGTCCTCCTGTTCCATGATGGCGCAGAGCATCGGTTCGGCGATCTCCGGCACCACCTACCCCTCCGATGACCCGGAGCTGGTGGCGGTGGAGGCAGACTACGCCGCCAAGGAGGCCGCGCTGCAAGCCGAGATTGACAACATCGAGAGCAGCCACCCCGGCTATGACGAGTACCGTTATGACCTGGACATGATCGGCCACGACCCCCACGAGCTGGCGGCCTACCTGTCCGCTGTGCTGCAAGGCTACACGCGGGCAAGCGCTCAGGCAGAGCTGGAACGCATCTTTGAGGCCCAATACCAGCTGACGCTGACCGAGGAAGTGGAGGTGCGCTACCGCACCGAGACCCGGACAGACAGCGAGGGCAACGAGTATGACGTGGAAGTACCCTACAACTACTACATCTTAAATGTTACCCTCACCAGCAAGCCCATCTCCTCCGTGGCGTCGGAGCTGCTGACGCCGGACCAGCTGGAAATGTACCAGGTGTACCGGCAGACGCTGGGCAACAAGCCCCTGATCTTCGGCGGCGGGTCCGCCGACACCAGCGATTCCGAGAGTTTGGCCGGTGTGGAGTTTGTGAACGGCACCCGGCCCGGCAATCAGGCGGTGGTGGACATCGCTAAAAGCCAGGTGGGCAACGTGGGCGGCCAGCCCTATTGGAGCTGGTACGGCTTTAATTCCCGCGTGGAATGGTGCGCCTGCTTCGTGTCTTGGTGCTACGGCCAGATGGGCCTTTCCGAGCCGCGCTTTGCCGCCTGCCAGTCCCAGGGCATTCCTTGGTTCCAGTCGCATGGACAATGGGGCGGGCGGGATTACGCCAACATCGCCTCTGGCGATGCCATCTTCTTCGATTGGGACCTGGACGGCAGAGCCGACCATGTGGGCATTGTTGTCGGCACCGATGGCAGCCGGGTTTACACCGTGGAGGGCAATTCCGGCGACGCCTGCAAAATCAAGAGTTATTCCTTGACCTACGAGTGCATCAAGGGCTACGGCCTGATGAACTGGTGAACAATTTTTATGAAGAAGGAGTGATTTGACTATGGCAAAGAACAAAATTGAGCGCATCGACCAGGAGATCGCCAAGACCCGCGAGAAGATCGCGGAACAGCAGGAAAAGCTGAAGGCCCTGGAAGCGCAGAAAACCGAGGCGGAGAACCTGGAGATCGTCCAGATGGTGCGCGCTGTGCGCATGACCCCGGCCCAGCTGTCCACCATGCTGTCGGGCGGCATGGTGCCCGGCCGGGACGCGGTTCCCGCTGATTCTGAACAGGAGGACATGACACATGAAGAATAACAAAATTTTCAGAACCTTTGCCGCCCTTTGTACCTGCCTGGTGCTGATGGGCGGCTTTTCTGTGACTGCCTTCGCCCAGGGCGCTGACCCTGCGCCGGCGGCCACACCGCCGGCGGACGCCACCAACGACAGCAATGTGGTGGTGGAGGAAACCGAGGACAGCCCGCCGCTGACCCCGGAGGGCAATGCGGCGCTCGCGGATGACTACGGCGGCAACAAGCAGCTCATCACCGTCACCACCAAGGCGGGCAACTATTTTTACATCCTCATCGATCGCGCCAACGAGGACAAGGAGACCGCCGTCCACTTTTTGAACCAGGTGGACGAGGCTGACCTGGAGGCGCTGATGGAGGACGGCGAGACGGCGGAGGAAACGCCCGCTGTCTGCAACTGCACGGAAAAGTGCGCCGCTGGGGCGGTGAACACGGCCTGCCCGGTGTGCGCCGTGAACATGGCGGAGTGTACGGGCCAGGAGCCGGAACCCACGCCCGCCCCGGAAACAGAGCCGGAGCCGGAACAGGAACCGGCGGGGCTGAACCCGGCGATGCTGCTTGTGGTGCTGGCTGTGCTGGGCGGCATCGGTGCGCTGGTCTACTTCAAATTCATCAAGCAGAAGCCCAAGACCAAGGGCAGCGACAACTTGGATGATTACGACTACGGCGAGGACGATACCGAACAGGAGGATGCGGACCCCTGGGAGACCGAGGAATCCGACGAGCCGGAGGACGCCGGCGGGGGCGGCGATGAGGAAAGCGAGAACCCGGCCAAATGACCCGGTTCACCGACAGCCCTTATGAACCCATGATGACGCGCAGGCCGGAGGGCGGGAAGGCAGCTTCCCGTCCTCCCTCTTTATCTCCCGGCCACCCCTGTTATGGCTGTGGAACCTATCGCCCCGGCCAGCCCTGTATGGGTTTCTGCCACAAAGAGCTGACTGCGTGGCTGCGCGAAAGGAGAAAAGCAAAATGAATGATTTGATCCAATTTCTTATTGTGTTCGACCTGATCTGTTTTGGCGTCTATTTTGGCGGCGACATCGTTTGCACGGCGCTCGCCAAGGTGCGCGAAAAACCGGGCCAGAAAGATCCCTATGAATTTGAAGTGGAGGACGAACCCGCTGAGCCGCCTCTGTCCATTGACGCTATCCGCCACCTGTTCCGCGGCGAGGTCCACGATTTTGTCTGCAACAAACTTCTGCCCAGCGGACAGGAGACGCTTTCCGCCCTGACCGAGCCGGAGCAGACGGCGGCCCGGTTCCTGTTCTGTGCCCTGATTGGCTATCTCAAAGAGGAAGCCCCGATGGATGAGCAGAGCTTCCCGATGGTGATGGAGATGCTGAACTACGCCGAGGGCGCGAAAGAGGACGGCGACAAGGACGTGATCGACATTCTGATGGAGGAAACCGCCGCCCGGACCCGCCAGCGCGAGGAATATTTCAGCGATTACCGCCGCTACCAGCTCATGCAGGTGGATAAGGAGCGGGTGCTGCTGGCCTGCCGGGTCATTATCAACGACCTGCTGGGAAAGCTGTACCGCTATGATTACAACGTCGGTTATGACTGCCTTCTGGACGATGGCAACAGCGTTTCCAGAAAACTGAAAAAATCCAACGAAGAAATGGAGGTTGAGGAAGATGCGCCTTGTGATCGCTGAGAAGCCCTCGGTGGCAAAATCCCTGGCTGCCGTGCTGGGCGCTGCCACCTGCAAAGGCGGCTACTTAGAAGGCAACGGCTGGCTGGTGTCCTGGTGCCTGGGGCACCTGGCCAGGCTGGCAGATGCCGCCACCTACAACCCCGACTATGCCAAGTGGCGCTATGACGATCTGCCCATTCTGCCGGCAACCTGGCGTTTTACCATCGCCAAGGACAAGCGGGATCAGTTTGACGTGCTGCGGACCCTGCTGCGGCGGGAGGACGTGACAGAAGTAGTCAACGCCTGCGACGCCGGGCGCGAGGGCGAGCTGATTTTCCGCACGGTCTACTGCCTGGCGGGCTGCCAGAAGCCCATGAAACGGCTGTGGATTTCCAGCATGGAGGATTCTGCCATCCGGGAGGGCTTTGCCAACCTGCGCCCCGGCGCGGACTATGACGGGCTGCACCAGGCGGCCCTCTGCCGGGCCAAGGCCGACTGGCTGGTGGGTATCAACGCCACCCGGCTGTTTTCGGTGCTGTACCACCGCACCCTCAACATTGGGCGCGTCATGTCCCCAACGCTGGCCCTCATCGTCCAGCGGGAGGCCGAGATCGACGCCTTCAAGCCGGTGCCGTTCTATACCGTGGCGCTGGACCTGCCCGGTTTTACCGCTGCCAGCGTCCGCATGGACAAGAAAACCGATGCCGAACAGCTAAAAAGCACCTGCCAGGGCAGCACGGCGACGGTCAAACAGGTGGAACGCAAGGACAAATCCGAGAAGCCGCCCGCTCTCTATGACCTGACCACCCTCCAGCGGGACGCCAACCGCCTGCTGGGGTTCACGGCGCAGCAGACGCTGGACTATCTGCAAAACCTCTATGAAAAGAAGCTCTGCACCTATCCCCGAACGGACAGCCGCTACCTGACCTCCGACATGGCTGAGGGACTGCCGGTGTTGGTGAATCTGGTCGCCAACGCCATGCCGTTCCGCAAAGGCATCGCCATCTCCTGCGATGCGGCGGCGGTCATCAACGACAAGAAAGTGACCGACCATCATGCGGTGATCCCCACCCGGAACATCCGGGAGGCGGACCTGTCCGCTTTGCCGGTGGGGGAACGGGCGATTCTGGAGCTGGTGGCGCTGCGGCTGCTGTGTGCGGTGGCCCCGCCCTATATCTATGATGAAACTTCTGTCACGGTGGCGTGCGCCGGTGCGGAGTTTACCGCCAAGGGACGCACGGTGAAGCAGCCCGGCTGGCGGGCGCTGGACGCCGCCTACCGGGCCAGCATGAAAAATGCGGAGCCGGATAAAGAAACCGAGGACAAGACCCTGCCAGAACTGACCGAGGGCCAGGAGCTGCCGGTCACGGTGGCCGCCGTTAAGGAGGGCAAGACCACCCCGCCCAAGCACTTCACCGAGGACACGCTGCTTTCTGCGATGGAAACTGCCGGAAAGAACGATATGCCGGAGGACGCCGAACGCAAGGGGCTGGGCACCCCCGCCACCCGCGCCGGGATTTTGGAGAAGCTGGTGTCCACCGGCTTTCTGGAACGCAAAAAGAACAAGAAAACCGTGCAGCTTTTGCCGTCCCACGATGCCATTTCCCTGATTACCGTCCTGCCGGAGCAGCTTCAATCCCCGCTGCTGACCGCCGAGTGGGAGTACCGGCTGGGTGAGATCGAGCGCGGCGAGCTGGCCCCGGAGGACTTCATGGCCGAGATCACCGCCATGCTGCGGGAGCTGGTGGGGACCTATCAGGTCATCAAGGGCAGCGAGTACCTGTTCACTCCGCCCCGCGAGGTGGTGGGCAAATGCCCCCGCTGCGGCGGTGAAATTGCAGAAATGCAAAAAGGCTTCTTCTGTCAGGACCAATCTTGCAAATTTGCGATCTGGAAAAACAGCAAGTGGTGGGCCGCCAAGCGCAAGCAGCCCACCAAAGCCATTGTGGCGGCGCTGCTAAAAGATGGCCGCGCCCATGTGGCGGGGCTGTACTCCGAGAAAAGCGGCAAGACTTACGACGCCACCGTGGTGATGGAGGATACCGGCCAGTACGTCAACTTCAAGCTGGAGTTTGACCGGCAGAAAGGCGGCGGCAAATGAAACTGAGTTTGTATGAACAGGAAACGATTATCCTCTATAACCAAGCCGAGGCCACCGCCGAGGTCTATTCCCACGACCCGCGCCTGCTGGAAAAGCTGCGGCGGCTGGCCGAGAAGTACCCGGACCAGATTGTGAAAAAGGACCGCCAGACCTTCACAGTGCCCAAACGCTGCGTGTCGGTGCGGGAGCCGTACAGCGCCGAGCGCCGCAAGGCTGCCAGCGAACGGGCCAAAGCCGCCGGGTACAGGCCGCCAAGTAGATGAATTTAGAGAGAAGCTGACTTATATCTCGTTCTATGCTATACTTAAATGTACGCTTAGGTACTTTATGACAATGGAAAGACTATGAGTAACAGCGTAGCTACCACACGACCATTGGAACCGATGTCTTGCAAGGGAGAATGGCAGACTTGAAACGACAAAAAGATGACCTCATAAAAATAGCTCATGAACTGCATCAAGAAGCGTTTGATGCGAACGCATATTTCTTGATTATGGAGCAATATAAAAAATTTCGGAAGAAATACAAGGAAGAAGTGCAGTTGTCTCCTGCTTTTTATGGCGTCATCTATACAGCGCTGCAAAAAGCTTGCTTTATGGAAATCGCAAAGCTCTATGATGGTTCTAAGTATGTCATTACAATTGGCTCGCTTCTCAGGGAGTGTCAAGAAAGCATTGAACTTTTTCCTGAATATCGTGGCACATGGAAGGTGAAAGATCACGGGATCGAATACACTTTTCCTATTCCGTACCAACATCAACTAAGGCCAGAAGAAGAATGCTTCTTTAAGGAAAGGGTTGAAAGCCAGCGGAAAATCTTTAGGTTGCTCGATACACCTTCTCCAGATACTGCACCGGTAAAGGTTGATCTAACATTCCCACAATTTTTAGAATTATATCAAAAGCGTTTTCGTTCTTTGAGGAAAAAACAAGAGAAGATTCGCATACAACGCAATAAAATTTATGCCCATAACGACGCGGAAAGGATTCAGAACATTGACGCCATTATTCAAGAACATCCGATATCCTATTCAGACATCCAAGAATTGATTCAATTCGCGCTTGATTCGACGGGGCTGATTGTAGGAAGTCTCACAGATGTATGTGAACCGACCCAATATTCTAATATCGACGATTGGGAAGGGACATTAATATTGGCGAGGCTGGGACGCAAATACGAGAACTATGATATGGAGCAGCAACTGAAAAAGAAACGTCACAATCTGTAATTTGCGACTTTGTTGACAAGTACAAGCTTAGCAGGATGCCTTTCGTGGCTTCCTGCTTTTCTTTTGCCTAGAGCAAGGGCGAGAAAGGATTTAAACGATGAAGCAAAACATTAGTGCCACCAACCGGGAACGGTTACAGGAAATCACGGCGGGCATCGAGCAGGGCATCCAGGAGCTGTTCGAGAGCGAAAAGTATATGCGCTACCTGTCCGTGATGTCCCGGTTCCACCGCTACTCCGTCAACAACACCATGCTCATCTATATGCAGAAGCCGGACGCCACGCTGGTGGCCGGGTACAACAAGTGGAAAAACCAGTTTGAGCGCCATGTGAAGCGCGGTGAACATGGTATCACCATCATCGCGCCCACGCTGTTCAAGAAAAAGATCGAGGAACAGAAGCTGGACCCCGACACCAAAGCCCCCATGCTGGATGCAGAGGGCAAGATCATCATGGAGGAACGGGAAGTTGAGATTCCCATGTTCCGCCCGGTGAAGGTGTTCGATGTGAGCCAGACGGACGGCAAGCCCCTGCCGGAGCTGGCGTCCTCTCTCTCCGGGAGCGTCCAGAACTACGAGATTTTCATGGAGGCCCTGCGCCGGTCCGCGCCGGTGCCGCTCTCCGTGGAGCCGATGTCCACCAACATGGACGGGTATTTTTCGCCGGACCAGCAGCGCATCGCCATCCGGGAGGGCATGAGCGAGGTGCAGACCGTTTCCGCTGCTGTCCATGAGATCGCCCACAGCAAGCTGCACGACCCCAAAAAGTATGAGGCGGAGTCGACCTGGAAAATCGTGATGGTGAGTGGGGGCGGTGTCAAGCACGATTATCGCCTGGACTTCGCCACCGAAGCAGAGGCGGAACAGGCCGCCGCCGAGGATGACTGGCGCTATGTGGACGAAAATCAGTTTGAGTGGCGGCTGGAGGTGGAGGAAGATCTGACGGCGGTGAAACAGGCTGTCAAGAACCGCAACACCGAGGAGGTGGAGGCCGAGAGCATCTCCTACGCCGTCTGCCAGTATTACGGCATCCAGACCGGCGAAAACAGCTTCGGCTATATCGCCACCTGGAGCCAGGACAAGACGCTGCCGGAGCTGCGGGCCAGTTTGGAGACCATCAACAAGGCGGCTGGGGAATTGATTGTGGACATTGATCGCCACTATAAGGAAATTTGTAAAGAGCGCGGTATTGACCTGACCGCCCAGCCGGAACAGGCGGTGCCGCAGCAGCCCGCAGAAGAAATGCCCGACACACATTCCCCCAGCACCGAAGCCCAGGAGGCCCTGTTGCTGGTTGATGAAGCCACCTATCTTCATGTTCAGTCCTGCAACACCGGCTGGGACTACACACTCTACGATGCCGCCACCAGGAAGCAGTTGGACGGCGGCCAGATGGACGCGCCGGCGCTGCCCCTGTCCACCGCTGCGCTGAAAATCTGCGAGATGCACGATATGGGCGGCCAGTTCATTCGGTATGCGCCGCTGTCCATGATCGAAACTTTGCAGGAGGCGGCTGCCCAGCAGATGCAGGCAGCGGCCCAGGATGCCGTGCCGGAAACTACCATGCTGCCGGACGCCCCGGAACAGCACCTGGACGAATACCCTATGCCGGACCCCACGCTGACCCAGGACGATCTGGAGAAATGCGGCTACCTGGATGGGGACCTTCTGCCCCTCTCCAAAGAGCGCGCCTATGAGCTGATGGCGCAGGACTTGACCGTTTACATGGTTCAGCAGGGCGAGAAACCGGCAATGGCCTTTGATACCGACGATCTGGACGCCCACGATGGCATTTTTGCCGTCACCCGCGAGGAATGGGAGGAAAACCCGGCTTTTGATGCCCAGGTCAAGGAGCGCATGGACCACCAGCAGGAACGGGAGCAGGCGTTCCTCGACCATAAGGGCGACTGCTTTGCCATCTACCAGGTGAAGCACACCGATGAGCTGCGGGACATCCGCTATGAGGGGCTGGAATGGATCAAGGCCATCGGGCGCACGGTGCAGCGGGACAATTATGATCTGGTCTACACCGCGCCGCTGGCTCCTGGCGACCTGAAAGGGAGCGTGCTGGACAATCTTGAATATCGCTTCGATAACGAACACCCCGCCGACTACCGCCACCCGTCCATGAGTGTCAGCGACATTGTTGCCATCAAGCGGGACGGCAAGGTATCCTGTCACTACTGCGACAGCTTCGGCTTTGCCGAGGTGCCCGGCTTCCTGCCGGACAATCCGCTGAAAAATGCGGAGATGGCCGTGGAGGATGACTACGGCATGATCGACGGCATCCTCAACAACGGCCAGCGGCAGCCGCCCCAACGGGAGCTGCCGGAAAAGCGGAAATCCGTTGTGGAACAACTGAAAAGCCAGCCCAAAACCGAACACAAAAAATCAGCGCCCAAAAAGAGCGCGGAAAGGGAAATCTGATATGAACGCCTTAACTTTTGAGGAAACCAACCTGCTGTGTATCTACAACCCCGGCACCCGCCAGGGGGCCATCGAGGCCCTGACCGAGATGCGCGGCGAGCTTTCGCCGGACGAGACCGAGCTGCTGGCCCTGACCGACAGTACCCTCACCAAGCTGCGCGCCATGACCGACGCCGAGTTCGACGAGCTGGAGCTGTACCCGGATTTTGACGTTGAAAGTGTTGATGTGCAGCTATAAAGCAGGATATTAGAAGATTGGTCGGGTGTTGAAATCGAAAGTGAATTTTCTTATAATATACCTATAACAATATGAAACTTGGAGGATACCATGCATCGGCTGACGATTGACAAATTGGGGCCTATTCGGCATTGCGACCTGCAAATTCAACAGTATACAGTTTTGACAGGATTTCAGGCGTCGGGGAAAAGTACGATTGCAAAAGCGATTCATTTGTTCCGTGCTCTAATTGATGATCTTTACAGGTTGATGATAAAACATGAGTATTTCAAGCGGATTTACACGTTGAAATATGCCCCACCTCCCGATGATGACGAGGAACACGTGCTTTACACCAACTTCACAAGGCAAATCAGAGAAAGATTTCTCAATACGTTCGGTACTTCATATAGCATGGATAAGGCTATGCGGTTGTGCTATCAGTACAGTGATGATGTGGAAATCACCATAAGTCTAACGGAGAGTACCGATTCTCTGGCGCCGAATTTTGTCTGGGTGGAATGCTCTCCAAAAATTCAAGAGTTCCTGAACGCCCCTGTGGTGGTAAACGACCAGGAAACTCTGGAGCGGAAACTTGCGGACCTGTTTGATGACCCATATGAAACCGTCTATATCCCAGCTGGACGCAGTGTCCTGACGGTGATGGGCAGCCAGTTTAGCTATTTCTATTCCACGATGGACGATGAGCAAAAGCGGCTGCTGGATTCCTGTACCCGCGATTATTTGGAGCGCGTCATGCGGCTTCGCCCCCAGTTCGCCAATGGACTGGAAGGGCTTGTGGAAGGAAAAGAACTGACTAAAGCACAGCAGAATTTGTACAAAGAGGCGCTCTCGCTCGTTCAGAAGATTCTGAAAGGGAAGTATACCACCTCCGATGAAGAGGAGCGCATTTGGGTAGACGATACCCACTATGTAAAAATCAACTTTGCATCTTCCGGCCAACAGGAAATCGTGTGGATTTTGAATCTGCTGGTCTACTATCTGGCAAGGAAACAACCGGTTTTCTTTATCATTGAGGAGCCGGAATCCAACTTATTCCCCGAATCGCAAAAGCTGGTCGTTGAACTAATCTCCCTGGTAGTTGGCGCTGGCAATGCCGTGCTGCTGACCACGCACAGTCCTTATGTGTTGGGAACCGTGAACAATTTGCTGTATGCCGATTCTGTCGGGAAGGTCTTTGCCGAACAGACAGAGCAAATTGTTTCCCGCTGCAAATGGATTGACAGCAAAGCCTGTACAGCGTTGTTTGTTAAAGATGGGCAAGCTGCCGATTGTATGGATCGGGAACTGATGCAAATTGACAACTCTCTGCTTGACCAGATTTCGCATGGCATCAACAAGGAGTACGATGCGTTGTTTGCAATCGAGCAGCAAGCCGCTGAGGGGGACGTATAATGCCATTGGATGGACATGCTTCCCTCTGCGGTGAGCGGCAACGTACTGTGGTGAGCCGAGACCGTGGTACAAGGCGGGAACACAGAGCGAACAATTTGAACTTGTGCAGGGTAAGCCAGTACAAAATCGATGGTGATGTGGTTCGTGATACTTCCATCCGCTGTGATTTTCTGGTTATGAATGACGACGAGCACGATGCTTATCTCATTGAGCTGAAAGGTTCAGACATAGAACACGCGCTGGATCAGTTGGAAGCAACCGCCAGCCGGTTGCAAAACGAGCTGCGGGAGTATCGCGTTAAATACCGTGTGGTATGTTCACGCGCCAAAACGCAGGCTCTCCATAGCAACAAGTACAAAAAGTTCAAGGCAAGACATAAAGGGGATAACGAGTTTATCTGCCTGGAAAACAAAATCGAGGAAAACATCTAACCAAATAGAATTATGTTTATGCAAAAGGCGTTTGCTGTTATGGCAGGCGCCTTTTGTGTTGATGGAGGTGAAGCAAATATGCCAACCAAAGCAGAACAATATGCGCAGATGGCCGACCAGGTGACACGGCAGCTCACCGGCAGCTGGCAGGAGTGGGCGGGCTTTCTTACCACCGCCGCCCGGCTTTACAAATACCCGTTCCATGAACAGCTGATGATCTACGCCCAGCGCCCGGACGCCACCGCCTGCGCCGAGTACGACCTGTGGAACAACCGCATGGGCCGGTATGTGCGGCGCGGGTCCAAGGGCATCGCCCTAGTGGACGATTCCGGGGACCGGCCCCGGCTGCGGTATGTGTTTGATATTTCCGACACCGGCACCCGTGAACACTCCCGCACCCCCTGGCTGTGGACGCTGAACGAGGAACACACCGCGCCGGTCATGGCGATGCTGGCGCGCAACTACGATGTGGGCGGTAACGATCTGGCCCAGCAGCTGGCCGATGTGGCCGCCAAGCTGGCGGAGGAATACTGGGCTGACCATCGACGGGATATTCTCCCTATCGTTGACGGTTCCTTTTTGGAGGAGTACGATGAGTACAACATCGAAGTCCAGTTCAAATCCGCCGCCACGGTCAGCATCACCTACGCCCTGATGTCCCGCTGCGGGCTGGAGCCGGAGCAATATTTCAGCCATGAGGACTTCATGCCGATCTTCGACTTCAACACCCCCGCTGTGATCGGGGCGCTGGGCACGGCGGTCAGCCAGGCAAACCAGCAGGTGCTGCGGCAGATTGGCGTCACCATTCAGAACTATGAGCGCGCCAAGAGCGCGGAAAGGAGTGCCACACATGGAGAACAACCTGACTTACATGAGGAGCGGCGATTACCTGATTCCCAACCTGCGCCTGAGCGAGCAGCCGGAGAAACCTCTGGGCAAGTACGGCAGGATGCGCAAAGCGTATCTGAAGCAGCACCGGCCCATCCTGTACAACCAGCTGCTGATGACCGAGAAGCTGTACCCGCACCTTCTGGAAATCGACGAGACGGCGAACCGGCGGCTGGAGCAGATGATGCCCCAGATGGCCGAGGCGGCGGGCGCGACGGAGGCGCTGAAAGCCGCCGACCCGATGCAGTGGGTGGGCCTGATGAACACCTGCAAAGCCCAGGCCGAGGAAATTCTGATAGCGGAGCTTATCAACAGCTGACCTTAAACCTGTTCCTCTCCGAAGCGGAACAAATCCAGAAAATTGATGAAGCAGAGAGCGTGAAAACACCCTCTGCTTTTTCTTTTGCCCAGGAACAGCCGCAGATAGAAGCTGCCGACCATGAGCCAGAGGCGGCAAAGCCCACGCTCCGGGAACTGCATGAGAAATATAAGCCCATCATTTTGGAGGCTGTTGCCGAGGATATCCGATACCGCAACGCCTGTGGTCACAGCGACTATGAAAGTGCCGCGATTGAAGGCAGGTCGGCCATCCGCCGCGCTGTTTTGTCGTCCGGCAACAGGGAACTGCTCCAGCTCTATTCCTATACGCCGGAGTTTCGCCAACGCTTGCACAGAGAAATCATTGACGAGACCTATCCGCGTCTCCACGAGCTGCTGCGCCCACTTTCGGACAATGACATTGACCGAGCCATCCAGGACTGGAACGGCAAGAGCGAAAGCAAGCACGCCGTTGTCCGCTACATGAAGGACCACGCCCGTGAAAAAGACACCGCCGCATGGCTGGCCCATGAGTTTGACGGCGGCGACGGCAAAACTCCGTTTGCAGTACGCCCGGAAAGCCCCAATGGAACGATGCTGCCCTGGCCCAAGGTGCAGCGCCGGATCGCCCAGCTTATCAAGGAAGATCGGTTCTATACCCAAGAAGAACAGGACCGTTTTGACAACATCGACCCCATCGCCATTCGGGAAGCCCTGGCCGAGCGCGGCATCGTGAATGGCCAGGTGGTAGACCCGGAAAAGCTGGACAATGACCCGTTTATCCAGCAGGTCATGGCCAACGTGGAACGTGCCGCCGGAGGGGATGAGCCGGAAGCCTACACCAGCCCAGGTGGCCGCACCTATCACCCAGGAGATGCCATAGACGCTTTCATTGATGATAAAAGCCCCGTGGTTCGGATGGTTCTTGACCATGTGGACGAGGATTACATTTGGTACACCATGCCCAGCGTCCCTGACCAGGAGCCAGTAGAGATGCGGCGCGAAATATTTGAGAAATATCTGGACAATGGTGAGTTCCTGCCTGTACCTGTGCCGGACTTATCCGGCCAGCCCGTCACCCGCGAGGGCGACACCCTCACCATCGGCAGCGGTGAACCCACCCATGAGATGGATATTACCGTATCGGATGAGGAATATGAAGCCATCCGGCAGGCTATCCCGGAGAAAAAGGTCTATGACCCTGCTGCGCCGGTCTATCATGTGGGTGATACGGTTTATCTGGACAATCAGGAATACCAGATCACCGAACTGCGGGAGGATACGGTACAGCTCATTCCTTCCGGCATGGCTTATCCCATCTTCCGGGCCGAGAGCCGGGAGCGGTTCGAGACGCTGCTGCGTGCGGACACCCGCAACGAAGCCATCAACGAATTTTTGCCTGTAAACCCTGACACGGCGGACCAGGACCTGCGGGACGTGCTGGCCCACGGCCTGATCGGCGCGCCGGACAAGGCGGAGCTTTCCGAACTGCTGCGCACCGGCAAGAGCAACCGGGAGGTCGCCCTGTGGCTGAGCCGGGCCTATCCTGACATCATCGAGACGATGGAGCTGGAGACCGGCGATACCGCCGACTACCGAACCATACCCGAAGGCATCGAGCTGGAAGTGCTGGACGCGGACGAGAAGCGACTGGCCATGCTGTTCTTCCGCTGGGATGAGGTCGCACCGCTGCTGCGCGGGCTATATGCCCGCCAGCTGGACGGCTTTGTGCAGGAGCAGGATGAACCGTATATGGAAGCCCCTGCCGCCGTGGAAGAACCTGCCGAAACCGCCAAGCCCATTGAAGAAGCCGCTGAGGCACCGGCGTTCCACTCCGAGACGGTGGCCGTCTACCCCGGTGACAAAAACGGACTTCCCTATGACGTGGTGGTGGAACGGCTGCACGTTGACCGGCCGGAACCCACGCCGCCTGAACCGACGCCGGACACGCAGCCGGAGGAAAAGCCGGATCACCCGGTCGCCATCCCGGTGAACGGTGAGTGGCAGACTTTCCCCAACCAGAGGGCAGCCGAACAGGCGGCCTATCAGGAGTATCGGGACAACCTGCGCCGTAATGCCGAGAACTTCCGCATCACCGATGACCACTTAGGCGAGGGCGGCCCCAAGGCCAAGTACCAGGCCAATGTGGCGGCGATCAAGCTGCTGAAATATCTGGAAGAGACCACCGGGCAGGCCACGCCGGAACAGCAGGAGGTATTGTCCCGCTATGTGGGCTGGGGCGGCGTGGCGGATGCCTTTGACCCGGACAAACCCGCGTGGGATGCCGAGTATTCGGAACTGAAAGAACTGCTGACCCCAGAGGAATACGCTGCGGCGCGGGCCTCCACCCTCAACGCCCACTATACCAGCCCCACCGTCATCCGCGCCATCTATGAGGCCGTGGAGCAGATGGGCTTCCGCACCGGCAACATTCTGGAACCGTCCTGCGGCGTGGGTAATTTCTTCGGGATGCTGCCGGAGAGCATGGCCGGGAGCAGGCTGTACGGCGTGGAGCTGGACAGCATTTCCGGGCACATCGCAAAGCAGCTCTACCCCAAGGCCGACATCACGGTGGCAGGATTTGAAACCACCGACCGGCGGGATTTTTACGACCTTGCCATCGGTAACGTCCCTTTCGGACAGTATCAGGTGAACGACAAAGCCTACAACAAACTGGGTTTCAACATCCACAACTACTTTTTCGCAAAATCGTTGGACCAGGTGCGGCCGGGCGGCGTGGTGGCGTTCGTCACCAGCCGCTATACAATGGACGCCAAGGATTCCACCGTGCGCCGGTATCTGGCCCAGCGGGCCGAGCTGCTGGGGGCGATCCGCCTGCCCAACAACGCTTTCCGCGCCAATGCCGGGACCGATGTGGTGTCCGACATCCTGTTTCTGCAAAAGCGGGACCGCCCGCTGGACATCGCCCCGGACTGGACCCAAACCGGCCGGACCGAGGAAGGCTTCACGGTCAACCAGTATTTTCTGGATCACCCGGAGATGGTGCTGGGGCGGCCCACCGCCGAAAGCACCCAATACGGCAAACAGGATTACACCGTGGCCCCCATCGAGGGGCTGGAGCTGGCCGATCAGCTGCACGATGCCGTGAAGTACATTCGCGGCACCTACCAGGAGGCCGCGCTGCCGGAGCTGGGCGAGGGCGAGGACATCGACGAATCCCTCCCGGCTGACCCGGATGTAAAAAACTATTCCTACACGGTGGTGGACGGCGCGGTGTACTTCCGGGAAAACAGCCGCATGGTGCGCCCCGACCTGAACGCCACCGCCGAGGCCCGCGTCAAAGGGCTGGTGGGGCTGCGGGATTGTGTGCAGCGGCTCATCGACCTGGAGATGGACGCCGCCGCGCCGGATGCCGACATCCGGGCGCAGATGGCCGAACTGAACCGCCGCTATGACGATTTTTCCGCCAAGTACGGACTTATCAATGACCGGGCGAACCGGCTGGCCTTTGCCGATGACAGCAGCTATTACCTGCTCTGTGCCCTGGAGGTGCTGGACGAGGATGGCCGGTTGGAGCGCAAGGCAGATATGTTCACCAAACGCACGATCAAGCCACATGAGGCCGTCACCACCGTAGACACCGCCTCCGAGGCCCTGGCGGTCTCCATTTCTGAAAAAGCCTGCGTGGATATGGCCTACATGGAACAGCTCACCGGCAAAACCGGCGAAGAATTGGCTGACGAGCTGCGCGGTGTCATCTTCCGTGTACCGGGCCAGACTGAGCCGGACGGAACGCCCCATTATGTGACCGCCGATGAATACCTCTCCGGCAACGTGCGCCGGAAGCTGCGCCAGGCCCAGCGGGCGGCGGAGCAGGACCCGGCCTTTGCGGTCAACGTGGAGGCCCTGACCGCTGCCCAGCCCAAAGACCTGGACGCTTCCGAGATCGAGGTGCGGTTGGGTGCGACGTGGATCGACAAGGAGTACATCCAGCAATTCATGTACGAGACCTTCGACACGCCTTTTTACCTCCAGCGCAGCATTGAAGTCCACTACACCCCCTTTACGGCGGAATGGCAGATCTCCGGCAAAAATGTCGTGGGGCAAAACAACGTGGCCGCCTATTCGACCTACGGGACCAGCCGCGCCAACGCCTATAAAATCCTCGAAGATTCCCTCAATCTGCGGGATGTGCGTATCTACGACACCGTGGAGGACGCGGACGGCAAGGAACGCCGGGTGCTGAACGCCAAGGAAACCACCCTGGCCGCCCAAAAGCAGCAGGCCATCCGGGATGCTTTCCGCGACTGGATTTGGCGCGACCCGGAACGTCGGCAGGCGCTGGTGCGCCAGTACAATGAGGAAATGAACGCCACCCGCCCCCGCGAATATGATGGCAGCCACATTGTTTTTGGCGGCATGAACCCGGCCATCACCCTGCGGGAACACCAGAAAAACGCCATCGCCCATGTGCTGTACGGCGGCAACACGCTGTTGGCCCATGAGGTGGGCGCGGGCAAGACCTTTGAAATGGTAGGGGCCGCGATGGAGGCCAAGCGGCTGGGGCTGTGCCAAAAGAGCTTATTCGTGGTGCCCAACCACCTGACCGAACAGTGGGCTTCGGAGTTCCTGCGTCTGTACCCGTCCGCGAACATCCTGGTGACAACCAAAAAGGACTTCGAGAAGCACAACCGCAAGAAGTTCTGTGCCCGTATTGCCACCGGCGACTACGACGCCATCATCATGGGTCACTCCCAGTTCGAGAAAATCCCCATCAGCAAGGAACGCCAGGAGCGGCTGCTGCATGAGCAGATTTGGGAAATCACCGAGGGTATCGCCGAGGTGGAGGCCAGCGGCGGGGAACGGTTCACCGTCAAGCAGCTGGAACGCACGAAAAAGTCTTTGGAGGCGCGGCTGGAAAAGCTGCAAGCCGAGGACCGCAAGGACGATGTGGTGACGTTTGAACAGCTGGGCGTGGACCGGCTCTTTGTGGACGAGGCGCACAATTATAAAAACCTGTTCCTCTATACAAAAATGCGGAATGTGGCGGGCCTTTCCACTACGGACGCGCAGAAATCCAGCGATATGTTTGCCAAGTGCCGGTACATGGATGAAATCACAGGCGGGCGCGGTGTAGTTTTTGCTACCGGCACGCCGGTTTCCAACAGCATGACCGAGCTTTACACCATGCAGCGGTATCTCCAATATGACCGGCTGCAAGAGCTGGGCATGGCGCACTTTGACTGCTGGGCCAGCCGCTTCGGGGAGACAGTGACCGCTTTGGAGCTTGCCCCGGAAGGGACCGGCTACCGGGCGCGGACCCGCTTCTCCAAGTTCTTCAACCTGCCGGAGCTGATGAACCTGTTCAAAGAGGTGGCAGACATCAAGACCGCCGACCAGCTCCATCTTCCCACCCCGGAGGTAGAATATCACAACATCGTGGCCCAGCCCACCGAACAGCAGCAGGAAATGGTGAAGGCGCTCTCGGAACGCGCTTCCCTGGTACACAGCGGCACGGTGGACCCGTCCCAGGACAATATGCTCAAGATCACCAGCGACGGGCGCAAGCTGGGGCTGGACCAACGGATCATCAACCAGCTGCTTCCGGATGAGCCGGACACCAAGGTCAATCAATGCGTGGACAATATCATGCAGATTTGGCGGGACGGCGAGGCCGACAAGCTGACCCAGCTGGTGTTCTGCGACATCTCCACGCCCCAGGCCCGGCCTGCCAAAAAGGTAGCGAAGGCGCTGGACAACCCGACCCTCCACGCTTTGGAGGACGCGGTGCCGCTGGACGAGCCGGAACCGGCCTTTACGGTCTACGAGGACATCCGGCAGAAGCTCATCGCTAAAGGTGTGCCCGCCGAGCAGATTGCCTTTATCCATGAGGCCAACACCGAGGTGCGCAAAAAGGAGCTGTTCTCCAAGGTCCGCACCGGCCAGGTGCGCGTCCTGCTGGGCAGCACGGCCAAGATGGGTGCAGGCACCAACGTGCAGGATCGCCTGGTGGCGCTGCATGACCTGGACTGCCCGTGGCGGCCCGGCGACCTGGCCCAGCGAAAGGGCCGCATTGAGCGCCAAGGCAACCAGAACGAGACTGTCCATGTGTACCGCTATGTCACTGAGGGGACGTTTGACGCCTACCTCTGGCAGACGGTGGAAAACAAACAGAAATTCATCAGCCAGATCATGACCTCCAAATCGCCGGTGCGAAGCTGCGACGATGTGGACGAAACCGCGCTGTCCTTTGCCGAGATCAAGGCGCTGTGCGCCGGGGACCCGCGCATCAAGGAACGCATGGACCTGGATGTGGACGTGGCGCGGTTAAAGCTGATGAAGGCCGACCACCAGAGCAAGCAGTACCGCCTGGAGGACCAGCTGCTCAAAACCTTCCCGGAGGAGATCGAAAAAAATAAGGGCTTTATCGCCGGGCTGGAAGCGGATATGGCGACCCTGGCCGCTCATCCTCACCCGGAGGACGGCTTTGCCGGGATGGAAGTCCGTGGCGACACCCTCACCGACAAGGAGAACGCCGGTGCGGCGCTGCTGGACGCCTGCAAGGAGGTCAAAGGGGCCGACCCGGTGCCGGTGGGCAGTTACCGGGGCTTCACTATGTCGGTGTCGTTTGACGCTTTCCGGCAGGAGTATATGCTCCTGCTGAAAGGCCAGATGACCCACCGGGCGACGCTGGGCACAGACCCCCGTGGAAATCTAACCCGTATCGACAATGCGCTCAGTCAGATGCCCCAGCGGCTGGAAGCGGTGAAGAACCAGCTGGACAATCTCTACCAGCAGCAGGCCGCCGCCAAGGCAGAGGTGGGCAAGCCCTTCCCACAGGAGCAGGAGCTGCGGGACAAATCCGCCCGGCTGGCCGAGCTGGATGTACTGCTGAACATGGACGGCCGGAGCCGCCCTGCGCCGGAGACGATGCTTGCCAAGAGCAGCCGCCCCTCGGTGCTGGAGGGTCTGAAACGCCCGGTGCCGCGCAATCCCGAAAAGAAACCCAAACACCACGAACAGGAGGTGCGATAAGATGAATACCGACAAAAACGCGGTCCTCTATGAGAAGATGGCCGCCGAACAGGACAAGTTCCGGGACTGGCTGAAAAGCCAGCCCCCGGAGGAAATCCTAAAGCATACCTATGAGTACACGGTCCGGGAGGACATTCTGGTGGCAATGGAGGAGTTGGACCTGCCCCAAAGCAGGGCCGCCGCGCTGCTGGCGTCGCCGTCCCCACTGGCCGATGTCTACAAGGAGTTTTCTGACCGGGAGACTTCCTACATGGATGTGGTGCGGGACAGCATCGAGCAGCGGGCCGAGGCGGCGCTGGACGCCCAGCGGGAGCTTCCGCTCTACCGGCACGACGCCGCCTATGCCCGCGAACAGGGCGACCTGGATTTGTACCGGGCGTCCCGCCGCGCCAACATCGCCTGCAAGGAGGCCATCGAGGCGTCCATTTCGGAACATTACCGGGACAACCGGCTGGACAAGGATGCGGTGCCCCAGGTGATTGAGCAGTTCGGCTATACCCGCACCCTCTATGTGCTGGCAAACACCGTGCAGCAGAAAGATTGGGATGAGCGTTTCAGCCCGGCCAACAAGGCGTGGGCCAGGACGGTGGACATCCCGCCCAACCCGGACGGCTTTGGCGGCGAACGCAACCTGGACTTTGTGGTGGACAGCCACTCCGGCCTGGTCGATCTGTTCTTGAGCCAGGCGCGGCAGGACTATCTGCGGCTCCAGCCGCTGACGCCGGAGGAAATCCGCACCGAGGCCGCCCGGCTCTTGCAGGAGCTTCGTGCGCCGGATACGCCCAACAGCCCCCACGGCACCCACTACATGGCCCGCGTCTCGCCGGACTTTCTGGCCCGCGCCGGCACCCAGGCCCACGACCAGCTGATGGCGCTGCTGCCGTTCCGCAGTCTGTCAATCACCGGCATGAAGGACCTGCCCGGCACCTATGTTACCATCCTGGCCAGTGAGGACCGTTCCAAAGAGCTGCGTCCGCCTCGCCGCTCGGTCCGCCGCCAGCTGAAACAGGAGCCGCGCCCCGCTGAAAAGAAAGCTCACATCCATAAGAAAAAGGAGCCGGAGCGGTGAGCGGCCCCAAGCGCAAACGGGAGGTGCAGCTGAACTTCCGGGTCTCGCCGGAGGAGCTGGCGCTGATCGAGCAGAAGATGGCGCAGCTGGGGACAAAGAACCGGGAAGCCTATCTGCGCAAGATGGCTCTGGACGGCTATGTGGTGCGCCTGGAACTGCCGGAGCTGAAGGAGTTGGTGTCCCTGATGCGCTATTCCAGCAACAACCTGAACCAGCTGACCCGCCGTGTGCATGAAACCGGGCGCATTTACGACGCCGACCTGGAGGATATATCCCGGCGGCAGGAGGCTTTGTGGGATGGGGTGCATCAGGTATTGACCCAGCTGGCAAAGCTGTCGTGATAGGGGCATACGCCCCGGCTTTGAGGGAGGTCCGGCGTGTGCGTGCGGCTGCGCCAGGCCTCCCTTTTTTTCTTTGCCCGTATCGTTGCACTTTTGCGGGCCGCAGGCGATAATGGAGTCAGAAACGGAGGTGAAGGCTGATGTTGACATTTGAAAATATCTTGGAGTTGTTTCAAGAGTATCTGCTGTGTGACCCGGAGGAAGAAGTCCTCTCATGCAAACGCGGCTATGTCCGATTGACCTGGAACAAGGATTCCCGCTACTGCGTGGATGGCATCCTCTGCCGGACCCCGGAGGAACTGTTTGACCTGCTGCTCACGGATTACCAGGACTATGAATTGCTCCGCCGGACGAAAGGCCGCCGGGAGGTTACAGAAGCCGACGAAAAAGCCGTGGAGAAGCTGTGCCAGCCCTACCTGGACTGGCGGAAGGGGGCGCTGAAATGAGAGCTGTGCTGTTTATTTTGAAATTGGGGCTGAAAATCCTGGCTGCGCCGGTAGTGCTGGCGCTGATGCTGTTCACCTGGGTATGCTTTGGACTGCTGTATGTGTCCAGCTTCATCTTCGGCCTGGCCTCCACGGTGGTGGCGCTGCTGGGGGTCGCGGTGCTGGTGACCTACTCGCCGCAAAACGGCGTGATCCTGCTGGTGATTGCCTTTCTGGTCAGCCCGCTGGGCCTGCCGATGGCCGCTGCCTGGCTGGTGGGCAAGGTGCAGGACCTGCGGTATATGATCCAGGACGCGGTGTATGGCTGAACAGGAAACGCAAAATTGCCGGGAGTGAAGCCCCGGCAATTTTTGACTTTCCTTTTATGCTAATTTCGAAGATAAAATTAGCACGAAAGGAAAGTTTAGCCCTATCGTAACGGTGCAAAGTGAGTAAGACGTTTCTTCGTGTATTTTTGGCGTTTTACTTTCCACGAGAAATAGGATATACTGATAAATAAGAGCAAACCGGCAGCATGGTATGCCGATGAAATAAGGAGGGATTCTATGGCGAACCAACTGACGCCGAACAATCCGTTGGTCCAGGAAATCCGGGAGCTGGTGAAAAACGCAAGAACCACTGTGGCACAACAGGTCAACACCCAACTTTTGTCCACTTACTGGCAGATTGGCCGTGCGATTGTGGAATACGAGCAGCAAAGCCAGCTCCGGGCTGAATACGGCAAGCAGACATTGAAGGAGTTGGCAAAGGAGCTGACGAGAGAATTGGGAAAAGGATTCTCGCGGTCAAATCTCCAAAATATGAGGGCCTTTTATCTGGCGTATGAAAAATGCCAGACAGTGTCTGGCAAATTGTCCTGGTCCCACTACTGCGAACTTTTAAGCATTTCTGATGCAAATAAACGCAGCTTTTACGAAAAGGAGGCTGTCAATTCCAACTGGTCCGTCCGCGAACTGAAGCGTCAGATCGACAGCTCCCTTTATGAGCGCCTGCTGCTGTCCAACGGAGACGCCAATAAAGAAAAGGTCCTTTCTCTGGCGCAGAAAGGAATTGAGATCAACCAGCCAGCCGATATTATCCGCGATCCGTATGTATTTGAATTTTTGGGTGTGCCGGAAAACAAGCCCATGCTGGAAAGCGACTTGGAGAAGGCTCTGGTAGCGCAGATCGAAAAGTTCCTGCTGGAGCTGGGGCGCGGGTTTATGTTTGTGGGAACACAGCAGAGAGTTACATTAAACAATACCCACTATTATGTGGACATGGTGTTCTACAACAAAATCCTGCGGGCGTATGTTTTGATTGAGCTGAAAACCACAAAACTGACGCCGGAAGCTGCCGGACAGCTCAATATGTATCTGAACTACTATGCCGCCGAAGTCAACGACCCTGATGACAACCCGCCTATCGGCATCATTCTCTGCACCGAGAAAGATAGTGTGGCGGCGGAATATGCGTTGGGCGGTCTTTCCAACAACATTTTTGCATCCCGCTATGTTCTCTATATGCCGGACAAGGAGCAGCTGATCGCCCAGGTGGAAGCTGTCTTGAAAAACTGGCATGAGAAAAATGATGGTTCTGCCCATGAATGAGAAAGAGCTGATTGGGAAAGTTCATTCGTCGGTCTACCACCAATGCCAGCGGCGAGGTTACGCCGCCCCGGTAGATATGTTGATGGACATTGGCGTCCTGCCAAAGCAAAAGTATGAGGATTGGCGGTTCGGAAAGGTAGATTACCTCGAACGGGTCTGCACGGTCAATTTGCGAAAGTTGTCTTTCATCATGCACCAGATGCGGGTGTATGCACAGAAAACTGGCTTAAAGCCTTCTTTCTGTTACTACAAGCGATGGGGCGTGAAGAAGAAAACCGGCCAGGGGCATAAGCCGGTTATCCCGCTGCGGTTCAGCAAAAGCGGTAACCCGGAAGTTGAAAAGTGGTATGCGACCCACTTTATAGACAGCAAGCGGATCGCAGAACTGAAAACGCAGCAGCAATCGAATATAGACCAAGTTCAATGAAACAAGGACAGCTTTTACAGAGCCGTCCTTTTTCTTTTGCCTGTTGCTATCTTAATTTTTGAGGAAGGAGGGCACCCACATGGCCACCACCCGTATCATGCCGCTGCACGCCGGCAAGGGCCGCACGGTCGGCAAGGCCATCAGCGACATCATCGACTATGTAAAAAATCCAGAAAAGACCGACCACGGCAGGCTCATCACCAGCTACCAGTGTGACAGCCGCGTGGCCGATGCGCAGTTCCTGCTGGACAAGCAGACCTACGCCGCCCGCACCGGCCGGGTGCGCGGTGCGGACAATGTGATTGCCTACCACCTGCGGCAGTCCTTTGTGCCGGGCGAGATCACGCCGGAGGAAGCCAACCGCCTGGGCGTGGAGCTGGCCCGGCGCTTCACCAAGGGCAAGCACGCTTTCATCGTCTGTACCCACATCGACAAGGCTCACGTCCACAACCATATTATATGGAACTCCACCACGCTGGAGTGTGACCGCAAGTTCCGCAACTTTTGGGGCAGCACCCGCGCTGTCCACCGTCTGAGCGATACCATCTGCATCGAAAACGGCTACTCCATTGTGGAGGCTCCAAAGCGGCGCGGCCAGAGCTACAACAAGTGGCTGGGCGATGCGGCAAAGCCCTCCCACAAAGAGCAGCTGCGCCAGGCTATTGACCGGGCGCTGGCACAGAAACCGGCCAGCCTGGAGGAGTTGCTGCGCCTGTTGGAGCAGGACGGCTTTACCGTTCACCGGCGTGGAAAAACCATCTCCATCGGCGCGGAGGGCTGGGGCAACAACGTCCGCTTTGACCGGCTGGGTGACGGCTACACGCTGGACGATCTGCTGGCGGTCCTCTCCGGCCAGAAAGAGCATACGCCCCGCAAGCAAGCCGTCCCGCAGGCCGCTCCGTCCAAGGTCAATCTGCTGGTGGACATCCAGGCAAAACTCCAGGCCAGGAAAGGTGCCGGGTACGTCCGCTGGGCCAAGGTGTTCAACCTCAAGCAGATAGCACAGACCCTCAACTACCTGTCTGAACACGGGCTGCTGGATTATGCCGATCTGGAAGCAAAAACAGCAGAGGCGACGGCCCGTTACAATGCGCTGTCCGATCAGATCAAGGCCGCCGAGAAGCGCATGGCCGAGATTGCCGTGCTGCGCACCCACATCGTCAACTACGCCAAGACCCGCGAGACCTATGTAGCCTATCGCAAGGCTGGATATTCAAAGAAATTCCGGCAGGAGCATGAGGAGGAAATCTTGCTGCACCAGGCGGCCAAGGAAGCCTTCAACGAGCTGAATGTGAAGAAGCTGCCCACCATCAAGGAGCTTCAGACCGAGTACGCCCAGCTGCTGGCGGACAAGAAAAAGGCTTATGGAGAGTACCGGCAGGCCCGCGCCGCCATGCGGGAGCTGCTGACGGTCAAGAACAATGTGGATCGGGTCCTGGCGATGGAGCAGACCGAGCCGCAACAGAAAGAAAAAGACCACGGCCAGCGGTGAGCTGGTCGCAGTCAAAAGCGTTCACAAGAACGCGCAGCCACAGATTGAAAATCTGTGTTCCAAGGGGGCTTGGGGGACCTCCCTCAACAAGCGCGTGGGGCTATCTGGATAGCCACAGGCATCGCTTGCTAGTCTTATCGGAAATTTCTGATAACCAAATTTATCCCTTGTGCATTTGATTTGTTATTTATGAGGTATGAAGGATGATGGATTTCTTTACTGGATACAGCGAAAAAACGATCTGCGTGGTCTCATTTTCCAGATTTTCATATTCGTTTTCATTCCAGTCGTATTCAATGATCTGATATGGAATTGTTAGTTCAATATCATGTCCTGGAAGCATTGTGCCTGCCGTTGGTTTGTCGGGGTTTAATAATTGAAACAGGGGGATGTAACACATATAAGTACAAGTGTAATTTCCCAACTGTAATAGCATTTGGCCAGCAAAATCGACATCGACATTTTGCTCTGATACGTTTTTTGCATACATTGTAAATACAATGATTTTTGAATGAAGGCCGTATGCCTTTACATGGAGAGGGTCTATATTAAATTGTTTGCAGAATTCATCTTCACTAAGTACAGCATAATCCGAAAGCGTGTATTCCACACCATTGTGAAAAACAGGCTCATTCAGTGAATGCGTATCCAAAACCGGAGCCGGGCACTCAGCATTCACGACATGAAATCTCCATACAAAAACGGAAGCAATTACTACAATAACGAGAAAGGCGGAAATTACTTTTCTAAGGCGATTACTTTTGACTGCCCGCATAATTTTCCCTCCTCAAGAAAAATCACAGTATCGGCTAGCTGGTATAATTCTTCGGTATCGTGGCATGTAAGAATAATTAATGCCCCCCGCTCCTTCTCGTGGTGTAAAAGATTGCTTATTTGGGGAACGCCTTTTTCGTCAATTGCATTAATAGGTTCATCCAGAAGAATCAGTTTTGGGTGTTCCATAATGGCACAGGCGATTCCTAGACGCTGTTTCATCCCTAACGAATATTTTCTATAGGTGCGTCTGTCTTTGGGATCGAGGCCAACGGCAAGTAGTGCTTCATCTATCTGTTCCCGTGGTGTGCCACCTTTCAAACTTGCAAGAAGCTCTAGGTTTTTCCTGCCTGTATAACCGGGAAGAAAAGCAGGGTTTTCAATCAACACACCAATGCTTTCCGGTGAGGAAATGTCTTTGTGCAGAACTTTGCCATCCCAAACAACGGAACCGTCTGATAATCGAATCAATCCGGCGATAGCGCGCATCAACATGGTTTTCCCGCTTCCATTTTTTCCTTTGATTCCATATATATGACCGGAGGATAGGGATAGAGAAATGTCGTCTAGCACGGTCACGCCCTTTATCTTTTTTGTGACGTGGCTCAGTTCGAGAATCATATTGTTATTCACCCTCTTACTAATAGATCTTTTTTGGGCAATACGGTGAGACCAACTACAAGGCTGACAAAGATGACGCATAGGCAAACCGTAACGGTCTGCTGAAAAGTAGTGCCAGAACCTTCAAACGAATAGGAACGCAATAACATTGTGTGACTTGTGAATAGAAGCGGTGAATCCGAAAACGCACCAGCAATCACAAGTGACAACAGAACGAAAAATGCAAACCATGCATTCGTTAATAATTCAATAACTTGCTGAAGCAATCCCATTGCAGCCCATACAAAAAATGGAGTTAAAAGCAACGTAAAAATCTGAATACCTTCTTGACCAGGCCAAGGTTCAATGGCCGGAAGCGCAAGTCCCATATAATCGCTTGGAGATAAACCTGCCTGGACGATAAAAGAGAAGCCAGCTGTTATCATGAAGGCTGTGAAGCTGTACAAAATAGAGACAAATAGGCAAAATGCACTATGCGCATACCACCAAATTCTTCGCTTGGGAAGCCTTGTAAATAATTCGTATCCGTATGCACCCAAGCAACTCTCTGTAGTTCCACCGAGTGATATGAGCAACAGTAAATGCTGCATCAGATATACGATAGGAATCTGAAACGTATTTGCTCTGTCTGGTATAAACGGGTAAGTCCCTTCAAAAGAATGGGCAAGTTGATCCCAAAACGACGGTGTAACTCGGCTTTCGGGGAAATTCTGCAGATATAATTGGCTATAATAGGAAAAGTCGGATGCAATAAAAATCAGTGCAACCCCAATTACCAAAACAAGTAAGCGCGTTCGATGAATTTGCAGCTCCAGTCGTAATGCTCTAAAAAACATCTCGATTCCTCACACAAGAAAAAGCACATAAGCCAACGGACAAAAGAAGTATGAAAATAGCTTCCAGACACATAACGGTACTGGAGAGGGCAATGCCGACATAAGGAGTTATGATGAAATCTGGCCGGTAAATAGTTAGCCCTAAGAAATCAAAGAGATATGTCAACGCGTAAAAAAGCACGGTAGGCCCAATCAATGCAAAGAAAGCGTTTCTAACAAGGCCAGCTACAAAGATCGAAACGGAAGCAAATGCAGCAAGGAAAACAGCGTCAAACAAATTGTACAAAATCAAATAGGCCAGCGGATGCTGTGCATAAAAAGATGCGCCGACATGTCCAACCGTCATTAGTGGAAATGAAAAAGATGCAATTTCAGGCGGAAGAACCGGCAAAAACATCATACTGAAAAGCATTTGGCCCGTCGTTGCAAACATAACGACTAAAAAAGCCCCAATAAAGACTGTAATGTACCGTGATGCGTAAATAATTTGACGGGATGTCTTGATCGCTAAGTTTTTGATATATCCTGTGCGCAAGTCCTGCGCTAAAGCAGCTCCATACGGTAGAGTTGTGAGAAATGGTAGAAGAGCGAAGAGGAGTGTGGACGGAAGAGTCACGCCATCAGCACTGATGCATCCATTGTAAACGGAGTAGGGATAACTATAGGCGATTGTCTGATTTTGCAACGCTTCCAGGCTGCGATAATGTTCATGTACATTTAGCCCCAAACACCAGATTCCCAATAGCGCACTCAGGATAAGTGCTGCTTTGAATGCAAAGCCGTGTATCATACGGTATAAGTCCAATCGGAGCATATTTTTCATTGCAATCACCTTTTTTCTAATGTGGGCAGTTTGATATAGATGTTATCACAATCGAACATATCTTCAGTCCAAGCCTGCGCGTTCAGATAAATTGGAGAGTAAGTTAAAAAGCCTGAACCGACTTCGAAGGCAACGGTGTACGTTTCCGATTGACCAATTGCAAGCGATACTTTTGAATAATCAGAATTGTGCGGGTGAGGGTCACTCACATGATCTTGGTAACACATTTCACAGCTTTGAACATAGCAATCTACAGAAAATGCATTAACTGACATGGCATTAAGAAATAAGATTCCCTCTGTGTTACTGTTATTCTTTACATTAATTTTCATGAAAATATAGACTGGATCTTTTGGATATGTTGAAAGTTCATAATCATTGTTTATCATGTTGTCAGTTGAGTCTTCATACCAAACGTCTTGTAGAGTAAAAGTGGCTCCCATAGAGTCCCAGCTAGAATCAACACCTTCCAAAACATGGCCCTCATCCAATGCAAATTGATATTCTTCCGAATCATATTGCTGGAGAGGATCATCAACATCTTCATTTGCGAGTTCTTCAATACTATAACATTTCAAATTTGGCGTATTACCAAACTGGGCATCAACCGAAGTAACATCAATTGTGTCGGATGGGGCAGAGTTGGCTGTACTGGAATGATCAGATGCGGAACCTGCATTTTCGGATATAGGGGGTAGATCCGATGTATTTGGCAAATTACTAGATGGATTTCCTGTGCATGCACAAAAAGAAAAACACACGCCAAGCAAAAGCGCACTCATTTTACACAAATGATATTTTCTTTCCACCATAAGATATGATTCTCCCGTCCTGTTCAAATTATAAAAATCAAGGCAACCCCTATCCAGCTATTACACGGTTCGATAGGGGGCACCTTGTTCATAACTTACTTGTGTCATAGTTTCTGTACAGAGAACCAAGCTGTCTGTACGATTACAAAAAGGTCAAATCTGAACAACTCCAGATTGGGGAACACTGTCGGGACTCCATTCGCCGCGCATGGTTACAGCTTTAGGAGTTTTGAAACTCAGCGCTGCCCACGTGTAACCATTTTCCTTTACACTATTATAGATAAAGTACTGAGTTCCAACACTCATGTATCTATTAGAAGGTTCAGCAGAATTGCAGAAGGCCCAGGCACTAGTAGGATTTTCGGAGTATCCGCCACGTGCATTAACATATGCATAAGTAACGGAACTGTTAGAGGTGTGCTGAATTTGACAGTAGATGGAAGTGGTGTTATCCTTTTGCGCTGCTTTATTTATCAATGCTTGACCAGTTGAATTGACAGTTGTAAAACGGAAGCTCCGGTTATCAGATGTTGCTGATGCACCCAAAGACACAAAAACAGAAAGCATCATCGCGAGCAGCAGAGCCAACGCGATCTTCGCCAAGTTGGTTTTCTTTGCGGTATTCATAACTTTTCCTCCAATCATTATTTGTTTGGTGAACAGGATGCATGAGATGGAAGTTAACAAAATTGTTTGCGGATATCAGCCCTCCTTCTTTGGTGAAATTAGGTGAAGTATCTTCTGGCCAGAAGATAAAGGATGCCAAGATTGAATAGAAACTTTTCATGTTGAGGCAAGTATACCCGTAAAGCATTGGGCTGTCCAGTAATTTTGCCTATTTGCATGAAAAAGTGCGCCATATGCAAAAAACGACCTGATGTGAATCAGGTCGTTTTTTCTATGATCGGCGTATGAAGAAGCACATAACGGAATATCAATGAACGAATTGCTCGATTATCCGTGCTAAAAGCTCCTGCTGTTGTCTGGTTAACTTGGGGTTATGGTTGGCTGGACGAGCAAGTTCTTGAATCAATTCGGTAACAAGTTCGATTTGTTCTTCCTTTAGCCCCTTCACAGATATAACGTTTGCTTTTTCGCCACATGCCAGGTAATCAAGAGAGACGTTCAGGACATCAGCCAGAGACTCCGCCACTGACAGAGAAGGAATTCCCATATCGTTTTCGTAGTTGCCCAATGTAGAACTGGAAATTTGAACTTTCTGAGCCAATTCAATCTGAGATAGCCCACGCGATTTGCGCAGCTTTAACAGCCGCTTACTGAAATCAAACATACCAGCCCAGCCTCCTGTAACCTGTACAATTATTGTACTGTTTGACAGGGGCAAAATATTGGAATACTATATATGATAATTCCATATTTTTAAGGAATTTTCGTCTGCGATTTGACAGAAAGGTTTTTTGGGACTATGGTGAGAAAGACTCTTGTGCATCTGATGACTGATGTTTGGACAGTTTATAAGGAGGATCGACATATGAAGGTTCTAGTGTGTGACGATGAACCCCTATTTGCGGAAGGATTAAAGCAGAACATTCTCAACATTCTTGACAAACCGACATGGCGTGTGTCTGTTGATTGTGTTTCGGACTTGGAACAAATGGCCAAGATCAATGCAGAGCAGTACGATGTCGCTTTCCTGGATATAGATATGGGAAAACTGAACGGCATAGAGCTTGGCAGAAGGCTTCGAGTTTCATCATCAGATATAATTTTGGTTTTTGTGACTAATTATGTGCAGTATAGTCTAGATGGTTACGAAGTTCATGCACTTCGCTATCTGCTAAAAGATCATCTGGAAGAAAAACTGCCGGAGTGCTTAGATGCAGTTATATCGGCTTACAGGAAAGAACGTAGACACATACGCTTTTCCAGCGAAAACAACGAGATAGACGTCATGCCAGTGCATATTGTATACGCAGAAACAGAGGGACGGCATCTTAAGATACATATGGTAAACGAATTACGCGCGGAAATGGTTGTGAGTATGACCATGAGCGATTTGACGGAGCTTCTACAAGAGCGAGGCTTTTTAAGAATTCACCAAAGCTATCTTGTAAATATGGCCTACATTCAACGAATAAAGAGTACAGGCGTATGGCTAAATGATGACACAAAATTGCCAATCAGTGCCAGAAACTACAAATATCTTAAACAGGAGTACCTACATTGGAAGGGGATGAAACGATGGCGTATGTAATCAGCACTTTGCTGAATAGCGTTCAGCTGTTAAGTTTCCTTTGGTTCTTCGATGGTTTTTTCGTGAGGAAGTATCAGGGAATTAGATTTTGGGTAATAGCCTTGATGTGGGATGCAGCAGTGTGCTTTTTACTAAACATTGAAGCATCTGTATTGAGTCCCGTTAAGGTGATTTCTGTCATAGCTTCAATTTTATTACTGAGTGTTTTGCTGGATGTTGGAGATTTGGCGTTTAAGGTGTTTTTATCCGTATCAGTCTATGCATTATTCAACCTCCTTGCTTATGTGCTGGAATTTGCTGTGATGGCGACCTATGGTATACCGAGAGAAATGTTGGTTAATGATCGGGTGTTATACACTGTGACGGGTTTTGTCGGCGGATTGTGCATGCTCGTATTATCTCAATTTGTCAAACACTTCCATTCCCCAGGGCAATACAACGAAAATAATCGCGTATGGACACTTATCACCACAGTGTTTCCCATTGCATCTATTCTTGTGTTACTTCTGCTCTATGCAGCGGTTTCACCATACAATGATAATCAGAGAACAACAAAGCAATTCGCACTTGTCTGTCTTTGCGTTTTGGCCATTGCCAATATCATTGTCTTGGTACTTATTGACACGCTAAAGCGTAATACACAGGAGCATGAGGAGCTAGTTGCAATCAGTGAGAGAGAACGTATGCAGCGGGAAAGCGTGCTGGCGTTATCCGCGGCGTATGATGGGCAACGCCGATTGACACACGATTTTCGAAAGCATATCTCTGTTCTAACTGAGCTTATGGAAAAACGCCGATATGATGAGGCAACGCACTATATAGAGCAGCTGCAGGAGCAACAAACAGAAAGGATTCTGTTAGTTAATACGCATCACGCAACTATTGATGCGATTCTAAATCAAAAAGGATACGAGGCGGAAAAAAATAAAATCGATATCCGGTTTGAAGTGAATGATCTGTCGAGAATTCATATTAAGGCAACCGAATGCACAGTAGTTCTCGGAAATTTATTGGACAACGCTATCGAATCTTGTCAGAAATTTCCCGAAGATAAGCGGTGGATACAAGTGAGTGTCATATACAATAAGGGGGATGATAAGGAGCCGGGAAATATTTTCATCTCTGTGTTAAATCCGAGCCTGCCTGTAAAAATCGAAAACAATATGATTCGGACAACGAAAGCGAACCCCTCTTTTCATGGCTTTGGGTTAAAAAATGTAAAAGATATTCTTGATAGATACCACGCTGAGTACTATATGTCGTATGAAGATGGACAGTTTGTTTTTAGCTTGGAATGGCCAGACGAAAATTTGTGATATTTTGCAAATGCGCAGCATTTTTGTGCATTTGAGCAGATAAGGTGGACTTTCTCTTGTTAATGCAGTAGATTTATGACTAGGTTAGATCCATTAGAAAAGAGATAATACCAATGGAAACTTTTGCTGAGGCAGTGACACAATTTTGTCTGCGAAAGCATTTGATTGACAGCCATCAAACGGAATGGTGTCACTACATGGTTGTGCGCCGCGCCATGAGCATCATATCCCTGCTTTGGCTGGTTCCTGTGGGCGCATTGCTCTCCAAGTGGTACATATCTTTGGCTTTTGTGTTAAGTTATCGCTTTCTGCGGTCTCGTACGGGCGGTTATCATGCAAAATCACCGCTTGGATGTATACTGAGTTCTACATGCTTGCAAATTACAGGAATGTGTTTTGTGTCCTGTACCAAAGGATTGCTCCGTATTGCGGTTTTATTTGTGATTTCATCAATCATCATTATCCGGCAAGCTCCGGCGAACAATGCTGAACTGCATTTGACCACAGAGGAAATTCAAGCCCTGAAACCACGAATCAAAATGCGATTGCTTATACTTTTTACCTTGATGCTTGCCTTTAGTCTTATGCTGCCCCGGATTGCTGTTTGCATTTCTTTTGGAGTGGCAGTAACCGCAGTTTTACTGCTCCTTTCTCGAATGGGAATGGGTGCTCAGTAGAAATAATAACAAGAAAGGATGAGTTATATGTCCTCCATGAAAAAACGCGTTTACAAAGCTGCCAAGTCTGTAGTTCAACACTTGGTTAAAGCAGAAGCGCAGGATTGGCCGCCGTATACAATGTGCGGACTTTACCAGCCACGGCGGCCGAACATGACACAGTCAAGTGCTCAAAAGACAGAAAAAAGGGAAAGTGAGAAGGAAAATCTCTGACCCCTTACGGTTCGCAGTAAGAACAAATTTCACTGCGGAGCCGGCCAACTTAATCTCGACATCTTAGAGCTAAATTACAAAGGGGAGCGCAGAGCCTGTCACCTGTTCGTCAGGAGGACTTTGCGCTTTTCCTATATATCCAGCACTTTTGATTCAGAGAAAGTGCAGCAAAGCACCATTTTCTGTTTGGCTCGGAATAGCTTGCCTAGTCTATGCATTGGAACGGCATTGCGGTTTGCGCTGTGAACTATATAGCGCAAGGCAAATATTCACTTTCGCCGGTCCAGTATCCACCACGGTCGTTTTTTGCATTTGCACAGGCAGTCCATGCATATAAGCAAAAAACATAGATCTCTTCGAATCATAGGTGTATTTTTAGATCGAGATAAGCGATTGCCTTCCTCCAGATATGCTCGGCTTTAAGAAACAGGGGAAAACCATCCTTCTAGCCAGCCACAGCGCAAAGGGGATCAGCTTCCTCTGTGATACCGTCCACGAAAATGGACGCAGGGGCTTGATGGAGGGCCGGAAACGGAGCGAGAAAAGGCAACGTAAGTAAATAGGATTGCTGCTGTTGAACCGCGATGTTCAGAAGAGACATACGCGTGGAAACAATGCGCGGCTGTTCGGAGAAAAGACAAAACTTATGAATAGAAAAGAAGAGTCTCGCTGGGTACGTTGTCCTCTCTGTGGAGGAAAAACGAGAACGAAGGTATATGAAGATACCGTCTTGATAAAGTTCCCGCTTTATTGCCCCAAATGCAAGCGGGAAATCCGAATCGATGTTGTGAAATTGAAGATGGTCTTAAGCGAAGAGCCGGACGCATAAAGCGCAGAGCCTGCTACCCGTTCATCAGGTGCAGGCCCTGCGCTTTTCAGTTGCACTACTCGATGTTATATCCCTTGCTGGAACGCAAAGCTGTCAAGACCGCCTTTATGACGGGAAGCAATGTATGGGCTTCTTCTTCGCTGCATTCGTTAACCAGGGCATGAAGCTGACGAATAGCAAAACTGTCGGTTTGCGGAGCATCATCAAAAATCTCTCGCGTGTCTATTTTCAAAGCGCGTACAACAGCGTAAAGCGTCTTAAGAGTAGGATTTCCGCAGCCCTGCTCAAAAGTGATAATAGTGCGCACATCGGTACCGCTCTTTTCAGCAACTTCCTCTTGTGTGAGGTCGAGTTCAGTACGGGTTCTCTTTACAACAACAGCTAAGCGCCGGGCATATTCTGGCATCCTGATTCACCTCGGATATATTTTACAATACACCTCGTTTCGTTATAATTCATTGAGCATCATGTTTAACATGATGCATATTGCATATTGAGGAAAGCGCCCGGAAATCGCTATGCGAGACATTTGTGACAGAGCGGATTCACATTTCAGTTTCTTGCACAGCGGTGGTATGCTTCAGTACCTGTACTCCATTGCAGAATAAATAATATGATTGGCGGCATGCCAGGCTGCCGCTCGCCTCCGCTATTCGGTTCATCCGTTTATAACGCTTGAATCGAAATGGAGGCACACAATGCAGGAAATCAATCTTCGAGATTTGTATCCCGATGTTTATAAAGAAGATATGCTCGTGAAGGTATCGGAGGACGTACTGGCCGTTATTACAGCTGATCATCGGGCGGATGCGGCCCATGAACGGCAGATGTACCGTTATAAGGCCCACTACTCCCTGGACTGCGACAACGGCATTGAAAAGGCGGCCCTTCCGCATACATCTACCCCGGAGGAACTTTTGGAGGAAAAGCTGCAACGCGAGGAGCTGTATGCTGCGGTGATGTCCCTGCCCGAAAAGCAGGCAAAGCGTGTCTATGCGCATTTCTACCTGGGTATGACGGTGAGGAAAATTGCCGATGCTGAACGCGTGGATGCCAGCTGTGTCCGTCGTAGCATCCGAAACGGACTGAAGCGTCTGGCAAAAAAATTGCGGTAATTCCCAGTTACTGTACCCGTTTGGAGCTGTTTTTGTCAGTACCTATAAGAAGGATGTTTTTCTCCTTCATGGGTACTTTGACAACCGCATACACAGCAGAACAGGTACATAACCCGCGCAGGAGCGAGTGAGAAGCGACGCCAGGATGCTGGCAGCCAGGAGGTGAAATAGCTGCCAGCGGAGCGCCCACCGCTTTTCTCAGATACGGCTGCGGCACGCTGTGCGCGATGATCGCGCGGGTGGATAATGATACTTCCTCACGGCCCGCCAAAGACTTGGGGGGAACCCTGCGGCGCACGCTACGAACGACGCTGCGGAGTTATGACAGCCGCGCCAGCGGAGACCGGTTCTGTTCCCCTTGCCTGGGGTGCGTGGCAAATAGGGCAAAATCAAACAAACGTTTTACTGTCTGGCATAATTTGATGTCAGATACTATGGCGGCCATCGTAAACGGAGTGTCCCTCCCATTACGATGGCCGCTATCCATGTGACATTAAGTTAAAAGGAGACTGACACATGGCAACTACAAAAAAATATTCCCCGGAGGTATCGCAACCCGAACGCATTGACTTTGAAATGGAGCCGGTTGTCTTGCCGCAGATCGCCAGCATCAAACAGGCCAGCGCCATGATGGGGCTGCCGGTTTACTATCTGCGGCGGCTTTGCAAAGAGGTGCCGGGCATTGCGTTTCAATCCGGTGTAAAATGGTATATCAACCTGGGACGTCTGGCCGATTACTATAACGGCCGCTTGGCGGAGCCGAAAGCATAAAAACCTCGCTCTGTCAAGCATACTGTGTGACCTGGCGACAAACTTCCTCCCGGCAGAAAACTCGGCTATAGTGGGTGTCAGGAGGGCAACTCCGATTCACGGCAACCAAGACCCAGGAGGAAAAACAATGGCATCTGTAAAATTGATAACCCCACAAAACAAGCCAAAGTATTTCAAGCTGACGGCAAACGTTGTGGCAAACGGCGAGAAGAAACGGTACTATTCCCGGTTCGAGTTTGACCCCAAGGTGCTCAGGACCGCAAAGTCGAGATATGCTGCGGCGATGGCCGCGGCAGTCCGCTTTGAGTCGGAGATGCAGCAGGAGGCGTTAACCCCCAAAAAGGTAGAACCCGTTCGGACGTTTGCCGAGGTGGCGGAAGAGTACATCCAATCCTGCAAAGCAAGAAAGGCGCCTTCCGCTCGCCTGAGCGGCAATTACGATGCAAACAAAAACAAAGCAAACACAACAAACAACAAAGAAACCTACCTGCGAAAGCTGCAAGCGGTGTGCCCCTGGTTCACCTCAATGGAGGTCAACAAGATCAGCAAAGGCGACTATGAGCGGCTGATGGACGAGATGGAGGTGATGGGGCCGTGCCGTCGGGAACGGGCGACGCTGCGTCCAGGGGCAGAAGTGTACAAGACCGCTTCCTTCACAAAGCTGGCTGAAAAATGCGACATCACCCCCTATACGATGGCGGAAGCCTTCCGTGGCAAGACCGTAAAGAAGCATACCGCCGATGAGATCGCCAAGGTGCTGGGCCAGCCCGTGGAGGTGCTGTTTCAGATCGAGGTGGTCGAACACGCGCTTTCCCAAAAGACAATGCGGGAGTATGCGTTGTTCGCCCGCCAGGTCTTGCAGTATGCCGCCGAACACTACGGCAGCATGAAGCCGGAGTTTGCACTGCCGGCAAAAGGCAGCCGCCCCCGCTTCGTGGATTGCCTGCATGAAGACGAGGTACATATCCTGCTGAAAGAACTGGATCGGAGCAGCATGATTGAGCAGGCCGTGATCCGGGGCCTGCTCAACACAGGCGTCCGCCGCGGCGAGTTGGCGGGGCTGTCCTGGGATGACATCGACTTTGCCGGATGCACCGTACACGTCTACAAGTCACTGCTGGTCATCAAAGAGTATGGGTATCAGCTGACCACCACCAAGGAATCGAACGACCGCTATGTGGATGTAGCGCCAGAGTATATGGAGTTCATGCAGCGGTACTACGACTACTGGAAGACAAAGAAACGGCTGATGGGAGCTAGCTGGCAAACTGCCATCGAGAAGAAGGATGGAAAGCACTATGCCTCCTTGCGCGCTCTGGCTGGCAATGATTTCGTGATCTGCAACGACCAGGGCTGGCCGCTGAACCCGGACGGCTACGCGGCAATGGTGCGCCGCGTGGGGGACAGGGCAGGGGTTCGTCACCTGCATCCGCATATGTTCCGGCACACCTTCGTCAGCCTGCTGATGTCCAACCCGGAGATCGACGTGGCCACGGTGGCGGCCGAAGCGGGCCATGCGCAGCCCAGTACAACCCTGATAATCTACACCCAACAGTATAAAAAACGGCAAAAAATGATCCGTAGCCAACTTAGCAAAGAATTGTACGGCAAATAGTTGTTTTTTGAAGCGGCCCTAAATTTTGGCTACCAAAATTTCACAGGTTTGGCTACCAAAAAAAGAACGCGCAGCGTTAAAAATAACGACTGCGCGTTCTTTTTGCAAGTGGGCCAGGCAGGGTTCGAACCCGCGACCAATCGGTTATGAGCCGACAGCTCTGACCAGCTGAGCTACTGGCCCAAATGACGAAATCTATGAAGTTTTCGGTGCGGCTTTGGATGGCTTTGGTAGCCAATCGGTAGCCAAAACGAGAAAAATCAACAGGTGTTCATTCTGAAACAACGTAAAATCGTTGTTTGCAAAACAAATTTTGGTTGGTTCTGGCGGTTATGAGCCGAGAGTTCTAACCGCTGAACTAATGGCCCGCACAGTTGTATTTTATATTATAGCAGAATTTTCTCCCCTTGCCAAGAGGTATGTCCCCTTTTCTTTGCATACAATGGCGGTAAAAGGGGGCGTTGATTCATGCGGCGCAGGGGGTTCTTTTGGGCGGTTTTCCTGCTTATCCTTTACTTTACAGCACCGTTCTGGGGGTGGCGATATAACGGTTTCGCCCCCATCACTGTCCCCGATACCACGCCTGCGCCCTCGCCCACCGCAGAGCCTGCAGCCAGCCAGCCCTACCATGCCGTATGGGTCAGCTATCTGGAGTGGCAGCAGGTAGACTTTTCCTCCGCGCAGGCCTTTTCAGCAGATATTGCCGCCATGTTCGACAATATCGCTGATCTGGGGGCCACCGTGGTGCTGGTCCAGGTGCGCCCCTTTGGCGATGCCCTCTATCCCAGCGACTACTACCCTTTCAGCCATCTTTGCACCGGCACCCAGGGGCAAGGCCCCGGCTTTGACCCCCTGGCCCTGCTGGTGCAGGCGGCCCACGCCCGCGGCCTGCAGCTGGAAGCCTGGATCAACCCCTACCGGCTGCAAAGCGGCAGCATGCCTCTACTGTGTGCCCAAAGTCCCGCCCTGCTCCACCCGGAGTGGACCAAAACCACCTCCACCGGCTTATACCTAAACCCCGCCAGTGCCGAGGTCCGCGCTTTCATCTCCGATGCCGTCGCCGAGCTGTGCCATAACTATGACTTAGACGGCATCCACTTTGACGACTACTTTTACCCCACCACCGACCCTGCCTTTGACGCTGACGACTACGCTGCCGCAGGCACAGCTCTTTCGCTGGACGATTGGCGGCGGCAAAACGTCAACGCCCTGATGGCACTGTGCTACCGAACCGCCCACCAGTACGGTGTACGGTTCGGCGTCGCACCCATTGGTGACCCGGACCGCAGCTACGCCGACCAATACAGTGATGCCGCCCTATGGCTGGCACAGGGCGGCTATGTGGACTATCTGATGCCCCAGCTGTATTGGGGGCAAAACTACACCAAAAACGGCAGCACAGCCCAAAGCCTGTGCCAGCTGGCCGCGCGGTGGGCAGCCCTGCCCCGGGCCGAGGACGTTACCCTGGCCGTCGGGCTGGGGGCCTACCGCATCGGCGATGGCGACGGCAGTGACACCCCCGGTGAATGGTCGACCGGCCACAGCCTGGCCGACCAACTGGCCGCACTGAACACACTTGGCATCGATTACATTGGGCTGTACCGTTACGATTCTCTATTTAACAACACCGCCTATCCCACCCTGGCCGCGGCCGAGCAGGACAGCGTGGCGCAAATCTGGCGCGGCGGCTAAACTCAGCAGCCCGGGTGGGTGTTCAGCCGGTAGCCGACCTTAAACACGGTCTGTATCTCCTTATCCAGGCCCAGCTTGGTGCGCAGACGGTTGATATGTACATCCACCGTGCGGCTGGCGCCCACATACTCGTAGCCCCAGGCCGTGGTCAACAGTTCGCCGCGGGTCAGCGCCAGGTCGCGCTTGCGGATCAGCATCTCCAGCAGGGCATATTCCCGCGGGGTCAGCCGCACAGACTTGCCGTTTTTCCACACGCGGCGGGCGGTCAAATCTACCCGCAGGTCATTGAGGGCAAACACCTCATTGCGCCGGGCCGCTGCCTCCTGAGCCGCTTTTACGATCATATCTTTCGTCATGGCTGTTTCCTTTCGTTGTTATTTACTATATATAATAACGACAGATGTTTCGGATTTGTTACAATTCCGGCCATTTTTTTATTTTCCCCAGCCATTTGTTGATTATTTGGGCCTTTTCCCCCGGGTTTCCTACACTTTTCAACATAGTTTTCCCCAACCGTGTTGAAAACTTGTATTTTACGTTATATCGTACAATATCCAAAATTACACCTTTTTCCTGTAGAAATCACTACCAGGTTTTCCACAAGGGGGATGGACTTTTCCCCTGCTGATTCCGAGCGTTGCGGCAAGTTTTGCAAAGTTTTCCACGGAATAAAAGGTTCGTTGTACCAGCAGTTTTTTGTTGTTTCCACAGGATTCAACCGTGTTTTCAACATTTTCAACATAGTTTTCCACATTTCCAATGTGTAAAAGAATGGATTCTTGTTGAAAACCCGGTCGAAACTGTTTAAAACTCATAGTTGTAAATAAATTGTAACAGATTTTCACCATCTGTCTAATGGCTCGTTTTCCGCAAAACAAAGGGATTTTTGCACTTTTTGCTAATATTTCAAAGTCCATTCATATGCCGTTCAAAATTTTAGTCCATGCTATAGAATGTACAAGAAAAGGAGGACCCCCTATGAAAGAGACCACACCGCCAAAGGACCCTAAAAAGAAACTTTGGATTGGTTATGCCGTTATTATCGCGATTTTGTTTGCCTGCAACCTGTTCCTGTTCCCAGCCATGATGCAGGCCAAAGTCAAAAGCGTGAACTACAGCACCTTCCTGCAGATGCTGGAGAACAAGCAGCTTTCCACCGTCCAGATCGAAGATCAGCAGATCTACTTTGTGGATAACGAGAATAACTCCTACAAGACCAACGCCATCGCCCAGGATAACAACCTGGTCACCCGGCTGGAGGATGCAGGGGTCGAGTTTGGCACTGTCTACCAAAGTCCTACCATCTGGGACAGCCTGCTGAACCTGGCCATCTCGCTGCTTCCGATGATCCTGCTGTTCTGGTGGCTGAACCGCTACATCGGCAAAAAAATGCAGAGCATGGGCGGCGCTAACTCGATGCTGTTCGGCGGTGGCAAGTCCGGCGCCAAACAATACGTGGTGGACGACAAGACCGGCATCAAGTTCAACGACGTGGCCGGTGAGGACGAAGCCAAGGAGAGCCTGCAGGAAATCGTCGACTTTTTAAACAACCCCCAAAAGTACGAGGACATCGGCGCCAAAATGCCCAAAGGCGTGCTGCTGGTAGGCCCTCCGGGTACCGGCAAAACGCTGCTGGCCCGCGCTGTGGCTGGCGAGGCCGGCGTGCCCTTCTTCTCCATCGCCGGCAGTGAGTTTGTGGAGATGTTCGTGGGCATGGGTGCCTCCAAGGTGCGTGACCTGTTCAAACAGGCGGGCGAAAAAGCGCCCTGCATCGTGTTTATCGATGAGATCGATACCATCGGCAAAAAGCGTGATGGTGCCAGCGGCCTGGGCGGCAACGATGAGCGTGAGCAGACCCTGAACCAGCTGCTGACCGAGATGGACGGCTTCGACGCCACCAAGGGCGTTGTGATTCTGGCCGCCACCAACCGGCCGGAATCCCTGGACCCGGCCCTGACCCGCCCCGGCCGTTTTGACCGCCGCGTACCCGTGGAGCTGCCTGACCTGAAAGGCCGCGAGAGCATCCTGCGCCTGCACGCCAAAAAGGTCAAGATTGGTCCCGACTGCGACTTTCCCGTTGTGGCCCGCATGACCCCCGGTGCTTCCGGCGCTGAGCTGGCCAACATTATCAACGAAGCCGCGCTGTGCGCCGTACGCCACCACCGCAAGGCTGTGACCCAGTACGACCTGCAGGAGGCCGTGGACACCATCCTGGCCGGTGCGCAGAAGAAGAACAAGATCCTGAACGACAAGGAAAAGTGCATCGTGGCGTACCACGAGGTCGGCCACGCGCTGGTGGCGGCGCTGCAATCCCACAGTGCGCCGGTACAGAAGATCACCATCGTGCCCCGTACGTCGGGTGCGCTGGGCTTCACTATGCAGGTGGAGGACGGCGACCACACCCTGATGACCAAGGAAGAGATATTGAATAAGATTGCCACCTTCACCGGCGGCCGCGCGGCCGAGGAGCTGATCTTCCACTCCATCACCACCGGTGCCTCCAACGATATTGAGCAGGCCACCAAGATGGCCCGTGCCCTGATCACCCGCTATGGCATGACCGAGGACTTTGACATGGTGGCCCTGGAGACCGTGAACAACTCCTATCTGGGCGGCGACGCCAGCCTGGCCTGCAGCGAGCAGACCGCCAGCCGCGTGGACGCCAAGGTGGTGGAGATCGTGCAGGAGCAGCACAAGAAGGCCTACAAGCTGCTGGCCGACAACCGCCGCAAGCTGGACGAGATTGCCCAGTATCTGTACGAAAAAGAGACCATCTCCGGCGAGGAGTTTATGCGGATTTTGAACGCACAGCCGCAATTGCCCGCCGCCACACCGGCAGATTCTACAAACAACAGCCTATAAATTTGGATGGTTTTTGTTCAATTTTTGCTTGACGAACGCCGTCCTGCCCTGTATCATTAAAGAAAACCTGCCAGTGAGAGGGGGCAATACAAGAGTGACTTTTGAAGACTTGCAGGAACTGCTGGCAGAGCAGTTCAGCTGCGACACATCCGAGCTGGAACGCGGTGTAACGCTGGCCGATTTGGGCGCCGACCATGAGGATATGGTCGAGTTGGCCTGGGGGCTGGGCGAAGCCGTGGGCACCGAAATCGATGAAAGTGATTTGAGCGTTGATTTCACGATCGGCGAGCTTTGGCGCTTTGTTCATGACGCAGAAGAAAATGCTGACCTGTGACCTTTACATTTCCCGCAGCAAATGATAAGAGCCTGTCCTTATTGAAAAGGACAGGCTCTTTTGTTCATGTTTGCGTAAGGGTTTAGCCGCGGGTGCCCACAACGCTGGAATCAGTGCTCCAGCCCTGCAGGTCGGTGGGGGTCAGGCTGGATTGCCAGCTTTCGTGCTGCTCCTCCCATTGGTCCCAGGCTGCCTGGCTGCGGATGGTGGTGCCGGTCTCAAAGGCATCATCCCAGGGGTTGGCCGGGTCAGGGTCGGTGGGGTCCCAGCCACGCTTCTCGGTATCGGCGGGGTCGGTGTAGATGGTGCCGGGCTTGCCCATGGGGCCGGGGTTCTCGGCGTCGGCGTAGATCAGCACCGGCGTGCCCAGTGGGCAATTATCGTAGATCCACTTGACATCCACCACTTCCAGCCGGATGCAGCCCAGGCTGGCCGAGGTACCCAGCAGGTTGTACTCATCGTACTCGATGTCGTCCTTGTGCTGGCTATAGTAGGGCACGCTGTGGAACAGGTAGGAGTCAAAAATACGTGTGGCGTACTGCCCATAGCTGGGGCCCATCAGCAGCCGCCAATCGTAATCCACCGGCGTGGCATAGTAGCCCAGCGGGGTGTCCACGCCGCCGCTGCACACCATGGCCATAAATGGCACCGTGTAGCGGCCGTCCTCGTCGGCGGTGTAGACCGTCACCACGTTGGCATCGCGGTTCACGGCCAGGAAGTACGGTGTGCCCTCTTTTGCCTGCAGGGTCATGCCGTAGGGGGCATACTGCTTTTCCAGCGCCTCCATGATGGTTTTGCCGGCGTCGTTCCAGGTGGAAGGGTCGGTGACCTGCGGAGCATCCTTGGTGGCGTTGCTGGCCGTCGATGCCATGGTCTTGGCCTCCTCGGGCGTCTGGGTGGGTTCCGGCGTGGGTTCTACTTCCTCCAGCACGGTCTCCACTTCCTGCTTAACATCCTGCTCGATTTCCGGGAGCACATCCTTAGTTTCTCCGCAGGCAGAAAGCAGCACAGCCGCCAGCAGTACCGGCAAAATACGGCGCACAATCGTCATAGTTTCTCCTTAATGTTGCTTTGTTACACCGTACTCGGTGCTTACGAATTTTTCAAAGGCCACAAAGCTGCGGCGGACCTTTTCGGTCTCAATGCAGTAGGCCATGCGGAAGTAGCCCGGGCAGCCGAAGCTGTCGCCCGGTACCAGCGCCAGGTCATATTTCATGGCTTTCTGGCAGAAGACTTTGGCGTCCTTCTCCAGCGCTTTCGGGAAGATGTAAAAGGTGCCGTCCGGCTTGCAGACCGTAAATCCCAGGGCTTTCAACTCATCGTAGATCAGCTCCATGTTCGTCTCGTAGACAGACAGGTCGCTGGTCTCCTCCAGACATTCGGCCACGGCGCGCTGGAACAGGCCCGACGGGCAGTTATGGCCGGTGCCGCGGGAGATCTGGCCGCACATCGGCACGATGTAGGCGGCATCCTCGCAGCGGGGGTTGGCCGCCACATAGCCGATACGCTCGCCCGGCACACTCAGACTCTTGGAGAAGGAGTAGCAGGTCAGCGTATCATCGTAGAATTTAGCGGGATACGGGATGGTCTTGCCGCCAAAGGCGATTTCGCGGTAGGGCTCATCCGAGATCAGGAAGATATGGTGCCCATACTCGGCGCTCTTTTTCTTCAGGTAAGCGGCCAGCTTAGTCAGCGTCTCGGCGCTGTAGGCCGTGCCGCTGGGGTTATTGGGCGAGTTGATGAGTATGGCGGCGGTGTTCTCGTCCACCAGGCTGTCCAGCACGTCAAAGTTGACCTGGAAATTCTCGCAGCGGGGCGGGGCCACGCGCAGGGTCAGGCCTGCACCCTCCACATAGGGCTTATACTCCGGGAAGAACGGCGCAAAAGTGACGATGTTCTGCCCCAGCACAGCAATGCAGCGCACCGCATGGGCCAGCGCGCCGGCTGCGCCGGTGGTCATAAAGATATGGTCGCCGGTGTAGTCCATGCCAAAGCGGCGGTTCAGGCTTTCGGCCACCTTGGAGCGCACGTCGGGCAGGGTCAGCGTGGGCGTGTAGCCGTGCAGCGTAACCGGGTCCACATGCTCCAGCAGATCCAGGCAGACATCGGTAAATTTTTGCGGTGCGGGCACCGAGGGGTTACCGAGCGAATAATCGAACACATTCTCGTATCCGATCTCGGCACCACGGGCGGTGCTCCACTCCGAGATCTGGCGGATGACCGATTTTGCCCCCAGCATGTCTTTATAATGCTGTGCGATCATAATACCAACACTCCTTTGCGAAAATCCGTTCTTCCTGCGAATCCCGTTTTTTTTGATTTTTACTGCAAAATCACCTTTTCCAAGTCTTGCATGGTCGCGGCCAGGTACTCGGCCCCGGCCTGCTGCAATTCCTCTTGAGTGCGGAAGCCCCATAGCACGCCGCAGCAGGGCAGCCCGGCGTTATGGGCCGTTGCCACATCCACGTTGCTGTCGCCGACGTAGAGCACTTCCCCGCTCTCGGCCGTCACGCCCAGTTTTTGCATCAGGGCGCAGGTGCCCTGGGGTGCGGGTTTGGTGGGCACATCGGGCAGTGCGCCGCGCACGATCTCAAACAGGCTGCTGTCGAAGTACCGTGCCACCACGGCGCGGGCGAATTCATCGGCTTTATTTGAGAAAACTGCCATCTTTACGCCGTTTTTTTGCAATTTTGCCAACAATTCCGGCATACCGGGGTACGGGGCGGTTTTGTCGTGCATGTGGGCGCCATATACTGTATCAAATTCGGCCAGCGTTTTTTGCAGCGTTTCTGGGTCGCGCTGATCCTCGGGGCTGAACCGCTCCACCAGTTTGGGGATGCCGTTACCGACGAAGTATTTATATTGTGCGGTGTCATGTTCCGGCCAGCCGTGGGCTTTGCACACGCGGTTGGCGGAATCAGCCAGGTCGTCGATGGTATTCAGCAAGGTGCCGTCCAGGTCAAACAGTACGGTTTTAAACATTCCATTCACCTCAAAATTCTCATGTTCTTTCTTATTATAGTTGCATTTGCCAAAAACAGCAAGGCGAATTTGTCCAAATTACCCTCAAGCCCGGAAATTCCTTGTAAAATTCTCGAAAACCTGTGTCACTTCCGACATTTTATGGTATGATATACTTATTATAAAGGAGGCTTTACCCCAATGGAATTTTTCCTAAATCTTCTGCGCTCGGTGGCGTATGGCATCATCGAGGGCGTTACCGAATGGCTGCCGATTTCCAGTACCGGCCACATGATCCTAGCGGAGCAGGTTCTTAAATTCAGTTTCAGCGCCGAGTTTATGGAGATGTTCCGCGTGGTCATCCAACTGGGCGCGATTCTGGCGGTCGTCGTTCTCTATTTCAAAAAGCTGTGGCCGTTCTGCGCCGACAATGGCCGGGATTCCGGTTTTTCCCGGCATTTCCGCTGGCCAGTGGTGCGTCTGTGGTGCAAGATCATTGTAGCCTGCGTCCCGGCTGCAGTTCTGGGCCTGCTGCTGGATGATTGGCTGGATGCTCATCTGTACAACAGCATTACCGTGGCCCTGATGCTCATCATCTACGGTATCGCGTTTATCCTCATTGAGCGCCGCCCCCGCGTGCCCACCACTACCAAGCTGAGCCGCATCACCTACAAGCAGGCCCTCATCGTGGGTGCCTGGCAGGTTCTGGCTCTGATTCCAGGCACTTCCCGCAGCGGTTCCACCATCATTGGCGGTCTGCTTTGCGGTATGAGCCGCCCGGCTGCTTCCCAGTTCACCTTCTTCCTGGCCATTCCCGTTATGGCAGGTGCTTCGGGCCTCAAGCTTGTCAAGTTCCTGGCCAAGGGCGGCGTGTTCACCCTGGCCGAGATTTCGGCCCTGCTGGTAGGCTGCATTGTGGCTTTCGTGGTCTCCATGCTGGCCATCCGCTTCCTGATGAACTACGTCAAGAAGCACACCTTCACCGCCTTCGGCTGGTACCGCATCGCCCTGGGCATCGTTGTCCTGGGAATTTGGGTACTGCAGACTTTTGTGCTGGCGTAATGGGATGAGGTTCTCTGTCCTTTTCTTATAAGAAAAGGACCAAAAGAATTTTTAATTAAAAACGGGAGGCATGGCCTGCGGCCATACCTCCCACTTTTGTTTATAATTTTTTTGGTTTTTTCTTTGTAAAGAAAGAACGGGAAACTTCACCCCATCACAACAAAAAGTTCCCACCTGCTCAGCGCAGGTGGGAACTTTTTTATGCCGTTAGGCGGTGCCTATACAAGATTACTTGTACAGGTCGACCAGCTTGGTCAGGTGGGTGTAACGAGCATCGGCAACTTCCTGGTTCTTCTCGAACAGCTCCTTAGCACGATCCGGGAAGGCGCGTGCCAGACGGCTGTAACGAGTCTCGTTAGCCAGGAACTCCTGATACTTGGACATATCGCCAGCCTTGGAGGTCAGGGTGAACGGGTTCTTGCCCTCTGCCTTAGCAGCGGGGTTGAAGGAGAACAGGTTCCAGTAACCAGCAGCAACTGCCTTCTTCATCTCGTTCTGGCAGTTGGTCATGCCGCCCTTAACACCGTG
>OLSC01000440.1_pt1 | contig 51954 bp, 46 predicted proteins | sample 1672881 | NCBI WGS metagenome assembly OLSC01 (sample SAMEA3136733, study PRJEB25190) | human gut metagenome | biome: human gut; feature: human-associated habitat; material: faeces | place: Austria | collected 2013 | reverse complement strand
CTTGCATGTGTTAGGCACGCCGCCAGCGTTCGTCCTGAGCCAGGATCAAACTCTCGTTTAAATGGTTATATTTAAGCTTTCGCTCTTATATACTCGATTGTTTGTTAGCTCTTAATTACTAACTGACTTCTCTTCGTAATTTTTATCCGAATTTCTGTCATAAAAAACTCAATAGTTTTACATTTGCAAAGCAAATGTTTGACATAAAACCTGCACTATTTATCTTTCAATGTACATGCTCTCTTGCGACAGCTTGTTTATTCTATCACATCGTTTTCAGTTTGTCAAGACTTTTTTAAAAGTTTTTTGAAAAAGTTTTTAACTTCTTCTCAACCCGAACACTTCTCTTCCCGTGTTCTTTAGCCCTCTCAACTGACGACTTGATTATTATACACTCTATTACCCCTTTTGTCAACACTTTTTTTCATTTTTTTTGAACTTTTTTTCATTATACTATATATTGTGGATTATTTCTTATTATACATACTATTTGCATCGATTACAATAAAAAAGAACTGTAACAAATCGTTACAGTTCCTTTATCAGCCTATTTTAAACCACATTTAATTTTTTCTTTAGTTCTCAAACAAACCTCTATAAATTTATCAATACCCAAAGTTCCGCAAATAAATATTACAGGTGCGAAATTTGAAAAATATCTTCGGTTTGTTTCCCAGCAAAGCAAAAACAAATATACTCCAAATATCGTCAAATACAATGAAAACATCTTTTTACGTTTTTCATCATCAGAGCATACAAATCCCCATGCAGCAGTTAACATCAAAATTAATATTGCAATATGCATTGATGTTGCATATGTTGCATACTTTTTATAATTCTTCCCCTCGGGCAAAATCCAATTATGCAACTTTGTATCGGTTTGAGGATTACAATTATAAAAATCTTCAGCACCATATGTTCCGTTTCCGAAATCTGCTGTTGATTTTGTCATTGCCAAATCAAATATACCACAAAAACCCAATTTTTTTATTCTATCGAAAATCTCTTTATTTATCTTACTGTTTCTGTTTTCATCGTAATCATATTTCCTTGTAAACTCATAATCCTCAGGATTATATACACCATCACCTTTAAGCCCCATCATGACCCAATGATTATACGGTGTATTTTCACCATTAGCCGTTTGTCTGTCCAAATGAGAAGAATACATATATAAATTAAATGTTACATTAAATATCATCATAATACTCACTACGCTGACAAGAATTTTCGTAAACTCCTTGAATTTTCTGTTTATGAGCAAATCAATGCCTACCGCTATAGCAATTATGATTACAGTGAATTTATTCAAACTTCCTATTGTAATTGTCAGTCCCATTAATATATATGTAATTATTTTTCTTTTTCCCGATTGCTCTTTAGAGTTCAGATATAAATAGAAAAATAATACCGGGAACATAACAGAAAGCATATCAGTATACACAGCACCGCCCAAAAAATAGAATTGCACACTGAATCCAAACAGTACCAATGCAAAAACAGCATGTTTTACGTCAGCTATTTTCTTGCAAATCAGTGATACTATTACTGTTGTACAGCTTACCATAATACTGTTTATTACGACAGAAACCGCAAAATAGTCTTTAATTCCAAATATTGATGCAATTTTGAAAAACAAATGCAAAAATGCCATTGCCGCAAGATTGTTAGGAAATCTATAGAAATATTCATAATAATTTTCAAACGTCCCTGTTTCAACCCATTCAATAGCACCTTTATGTATCGCGCCAACATCCCACAACGGATCATACCTTAATGCAATTCCCAATACAATCTCTATTATAAACATACCTATACCAAATGAGATAAGTATCTTATTATAATTTTTCTCAATGAATTTCTCGTTTTTGGAAAGGTTTTTATATATTATTGTCAACCCGACTAAGCATATTGTTGTAACACAAATCAAGTGCAATGCTTTATAATATGTATTATGCAATATTATATTTATTGCAGTAAAAGTAAAACATATTGCAAACAACAAATAAAATAACCATATGATTTTTTTCTTCATATGTACTTCTCCTTAAACATTAATTAACACCTGCAAACATACTGATAATACCTATACAAATAGGTACAACCATAGCTATTGCGGTAACAAGACAAATAATTCTGATTGTTTTTTTGCTAAACATTTCTTACACCTCTATTCCGTTTTATCAAGTAATCTGCTTATAATAGACGCAGCCTGCGCACGAGTTGCGGTTTGCTGCGGTCTGAACGTATCATCGTCCATACCCGATATTAAGCCGTTTGTATACGCATATCTGACGCCGTCCAATGCCCATTGCGATATTTGGCTTACATCATCAAACTGTAAATCGACAGGAGTAAGTATGTTATAAGACTCCTCCTCATCACAACTGTATTGATACAGCATATAAACCATATACGCCATTTCTTCACGTTTTATCGGCTTATCGCCGTCAAAAAAGCCACTGTAAATAGCCTTGCCGTCTGTTATCTTTGCTGCATAATTGCCAATCATATTTTCAGGTATCAAGCCTTTGTCGAGTGCACTTTGCACACAACCTCCGTACCAATCGGACGCGGTAACATCAAGACATTCGCCGCTCCTGTACGGCACATCGGCAATACCGACTGTACCCAAAGCCATCTTCAAAAACTCTGCACGCGTTACAGTTCCGTCCGGATTAAATTCTGTATCCGAAACACCGTGTATAATATCTTTGTCGGCAAGCTCATTGATAACCTCTTCCGCCCAATGACCTTTGATGTCGTTAAATTCAGCCGCACTTGCCGATACCGCCGTCATTGACGACAATATCAATGCCACTGCGACTACTTTCTTTATATTCATTCCTATTTCTCCTATTTTAAATTATTCATTACAACCGCCGCCTGTGCACGTGTCAAATTCTCTTTCGGTGCAAAGCGACCGTCTTCCATACCGTCTATATATTTCAAATTATAAGCATGTACTACATAACTTATATATTTTTCATCAATTTCATCACTGTCTTTAAACGAAAAAACAGGAATACGTCTTTCATTGTCCCAGTCTCTCCAGTTTCTCATTTTATAATTTTTGCAACGAGTTGCAATTACAGCCATTTCCTCACGAGTAATAGGCTTATCACCGTAAAACTTACCCGTATAAACATTTACATTAGCTCTGACAGCCTTTTCTTTCTCTGTTGATTCTTTAAGAGTTTTTGTAACATTTGTAAAATCACAGTCCTCAATCATTTCTTCAGGAATAATATCCTTATCCAACGCACCCTGCAAATAGTAGCAATACCAATCATCATTTGTTGCGTCAAGGCATTCGCCGTCACGATATGCGTGACCGACTATGCCCAACGAATCCATCGCCATTTTCAAAAATTCCGCACGCGTTACAGTTCCGTCGGGATTAAACTTTCCGTCACCGACTCCCGATACTTTGTCATTCTCTGCAAGTGTTTTTATAACATCTTCCGCCCAATGACCTTGTATATCCGTAAATGTTTCGTCACCCTTTAAATACTTTGCCAGTTCAGGCACATTTTCCGGAATTGCATCCGCAATAAGCTTTGCAACTCTCTTTGCGCCTTTGGCTTTCATATGAGTGGTGTCGTTCGTACCTGACGGATAAGCCTTACTTTCAAGCGGCTCACATATAAAATAGCCCGACAAAACACGATTCTTACTCATACTGTTCCACGCATCTGTCACGATTTTATTTTCATCAATAAATTTGCAGCCTGTTTCTTCTGCGATTTCACGCGTAGGGTCTGCGTAATCTTTTCGCGACTCCATAAAACAGTTGTTTTCTTCGTCCCACCAAGCAGCCGCATTTGCAGTCATAAGCACAGGTGTTCCGCCGCGTTTTTCAACCTCACCGATATACTTGTCTGTAATTAACTTTTTGTAGTCCTCAACACTTATGTATCTTTCCGGTTTATTTTCAGCACCGTCATTTATACCGAACTGAATAAACACATAGTCACCAGGGTGCATTTCTGTAAGTATTCTGTCAAGTCTGCCGTCGTTGTCATAACTCTTTGAACTTCTTCCGCCCATTGCACGGTTTTCAATAATTATATCGTCATTAAAATAATCGGCAAAAACTTGTCCCCAACCTGTTTGAGGGTATACCTTTGTATAGTTGTAAGTTTGTGCCGTTGAATCACCTGCAATATATATAGTAGGTTTTTCGGCTTTTTCTCGTGTCGGTAACTGTTCTATTTCTATTTCCGTCACGTTAGGGTTGTCACCCTTAACCTGTACAGTGATTTTTCCGTTTTTCGGCACAACAGGCTGTTCATTTTCCTGTGTTTCGCCTGCCTCAAGCGTGTACGCTCTTACACGTTCACCGCAGTTTATATAAATATTCGCATTTGTTTCTGTTTTTCCGCCTGTTGTTACCGTTACAGTGTAGTCACCGTCAGGCACTTCCACTTCTTTCGTAACACCGTCCGTCTTGTCTGCTTTTACTTTCGTCATATCGAATTTTTCCGAATACAATCCGTCCGCTTTTGCAATAGGTATTATGCAAGCCGACATAACAGACATAGTAAGTATAGCTGATATAATTTTTCTTATTTTCATTAAAAATCACCCCTTAAAATTTATTATATTACATCTGTAAATAAATTGCAATATAAAAAACAGTCTATTTCTTTTTTCTTAACTCTCTAAAAAATTCAGTCAATATGCTTGCACATTTATCTTCCGTTATACCGCCTGTCACATTGACATTGTGATTGAACATACCGCTTTCAAATAAATTGATAACCGAACCGGCACAACCGGACTTTTTGTCATACGCACCGAAATACAAATTTTCAATGCGTGAATTAATAATCGCCCCTGCACACATCGGACAAGGCTCAAGCGTAACATACATTTCACATCGCGGTAATCTCCAACCGCCGAGTTTTTTGCAAGCCTTGTTTATCGCTATTATTTCGGCGTGAAGTAATGCGTTTTTCTTGGTTTCACGCTTGTTGTACCCTCTTGCGATAATCTCACCGTCACGCACTATAACCGCACCGATTGGAGTTTCACCGATTGACGCGGCTTTTTTTGCTTGCTTCAGTGCCTCTTTCATAAATTTTTCTTCCATATAATTCTCCATTCAGTAGATATAACCTTATTTTATCACACCTCTTGACATATGTCAAAAATAGTAGTAAAATGTGATAAGCAACCGCGTTGGTTGTTGCTTGCCGATATACAATCGTCGGTAAGATGTAGTATGGTAGAAAAGGAGATATGAAAAATGATTGTAATTCTAAAACAAAACGCAGAACAAAACGAGGTAAACGCACTTTTAAAACAGCTGGAGGACATGGGCTTTGACCATCATTACAGTAAGGGCGAAAATTCCACAATAGTTGGTATTATCGGTGATACTTCAACTCTTGACACAGACGATTTAAAGACTATTGACGTAGTCGCAGACGTTAAGAGAGTTTCCGAGCCGTTCAAGCTTGCAAACCGCAAGTTCCACCCGGATAGCAGTATTTTCAACATTGCCGGCAGAACAGTAGGTGAAGGTCATTTCAGCGTAATTGCAGGTCCTTGTTCGGTAGAAACAATTCCGCAAATGACAGAAACAGCCGAAGCAGTTAAAAAGAGCGGTGCTTCATTTTTAAGAGGCGGTGCATTCAAGCCGAGAACATCACCTTATTCATTCCAAGGACTTCATGACGAAGGTCTTAAAATTCTTCTTGAAGCAAAGAAGGCAACAGGACTTCCGATAGTTACAGAAATTATGAATCAGGCACATCTTGATTTGTTTGAAGATGTTGATATAATTCAAGTCGGTGCAAGAAATATGCAGAACTTTGAACTTTTAAAGGAACTTGGTAAATGCAATAAGCCTATACTTTTAAAGCGTGGTCTTTCAAGCACAATCGAAGAATGGGTTATGAGTGCGGAATACATTATGGCAGGCGGTAACGAACAGGTTATTTTCTGCGAAAGAGGTATAAGAACTTACGAAACATTCACAAGAAATACTCTTGACCTTTCGGCAATACCGGCATTAAAGTCAATTTCACACTTGCCTGTAATCGTTGACCCAAGTCACGCAACAGGTTTGCCGTGGATGGTTGAATCGCTTACAAAAGCGGCTATCGCAGTAGGTGCAGACGGTATTATGATTGAAGTTCATAATAATCCAAAGAAAGCATTGTGCGACGGTGCTCAATCACTTACTCCGCAGCAGTTTGACAATGTTATGCAGACAGTTAAGAAGCGTGTTGAGTTTGAAGGTAAAATTTTAGGTTAATTTAAAGGCAGTCGATTGACTGCCTTTTTGTTTGCATTTTTGTATGTAGCCATATTTTATTTTTGATTTTGCAAGTAGCCACCCCTCCGTCACTCGTTCCTCGTGCCACCTCCCCTCAATGGGAGGCTTTTTATTTTCCGCAAAATCCCATAAGGCTCCCCTTGAGGGGAGCTGTCGACACCGTCGACTGAGGGGTGGCTTTACTGTCTTTCATATAAATTTCATCTATGTCGCCTAATCATAACCTCAGACTAATTCCTTTCGTACAGAACGGTGCTCTCGACTTTCCTTTTCCTCTCAACGAAAATCTTTCAATTCTCCGCCACATTCCGTAAGGCTCCCCTTGAGGGGAGCTGTCGACACTGTCGACTGAGGGATGGCTCTCTATTGAATTTCAATCACACAAGCGGGCGACCAATGGTCGCCCCTACACACGTTCCACTCAAACAACAGCGAACTCCAATCACGCAAACAGGCGACCAATGGTCGCCACTACACACGTTCCACCCAAACAACAGCGAACTCCAATCATGCAAGCGGGCGACCACCGGTCGCCACTCCGAAATTCTCATAAACGATAGCAAACTTAATCACACAAAAAGGGCGACCAACTGTCGCCCATACTACACAACTATTCATCTTTATGAAAATGTCTGTAAATCGCATAAACCAACACACCCACCAACAAAACAGCTATGTATATCGCAAAAACAACAAACACAATACTACCTGCTTTTGTGGGCGGTGTATATATATATCTACGATAACTTATCACATCTTTATTCACTGCCAAAGTTACCGTTGCAAAGACAATCGTAACCAAAGTCAGCAGCCCGCCTATATAATACTTTTTCATAAAATCCCCTTATCTTACCAACAAATACACCGTATATGCCACATACATAAAAATCATAACCACACCGCAAGGACGATTAATCTTTTTATTAGCAAGTGCAAAAATATAAGTAAACAAGCATATTCCAATCAACACACAACCGTCAATTACCACATTAAAGTCAGTACCTATTGTACCGATTGTCGCCGATATTCCGAGAATGAACAACAAATTAAATATATTCGAGCCGATTACGTTACCTACCGCAATATCATTTTGTTGTTTTCTTGCGGCAACAATCGAAGTCACAAGTTCAGGAAGTGATGTACCTATTGCCACAACGGTAAGACCGACAACTCTTTCACTCATTCCCGCCATAAGTGCAAGTTCCTTTGCGCCTTTAACAGTAAGCTGACCGCCGACCACAACACCGACAAAGCCGATTATTATAAACAAGAGGCATTTCCACATTGGCAAATCTGCCTTTTCGCTATCCTCCGCACTTTCAATCAATTTACTTTCTTTCTTACCCATCACAACAGAGCCGACCATAAACACCGCAAACAATGCAAGAAGTATAATACCGTCCAATCTTGTCAATGCAATATCACCATGATTTAATGTCATTAAAAGCACAATCATTACAGCGATTATACCGATACAGAATGGGAAATCACGTTTTAGGATAGTTCCTTTTACAGCAACAGGTGCGAACAAAGCACTTGCACCAAGTACGACAAGTGTATTAAATATATTTGATCCGATTATATTACCGATTGCAATTTCATTACTGCCTTGCAGTGACGCAGTTATGCTAACCGCCGCCTCGGGCAAACTTGTTCCGAACGCCACTACCGTAAGTCCGACTATATATGCCGGAATTCTCAACTTTGCCGACAAATCACACGCACCGTCAACAAACAAATCCGCACCTTTAACCAAAAGCACAAACCCTATCACCAAAAATAAAATCATCAAAACCATTAAATATAAGCTCCTTTTCCTCTGTAATTCCTCATAAAAGCAAAGTAGACAAAACCCATATGGGTTTTGTCTACAATTAAATTGTCTAATCGGATTAGTGAACGATAGCCATTTCTGTATCCTTATCAAAGATATGAATTTTGTTTGTTTCAAATGCAACCTTGATTGTATCACCAATCTTAGCTGTTGAACGTTGATTAACTCTTGCTGTGAACTGTTCACCTGCAAGTTCAAGATACAAATATGTTTCAGCACCCATCATTTCAGTAACTTCAACGTATGCATTACATACAGCCTCAGGTCTGCTTGAAATGAATGCCTCGTCATCGTGAATATCTTCAGGTCTGATACCAACGATTACTTCCTTATCGATATAACCTTCAAGTTCAGGTGTAACCTTACCGTTAGGAATCATAATCTTGTTATCGCCAAATGATGCGTATACGCTACCGTTTTCCTTTGATAGTGTAGCAGTAACAAAGTTCATTTGCGGTGAACCGATAAATCCTGCAACGAATACGTTATCAGGCTTTGTATAAAGGTTAGCAGGTGTATCAACTTGTTGAATAACACCGTCCTTCATAACAACGATACGAGTACCCATTGTCATAGCCTCTGTCTGGTCATGAGTAACGTACATAAATGTTGTTTGAAGTTTGTTATGTAACTTCTTAATTTCAGTTCTCATTGCAACTCTCAGCTTTGCATCAAGGTTTGATAGAGGTTCGTCCATAAGGAATACCTTAGGATTACGAACGATTGCACGTCCCATAGCAACACGCTGTCTTTGACCGCCTGAAAGAGCCTTTGGCTTTCTGTCAAGAAGATGCTCAATGTCAAGAATCTTTGCAGCTTCTGTAACACGCTTCTTGATTTCGTCCTTTGGAGTTTTTCTAAGCTTTAGACCAAATGCCATATTTTCAAATACTGTCATATGAGGATATAGCGCGTAGTTTTGGAAAACCATTGCAATATCTCTGTCTTTAGGAGCAACGTCGTTTACAAGACGTCCGCCGATATAAAGTTCACCTTCTGAAATTTCTTCAAGACCGGCAACCATTCTTAGAGTTGTTGACTTACCACAACCTGAAGGACCTACAAGGATGATGAATTCCTTATCGTCAATGTCAAGTGTAAAGTCACTTACAGCAGTAACACCGCCTGCATATCTTTTGTAAATGTGTTTTAATTGTAAATCTGCCATAATTAATTGTTCCCCTCTCGTCCAAGAAAAATTTTTATACAGAATAAACCAGATTTCATTTATTCTGCTTGTTTAAGTGTATTGTTATCTTTATAATACATCTTTTTGATATATATATGATAACATATTTAAATACAAATTGTTAGTCGTATAATTCACAAAAATACTTTTTATTCTTTAGTAAAATTAACTAAACATATTTTAATCATATGACAAAAAGGAGTTTTTTGCTTGATTACTCTTTATTTTTTGAGTTTTGTATAACTTTTTCGGCAACATTTGACGGAGCTTGCTCGTAACGTGTAAACTCAAATGAGAACATACCTCTGCCCTGACTCATAGAACGCAAGTCGGTCGCATAACGGAACATTTCGGACATAGGCACTTCCGCCTCAACCATATTAAGTCCCTCTTTATCGCTTTCGCCCATACCCATAATCTGACCGCGACGTTTATTAATATCACCGATAATATCGCCCATAATATTTTCAGGAATATATACTTTCAAGTAGCCGATAGGTTCAAGTAAGACAGGGTTAGCCTGTTTCAAACCCTCTTTGTACGCGATAGCCGCCGCCGTCTTAAATGCCATTTCCGACGAATCTACAGGGTGATACGAACCGTCAAGTAATGTAGCTTTCAAGTTCACAACGGGATAACCTGCAAGCACACCTTTCCGGCACGAATCACGCAAGCCTTTTTCAACGGCAGGGAAATAGTTTTTAGGCACAGAACCGCCGAATACTTTTTCTTCAAAAATCATATCTTCCGACACACCCGGCTCAAATTCAATCTTAACGTGACCGTACTGACCGTGACCGCCAGATTGTTTCTTGTGTTTGCCTTCAACGGTAGCCTTGCCCTTGATTGTTTCGCGATACGGAACAATAGGGTCTTCCAAAACTGCACCGACACCGTATTTTGATTTTAATTTGCTTATAATAACGTCAATATGCTGTTCGCCCTGACCGTTTATAAGAGTCTGCTTTGTTTCGGTATTGTTTGTAATTGTGAATGTCGGATCCTCCTCCATAAGCTTGTTAATACCGCTTATAATCTTTTCTTCATCGCCCTTTGTCTGCGGTTTAATCGCCATAGACAAAACAGGCTGCGGAAATTCAATACCGGTAAGTATGATATTCTTACCTTTTTCACATAATGTATCACCTGTTTTTGTGCTTTCAAGTTTTGCAACCGCGCCGATGTCACCGGCTTTTATCGACTTTGCGTCAAGCTGTTTTTTACCGCAAAGATTAAATACCTTGCCAATCTTTTCGTTTACGTCCTTGTTCGGATTGTACAGCGTGCTGTCACCCTTTACCTCACCGGAATAAACTCTGAACAACGACATCTTACCAACATAAGGGTCTGCGATTGTTTTAAATACAACCGCCGCCGTTGTTTCCGTTTCACTCTGTACAAGCTCAACAGGCTCACCTGTGTCGGCAACTCTCGCGATTTCCTCAATTTCCGACGGAGCAGGCAAATACTTACCCATACCGTCCATAAGCGAACGCACACCGATATTATCCTGACCGCTGCCGCAGTATACAGGATAAATAACACCGTCCTTAACACCTTTTCTTATAGCTTGCTTAATTTCGTCAAAAGTAAATTCTTCACCGTTGAAATACTTAACCATAAGTGCCTCATCGGTTTCGGCAACAGCCTCCATAATCATTTCTCTAAGCGGTGCGACAATTTCCGCCATACCGTCGGGTACAGGAATATCCACTCTGTCCTGTCCTTCGTATCTTCTTGCCGTCATATCGACAATATCGACAAAGCCTTTGAATTCGTCACCTTCTCTTATCGGATAAACGAACGGAGTTACTGATTTTCCGAACTTTTCTTTCATTTCCTCAAGAGTTTTTTGATAATCCGCTCTGTCATCATCAATTTTGTTGACAAAGAACATAATCGGCACACCTCTTTGTTTTGCGTATCTGAACACGTTCTCCGTACCGACGCTTACACCGCTTCTTCCGCTCAATACAATAAGTGCCGAATCCGCCGCACGGATACCCTCTTTAACGTCACCGACAAAATCAAAAAAGCCCGGTGTATCTATCATATTATATTTCATATCTTTCCACTCTACCGTTGCAAGAGCGGTTGAAATACTGAATTGTCTTTTGATTTCTTCACCGTCATAGTCCGTTACAGTGTTGCCGTCAGCGACTTTGCCCATTCTGTCGGTCATTTTCGCATTGAACAGCATTGCCTCTGTAAGCGTTGTCTTACCGCATTTACCGTGTCCCATAACGGCGATGTTCCGAATTGCGTCCATTGAATACGTTTTCATTTGATTGACCCTCCTAATATAATATTTTTCGTTCATTTTATTTGGCTATCGCTTTTTGTATGTTCTTTTAGACAAAACCTTTATGGTTTTGTCTACTTTATTTATGGGAGTTTGAGGTGCTTTTTCAGTAGTTTTGCCGTTGGCAAAACCGCTCTGCGAGCGTCGGACGTCTTTCCGATACCCCCTCATTAAAAATCATTTCTGGCGACATGCGCGGCAGAAATGACTTAAAATATAAAGTTTCGACTTTGGAGGAACTTTATATTTTTTCTCTGATAGAACTCAAAATTTACATCAGCATGATGTAATTTTTGGGCTGGCGACATTTTGTCGACAGCCTTGCAATAGCTTTCATATATTACATATATACCACATTATCATATAAAGATAACAAAAAAAGTACCGTCAGATTATAAAAATCAAACGATACTTTTTTGTACATATTCACTAACTTTTATTTTGTTATTTCAACAGTTCTTGTGTCACCGTTCCAATCAACAGTAACATTAAATGCTTCCATGACAAATCTAAGCGGAACCATTGTTCTGTTGTTCATAAGCGTTGCGGGTGCATCAAGCGTTATCGGTGTATCATTTATGTACGCAACATCACTGTCAAGATACATCACGACTTTGTCGCCGCCCTTTTTAACCGTAATCTCCTGCTTGTCACCGTCCCAGTCCACTTTTGCATTAAGAGCCTCTGATATACCTCTTACTGGTATCATTGTATACGTTTCACCTTCAATGGTTTTAAGCAACGGATACTGGTCGTCAAACGCAAGCAATTTACCGTCTATTCTTACCTTTGCACCTATGTAATCAATATCATTATGATAATATCTCATAACGTGTTCTATGTACTGTGCGTCACCGTAAGTATTGTACGGCCAATTTGTCGCATACTGCGCGGCATTGACGCGTTCCGAAAGCCAATCGTCACCCTTCGCCGCAATTATTCTGTCAAGCACGGTTTGTCCGAAGTTATACGACTGAATCATTTTCATATAATCACAATCATATCTGATAAGCGACTGTGAAATTAAATATGCCGCAAACGGCACTGCCTTAGTCGGATCAAGTCTATCTTGAAGCGTCCATTTTTCTCCCGTAGTGTCCTCACCGAACTTGGCGAATGATTTTTCCAAAGTATTTTCAATCTGCATAATACCCCATGCCGGATATTCACTTCCGTCATCACGGTAACTCAAATTTCTTCCCGACGATTCCTGCATACATATTGCCGCAAGCAAGTTTGGGTCTACACCGTATTGGTCACCTGCCTGCTCGAATAAATCATAATAACTTTTTACCGCCGAATTAAGCTGAGCCGTACCGATTTCAATACCGTCCATACTTGTGCCTTGATGATCGGGTATAGCCCCTGCCGCAAGTGCCGTAAATGACGATGCCGAAATCACCGCTGCAAGTGCCATTCCTATAAATTTCTTCATAATCAACTCTCCTTTTGTGATAACTTGATATGTACACCCCCATTATACACTTATCATATTAATCCGTCAATGGCTGTTATTTCCTACGAATTTCATATTATATGTGTTTGTTTTGAATAATACAGTGATTATTTGGTAATACTCTATTATGAACTAAATCAAAGGAGGATATATCTATGAAACAGTACATTGAAATAGTCGACATTTTCGGACGTGAAGTTATGGATTCACGCGGTAATCCGACAGTCGAAGTTGAGGTGCATACAGAATGTGCGTCGGGCAGAGCAATCGTTCCGTCAGGTGCGTCAACAGGTGTTTTTGAGGCTGTGGAACTTAGGGATAATGACAAAAAGCGTTACGGCGGTAAAGGTGTAAAAAATGCTGTGGCGAATGTAAATGAAAAAATTGCAGATGTGTTAATCGGTATGAATGTACTTGACCAACGCTCGATAGATATGAAAATGTGTGAGCTTGACGGCACAGACAATAAATCAAATCTCGGTGCAAACGCAATACTCGGTGTATCGTTAGCCGTTGCAAGAGCGGCTGCGGCAAGCCTTGAAATACCGCTTTTTCAATATATAGGCGGTATAAATTCTTATGTACTTCCCGTACCTATGATGAACATATTAAACGGCGGTGCACACGCAAATAACAACGTCGATATACAGGAATTTATGATAATGCCGTATGGCGCAAAGTCATTTAAACAAGGCTTGCGTTGGTGCAGTGAAGTATTTCACGAATTGAAAAAGGTGCTTTCCGAAATGGGTAATACCACCGCGGTCGGTGACGAAGGCGGTTTTGCACCGAATCTTGAAACAGACGAAAAAGCACTTGAAGTTATAATGAGCGCAATCGGACGTGCAGGCTACAAGGCAGGTGAAGATTTTAAAATTGCCATAGATGCCGCGTCTTCGGAATGGGTACAAGATGACGGAACATATTTGTTGCCGAAATCCGGTATAAAAAAGACTGCTTCGGAACTTGTTGAATACTGGCAGATCCTGTGTGAAAAATATCCGATTTTCTCTATTGAGGACGCACTCGGAGAAGATGATTGGGACGGTTGGAAAATCCTTACCGATAAGCTCGGCGATAAAATTCAGCTTGTCGGAGATGACTTGTTCGTCACAAACCCAAAACGACTTGAAAAGGGTATTTTATCAGATGTCGCAAACTCAATTCTTATCAAGGTTAATCAAATCGGCACACTTTCCGAAACACTTGACGCGGTTGAAATGGCACATAAAAACGGCTATACCGCCGTTATATCACACCGCAGCGGTGAAACGGAAGATACAACAATCGCCGATATTGCCGTTGCTGTAAACGCAGGGCAAATAAAAACAGGCGCACCGAGCCGAACAGACAGAGTTGCAAAATACAATCAGCTTTTGAGAATAGAAGAAGAACTCTGCGGTATCGCGCAATACGGAAAATTTTAATCATAAAAACAGCAGACTATTTTAGGATAGTCTGCTGTTTTTTTATGATTGATGAGCCTCCATATTTTTCGGCAGCACCAAATTCAAAATTATCGAAACCAAGAACACAACCGCAACGCAGTTTTCAGCGAACACGTTTTGAATGATTTGCGGAAAGATTGAGAAAATTTCAGGAACTTGCGTAAAGCCAAGTCCGATACTCAATGACAATGCGGCGATAATAATATTTCTTTGTGAAAAACCGCATTTTGCAATCATCTGCAAACCGCTTATAACAATATTACCGAACATCATAAGCGTACAGCCGCCAAGCACAGCCTCAGGCAATGTTGCAAGTAATGTTCCGAACATAGGGAACAATCCTGCCAAAACCATAATAACGCAGCCTGTGAAAATCGTAAATCTGTTTACGACTTTTGTCATTGAAACAAGTCCCACATTTTGGCTGAACGACGTAATCGGCAAACAACCGAAAAGTCCCGACAATGCACTGACAAAACCGTCTGCGGCGATTGAGCCTGTAAGCTCCTTCTTTGAAACCTCACGATTTAATCCCGATGACGCAAGTGCCGATGTATCTCCTATTGTTTCCGTTGCGGACACAAGGAAAATCACAAGCACGGAAATAATCGCGCCTATATTGAATGTCGGTTTAATCGGAAGTATCTGCGGAAGTGATACGATTTGTGCCGTACTCAATCCAGAAAAATCAACCATACCCATACACACAGCCACAATGTAACCTACGATAAGTCCGAACAATACGGACAACTGTTTCCAATATGATTTAGCGAAAATATTAAATCCGATACAACAAACCAACGTAATTGTTCCGAGAATTAAATTTTTAGCCGAACCGAAATCCTCCGCACCCGAGCCGCCGCCGAACGATGTTGCGCCGACAGACAAAAGCGAAAAGCCGATAGCCGTTACAACCGAAGCCGCCACAATCGGCGAAATCAGTTTTACCCAATATTTTGCGAAAAGTCCGAGTATGCCTTCAATAATTCCGCCTATAATAACCGCTCCGACAATGGCTCCGTATCCGTATGTAGGGCCGACAAAGCAGAACACAGATACAAACGTAAAACTTATTCCCATTACAATCGGCAATCCCGAACCGACTTTCCATATAGGATACAACTGAATTACAGAACCTATTCCCGCAACAATCATAGCCGTCTGAATAAGTCTTGCGGTTTCGGTTGTGTCTAAACCGCAAGCACTTGAAACAATAATAATCGGTGCGATATTCGCAACGAACATAGCCAAAATATGTTGCAGACCAAACGGAATAGCTTTTGAAACAGGCACTTTTCCGTCTAACTTATAAATATTATTAATATCACTGTTTTTCATTTTACTGTTCCTCTCTGAACTTAATCATACCTGTTTTGCTGTCCATATCGTCAACTATTGCCAAAGATTCTAATTGAAAACCTAAGTTACGAATAATTCTTCCGCCTGCTTGGAAGCCTTTTTCAACAGCTATTCCTATCCCCTCAACCGTTGCACCGGCTGACTTGACTATCTGAATTAATCCCTGCAGCGCACAACCGTTTGCCAAGAAATCATCGATAATCAATACACGGTCGTTTTCATTCAAAAACTTTTTCGCAACAATAACCTGATTTTTGCATTTGTGCGTGAATGACTCAACCTCCGCAACGTACATTTCACCCTCAAGATTTACGCTCTTTGATTTTTTCGCAAAAACAACAGGCACACCGAAATGTTGTGCGGCGATACAGGCAATACCTATACCCGATGCCTCGATAGTCAAAATTTTATTTATATTCGCACCCTCAAAGCGTTTTTTCCATTCCTTGCCCATCTCATTAAACAAATCAATGTCCATTTGATGATTTAAAAAGCTGTCCACTTTAAGCACGTTACCCTCTTTAACTATTCCGTCCTTTAAAATTCTTTCCTCTAAACAGTTCATCTTTACTCTCCTCAAATAATAAAATATATACGATTATACCACACCTACACCCATAATACAATTAATATCGACATCAAATTGCAAAAAAAATATGAGGACTTTTTAAGTCCCCATATTTGTATTGCTTTCATTTTTCAAATCACTGTGAACACGATGATATTCAGGGCTTTCCATCATCATTACCTGATGAACTCCGATACCTTTCAGAAGCGGTAATTTAAGTCTGTACTTAACCCAAATGAATGCGTATATAAACAATGCCGCAAACAGAACAAAGCACAAAATATATATATTTCTTCTTTGTACAGGGTCAGTTGATATATTGAACATCATATACACCTGAAGTGCTATACCCACGATTTGCAAAAGCGGGAAAAGCGGTGTCTTGAAGTTACGCGGAACATTTTTCATTTTACGTCTTAGCATAATTACATTGACGTGTGATGTAATATATGAAAGCATCCAGAAAAGCGAGCAAGTAAGAGTTAAAAATGCCACCTGTTCACCTGTCGAAATGCCCGATGCCTCGATAATGCAAGTAAGCACACCCAAAATTATAATAACCCAATAAGGTGCTCCGTTTTTGTTTTTCTTTTGAAAAAACGCCGGAAGAAGATTCATCTTTGCCATTCCGCAGCATATTTCCGAAACTGAACAAATAATAGAGTTTTGCGTACTTACCGCCGCAAATATAGCGACAATAATCATCCAATATCTGCCCCACTTACCGAGCATATTCACCGCATAAAGAACGTGCGGTGACGCTGCACTTCCAAGATCGGACCACAATGTATAATTTTTAAATCCGAATACAAGCAATATTTGAATAATTCCCATTATGCCGAGTGAAAGCACCATACTGAGCGGTACTTTTTTAGGGCTTTTCATATCCTTACCTAAAGGTACAATAAACTCCGCACCGATAAAGAACCAAAATGCCGTTGCGGTAAGCGGAAGAATGTCCTTTAAATCCGACGAAATAACCGCATCTTGTGCCACCTGTTCACCCGAACCCAAACCGAGTGCGCCGATAATACCGAGTGCAAGCAATGACACTACCATAAATGCCGCAACGATTTCCTGCAAAAGCGTTGACATATTCACACCTTTTAGATTAATGAATATAAGAACAATCGTTATTCCCACGCTGAACACCGCAGGCGGTATCGCCTCACCCGTCATTTCCGTCATTACATTTGCAAACATCGCACCTTCGGCAGGTGCTGCGAAAACATTGCTTATTAAATAACCGCCGACCATCGTTACAATAGTCAACAGCGGACCGAGTCCGGCAAGAGTGTATTGAGCGATACCGCCGGTAAGGTTAGGCATTATCGCATTTAATTCGGCTATCGACAAAACCGCAAGCATATTTGCTATACACGCTATGACGATAGCAATAACGAACGGTGTACCGACCGCACTTGAGCCGCTTGCCGACGAAACGAAACAGCTCGTTGCGATAAGCATACCCACACCGGTTGATACTGCACCAAAAAGACTGATTTTTTTCATATGAGTAACCTCCGATTTAATCTATCTTTGATTTCTGCAAAGCGTCAATTCCGTCTTCGCCCGTTCTGATACGAATAATATTACGAACGTCAGACACGAATATTTTTCCGTCACCGATGTGTCCCGTATAAAATTCTTTTTTTAAAAATTCTATAACTTCTTTAACTTTAGACGTTTCACATATCATAATCATAGTACTTTTCGGAAGAAGTCTTAAAGGCTGTTCCGTAAAATCAAGCATATACTCCGAGCTTCCGCTCTGCACACCGCAGCCCATAGCATTGTAAACGGTTATGCCCGATATTCCGAGCTTATGTATTTCCTTGATGTGTTTTGAGCTAAGCATTTCGATAAATGCCGAAACCTTAGACATACTTCCTATAATCTCTATTCTTGAAAATTCAGCTTCCATTATTTTTACCTCCGTTTTGTTAAAACAGGCGTATAGAACACATATGTTCTATACGCCGTTGTATATTAAAAACTTTTTTTACTTGTTATATCTTCCGCATCTTTTACGGCGTATTCTTCGCAAAGAAAACCTTTCACCCATCTGCCGTCGATAAGCTCGACATTGCCTATCGAAAGCGGTGTGTTTACGTTACTCATAAAACTTCCGAGCTTTGAAACGGGTATTTTGAATATATCAATATTTATATTTTCACCGTTTTCCGCTCTCACAAGTCCGGGCTTAATCGGATTTGTATTGAGTTTGTACAGCTTATACTCCTTTGCAGTCGCTGTACTTTCGATATACTCCGCTCCCAATTCGGTGAGCTGACTTTCAAGGGCATATCCCTTTTTGTGAAGTCCGCATACCGCAAAATCGATACTTTCGGTTTTAAGAAAACTTTCCGCTGTTTGAAGTACAAGATTTGTACTGTCCGCAAGTCCGAAAATCGTAATTCCGAACGGTAAATTTTTATCTTGCGTATTTTCCGGTACTGCCACTGCCATAAGGTCAAGCAAGTTGCAGTGATTTGTATAAAGTCCCATTAAGCTGTTCGTCTTTACGGGATCTTCCCTTACTTGTTCTCTTGTGAATGTGCCTCCTGCCGTCGGCATTACCATAACGGCATTTTTTAATATTTCCTTTGCCTTGTGTCTGTAATATTGCAACATATGCAAATCTTCAAACAGTCTTGCGGCGGTCTTTTCTTCCGTACCGCCCGACTGAAGAATTTTCTTGGTAACAGGAAAAACTTTATCCTCGTTTTCAATGACAAATTCTTTTAAGTCAGCCCATCTTTCCGCAACATACGCACCGTCATAAAGAATTAACGCGGCATCGTAAAACATTTTATAATCAATATATTCAACCTTAACTCCGAGTTTTTTTATACGTTCCGTTGCCGAATACCATTTAGCCTTATGAACATCTGCGTTATCACCGAAAAATGCTGGTTCTTTCAAAGGAAGATATATTTTTTCGGGAAGTTTTTTACCTTTATCCTCATATTCTTTCGACCAAACACATTCCGCATCATAGCCTTTGGCATATTGATTGACTGTTTCGGTATCTTCAAGACTGTTTGCAAATACCGTCACACAGTCAAGGCTTGCACAAGCCGGTACTACGCCGGATGTGGACCAAGCACCCAATGACGGTTTAAACCCCACAAGTGTATTTAGCATTGCGGGTACTCTTCCGGAGCCTGCCGTATCGGTACCGAGCGAAAACGCCGCCATACCCAAGGCAACCGACACCGCAGAACCCGAACTTGAGCCGCCGCTAATCATTTTATCGTCATACGCATTATGCACTTCACCGTACGGACTTCTTGTACCGACAAGTCCCGTTGCAAATTGGTCAAGATTTGTCTTTCCGACAGGGAACGCACCTGCGTCAATTAACTTCTGTACCACAAACGCACTTTTTTTCGGCATATACGAATATTCGGGGCAAGCCGCCGTTGTCGGAACACCCTCAAGGTCGATATTATCCTTTATCGCGAACGGTATTCCCCACAGCGGTTTATCCTCACTTCTCGGCGGAAGTTTTGAGATATACTTTTCCATAAGCTCTCTTGACGGAGCAACTATCCAAATATTCTTGTCCTTATTTTCTTCGGCTCTTTTCAAAATTTCATCGACAAGCTCGTAAGGTGTAAGTTCGTTATTGTCATACGCTTGATTTATCCATTTCAATGATAATTTCTTAGGGAAAAACTTCATTACTTATTCCTCCGTTTTTACAGCCGCAATCATCTGACCTGCGTCAACCTGTTGACTTGTCTTTATAAATACCTTTTCAATTACTCCGCTGTATTCACTTTCAATAGGGAATTCCATCTTCATACTTTCCAAAACGGCAACCGTATCACCTTTCTTAACTTCCTGACCTTCTTCAATCAAGACTTTCCATACACTGCCCGGAATAGTTGCGTTAATCGGCTCACAGCCGTCAGGCAAAACATCATCTGCGTGAGTATCTTCCGTTTCCGTATCCGATTCAAAATGGTCAAGTCCATTTTCAATCCATCTCTGTCTTTCTGCTTGGAATGATGCCTCTTGATGTGCCTTGAATTTTTGAGCGGACTCTTTGATACTTTCAAGATATTCCTTGTACTTACCCAAATTAAATGTAGTTTCCTCAATATCAATGTGGAATTTACCTCTAAGAAAATCATCTCTGTACTGTAAAATCTCATCGGCACTGCACGGATAAAATTTAAGTCTGTCAAAGAAATTCAAAAGCCACGGCTTACCTTTTTTGAAATACTCCGTTTCTCTTAACGGATTCCACATCTGAATTGTACGACCGACAAACTGATAACCGCCGGGGCCCTCCATACCGTATACGCAAAGGTATGCTCCGCCGATACCGACAGCGTTTTCAGGCGTCCAAGGTCTTGCCGGATTATACTTTGTCGTTACCATTCTGTGACGTGGGTCAACCGGTGTCGCAACCGGTGCGCCAAGATAAACGTCACCCAAACCAAGTACAAGATAATCTGCGTCAAACACAATATTCTGAACGTCCCCGATACTGTCAAGACCGTTAATTCTTCTGATAAATTCAGGGTTAGACGGACACCAAGGTGCATTCGGTCTTACCGTCTGCTGATAACGCTTTGCGGCAAGCTGTGTTTGCGGATCGTCCCATGAAAGCGGAAGTTTGATAATTCTTGACGGTACTGTTATATCGTCCAGCGATGAAAGGTTTGCATTTATTTCTTTTACTTTTTCACAAACTTCTCTCGCAGAAATTTTATTTACATCAAAATGTACTTGCAATGAACGAATACCGGGTGTCATATCAATTACAGGTAAATCCGATTTTTCGATTTCGTTCATAAGAATATGTACTCTGAAACGCAGTTCAATATCAAGCACCATATCGCCGTATTCAACAAGGATATTTTCTTCACCCTGCAATCTGATTTTGTAATCGGTATTGTCGTGTGTTCCCTCTGCCATAATCGAATATGACGCGTCAAGCTGAGCAGGCTTCGGAAGAACAACGTCCGTATAATCAAGATTGATATTTTTATCTTGATTTTTTCTTATAGTTTCGGCTTGTTCAAGAGTTAGAAGTTGGAAGTGAACTTTATCGCCCGGATGTAATTGACCGAGTTTCCACATTTCACCTTTTGCCGTTGTAACCGGGCAAACAAATCCGCCAAGCGACGGACCGTCAGGACCTAATAAAATCGACTGGTCGCCTGTAAGGTCAAGCGTACCGATTGCGTATGCGTTATCGTGTATATTTGACGGATGAAGTCCCGCTTCACCGCCGTCCTCTCTCACCCACTGCGGAACAGGTCCGTTAAGTCTGATACCCGTTCTTGCACTGTTAAAGTTTACGGTATATTCCGAACTTGTAAGTGTGTCAAGATATTCAGGTTTCAAATATTCATAAGTAGGCTGCGGGCCCGGCAAAACGCCGATAGTCCATGTATTATCAATCTTAGGAATATACTTACCGTCAAATGAATTAAAGTTATCTGCCTGACAATCCTCTGCAAGATGAAGTACATCACCCGTTCTCAATGCACGTCCGTTATGACCGCCGAATTTACCGTCACAGAATGTTGATGATGAACCCATAATCTTAGGTACGTCTATACCGCCCTTGACAAGAAGATATGTTCTCATTCCTTTTGCGGCGGTTTTAAATTTAAGCTCTTGCATAGGTGACGCACTTATAACCGTGTACATCGGCACACTTTCACCGTCAAGCGTTGCCTGCATATCCGCACCTGTTATACAAAAACTTGCGGTCGTTCTGAATCTGTATGTGCCGCCGCGCATTGTAAGCTCAATACCTGCCGCATTAAGGTCGTTACCAAGCAATTTATTACCTATTTTAAAGCTGTACGCGTCCATAGCACCGCAAGGCGGTACACCGACAGTCCAGTACCCAATCATACCGTCAGCATCTTGTACTGTTGACTGAACACCGCCGTCAAGCACTTCAAGTGCATTTTCTTCAGGTAAAAATCCCTCAAGCATTTTTGTAAACAGCTTTCCGTCTTTATAATCGCCTGTAAGGATAAGACTCTTTAAATATTCTAAGTTTGTCGTTATGCCGTAAATCTTTGATTCGGTCAAAACGTCAAGCATTTTTTCAACCGCTTTTTCTCTGTTTTCCGCATGAACAATAAGTTTTGCAAGCATAGGGTCATACAATGCGGAAATTTCGATATTCTTTCTTATCCAAGTTTCAACTCTCGCTTTGTCGCTAAATGTAACATCATCAATCTTACCGCTGCACGGTCTGAAATTATTTATACAGTCCTCCGCATATACTCTGACTTCGATTGAATGTCCGTTCGGCACCGCCTTAAATTCTTCAATACCTTTAAGCTCGCCTGCCGCCTCTTTAATCATCCATTCAACAAGGTCAACACCGTAAACTTCTTCCGTTATACCGTGTTCAACCTGTAATCTTGTATTGACTTCAAGAAAATAGAACTTTTCGTCAGACTCGTCATAAAGAAATTCAACAGTGCCGGCACTTCTGTAACCGCTTGTCTTTGCAAGACTCTTTGCGGCTGTGTACATTTGTTCACGAACCGTATCAGACAAATTCGGTGCCGGAGATTCCTCGACAACCTTTTGGTTTCTTCTCTGAACCGAACAATCACGTTCACCAAGCGTTGCAACTTCGCCGTATTCATTACCGAAAATCTGTACTTCAACGTGTCTTGCTTTTCTGATATATTTTTCAAGAAATACGCCTGCATCATTGAAATTGCTTTCCGCAAGGTGACAAACGTTGTCGTATGACGCAACAAGCTCGTCCTTGTTTTCACAAATTCTTATACCGATACCACCGCCGCCGGCTGTACTCTTTATCATTACCGGATAACCGATTTTTTCAGCCTCGACAATCGCCTCGTCAACACCTTTTAAAAGTCCCGTACCGGACAAAAGCGGTACGTTTGCTTTTTGTGCAATTTCTCTTGCGGAGTGTTTCAAACCGAAAAGCTTAATTTGACTTGAATCAGGTCCTACAAACTTGATATTGTTTTCTTCACACTTTGCGGCGAAAACAGTGTTTTCACTTAAAAATCCGTAACCGGGATGTATTGCTTCCGCACCTGTATCAAGTGCCGCTTTGATTATTTTATCAACGTCAAGGTATGTATCTTTTGCCGTACCCTCGCCAAGATATACCGCCTCATCGGCATTTTCAACGTGCAAGCTGTCCCTGTCTGCCTTTGAGTAAACAGCCACACTCTTTACGCCCATCTTAGCAAGCGTTCTTTCAATTCTTACGGCGATTGCACCTCTGTTTGCTATTAAAACTTTACTGAACATATTAATCTTCCTTTGCCAATTTATTAATCCCAGATAAGAAGTCTTACGGGTGTAGGGTTGTATGCGTTACACGGATTGTTTAGCTGCGGACAGTTGCTTATAAGAATCATAACATCTGCCAATGCTTTCATCTCAACATACTTGCCCGGTGCCGATACACCGTCATCAAATTTATATCCGCCCTCTTTTGTGATAGGCACATTCATAAAGAAGTTGATATTCGGTGCAAGGTCACGCTTTTTAATGTCTGCCGTAGTGTCGGCAAGCTGTAGCATAAAGCTGTCACGGCAGTTGTGCATATATCTCTTTTCTCTCGCATATCTGACTGTATTGCTTTGCGATGAACAGGCACCGCCCAAAGTATCGTGTCTGCCTGTCTTGTCTGCTGTGATTTCAAGTAACGGTTTGCCCGACTCGGCTCTTAAAATACTTCCCGTTGTCAAATAAATATTTTTCTGTGCCACGATTGTCTGTACCGCACCGTAGTGATCCTCGGGATTTTCCAAATCATAAAATGTCGTATCAACGGCTTGGTTACCCTCAATATCAAGTATTCTGAATGTCTGACCTTTTTTCAATTCGTGCATCCAGCCAAGTCCTGCATTAAGCACCTCGTCATATACTGCGTCCTCTATTTTCAAATCACTGTCTTTTTCAATAAATCCATACATAATCTTTTCCTCCTCTGATTATTCGCCAAGTAAGTTGTAGTAATCCCATGTGTTTTCAAATGCTCTGTAATTTTCATCACGTGAATTTACACATTCGTCCATAAGGTCTGTCTTTGGAGCGTCATAAACCTCCATTGTAACGGGAACAGACGGATATTCCGTTGACGGATCAAGCGGATTAGGTGTGTTTGAAACAACAAAGATAATATCCATTTCTGTTCTTAGCGTTACCGTAGCACCCTTTTTACAGTGATCCGAAACATAGTTCATACTTCCGTCCTCATCAACATACACCTTTGAGAAAAGATTTACGCATGGTACAATATCTCTTTTACCCATATTGTTGCGGACAAGTTCAATCTTGAAGTTTTCTTCGCCGCATCTGTAAAAATCATTGCCTTGTTCCTGATATGATGTCTTGCCGTATTTTTCATTGGTCATCTTTCTTGTTGTGTGACCGCAGATTGAATCGTGCCAACCTAAGCTGTCCTCTGTGATACTCGCCAACACCCTGCCGTTGTCGCTCATAAGCACATTGCCCTTTGTAAGATGTGCTGTGTATTGTGCTTTTAGAGTATCAGGCATATTGTATCTTTCAGATGTATCTCTCATATTGTAAAGAAGAATTGATACATTGGCATTATCTCCAAGTGCTTTAAAGTGAATATATTTGTTCTTTCCGATAAGTCCCGACCATTTTTCACCCGGTCTGAATTCCTTTGTAAAAAGTTTCTGCATAATGTTTCTCTCCTTTTTCTAATCAAATAAAAAAACGGGACTTAACCGATTTAAAATCAGTTAAGCCCCTTTGCTTGTACTGTGATACTAAAAAAGGCTTTAAGATATTTGTTTCAATACCTTAAAGCCTCTTTGCTTTCATCTTGTGTTTATTATACAACCGCAAAAGAATTTTTTCAATTATCCGAAAGTTTGATTTTTCTACTACTTTAGTTCTACTCATTCAAGAAATAACGAAATAAGCTGACCTCTGCTTGAAACTCCAGTTTTGTTATATATGTTGTAAATATGCTTTTTCACCGTTGAAACGGATATGACAACTTTATCCGAAATTTCTTGATTTGACAAACCTTTATTGATAAGGCTTAAGATTTCCGATTCTCTTGACGTTAAACCATAAGTTTTTGCAAAGTTGTTAAGACTTTTGTTTACCGTAATGCTTGCTCTGTCAAGACGCATAACATTATGAAGCATATTTGCAATGTGATTTTTAAGTAAGTTCAAAACGTACAACTCTTTTTCATTAAAGTCACCGCTCTTTTCATTTCTGAAAAGATTGAACATTCCTATAATTCTTGAATTTTTTATCAGAATGATACCGCACCCGAATATAATGTCCTCGGGTTTTAAAAATTTTATGTAAAAATCCGTTTTTTCACGAACATCACTTTCAAGAATACTCGTGTCCTTGTAAACACTCGTTTCCGAAACAAAGTCGTACAGATATTGAATATAATCCTCATTGTAAAAAACATCTGTGTACTTATCCTTTACGTCCGTGTCCAAGCCGATAAAATACGATTGCTCTTTTCTGATTTTGCGGTCATCGTCTAAAATGATAAACCAGCCCTTCGTGTACGGAATAAGCATTCGTATCATTTTCATTATTTTGCTCGTAAATACATCAAGTTCATCAATCGTGTATAGCTCAAGCAGCATATTATTAATAGTATTCCATTCATTTTCCGTAAGCATAATTTCTCCTCCGATTTCCAGCGAAAATAAACAGTTTTCGATAATATTCAAGCTTTTTCTATTATAACATACTTATAACAAAAAACAAGTCTGTTTTTGAACAGACCTGTTTTTATTTTACTCAACTTCTTTTATTGTTTCAAAAATCCAAACCGTTTCTCTGTGATTTTCGCTGTAATCAGGTGCTTTAATAATTTGCATTTTTGCAAGTTCACCGTTTGTACGTTCAAATTCAATCTCAGGAACATTACCCTCTTGAATTTGTCTTTCTATCCACTCATAATCAAAGAACGGTTCATAATTACGATGATATTTTGAATCAACTTTTTCATTCAAATACATTCTAAGAGCCTCTTTGAATTTACCGTTTGTAATTTTCAGCATACTCTTAAAGAACTTCGGAACATATATTACTCTTACTGTATCATCATCAAAATTTACGATATAACCGCCCGTAAATTTCGAAGCGACAGCCGACAAGAATGTATCCATATCGTGTTCGCTGATATTTGCTTTGCTGATAGTCCAATCGTCGTCCTTATTATTTTCGACGCTCTTTTTATGATAATACGAATACTTATTGTCAAGCATATTTCTTTCGGCTTGTTTTATAAATCTTTCAGCATTGGTTGAAACCTCGCTGAACGACACGCCGTACGATATACTGTAACCCTGTTTTTCAATATCGTTCTTTATACTTTCAATATTTTCTTCGATTTGTTTTTCACTATCTCCGAAAGTAAACGCAACAAATTCATCACCGCCGATACGATACGTTTTATCCGAACCGAATTTGCTCTGCAATGCCTGCGCAACGGCTTTAAGCATATTGTCACCCGCCTCATGACCGAAACGGTTATTAATATTATGCAATCCGTTTGCGTCAATATAAACACACGCTACATTTCTGTATTCATTCTTATCCAAATTTTCAATCGTCCGTTCAAAACAGTTTCTGTTTAAAAGTCCTGTAAGAGAATCTATAATTCCCATTTCCCTTAGTGACTTATAAGAAGAAATATTATTTACAGCCAACGAGAAAGTGCCTGCAACATTTTCGATATAATCGGCATTTTTCCACACCTTATCCATATTGACAACACCGAGTACACCGACAAAACGTTTTTTCACGTCATATACAGACGTTACGATATAGCTGTCGATATAATAGTCATACGGCAATCCGTAATCTCTCAGATTATATAACTTTTTACCGAATTTCATACTTGTTCCGTCACCGTTAAATCCAGGAATAACAACTTTTACAGGTCTGTTTTCAGCCGCATTAATATCAAAATTCTCTTTATTTGACCAACAGTATACTTCATCGATTATTCCGTTTTTAACCTTTGTAAAAAATGCGGTTTCGGCTTTCATATAGTCAGCAACTTTACCTAAAGTATTATCGACATTTTCGGTATGCTTGTGTGCGTCAAACAACGATTTCTCGACTTCAAGCATATATTCCACTTTGTTAATATCTTTTTTTCTTAACGACAACAGCCATAAAAAATATGCCACAATGATAATCACCGTAATCACAGCCATCACATACATGGCTTGTTTGATTTTCCATGCAATTTTCATAACGGTACTTTCCGGTATAGAAAGCATAACCGACCAATTATTGATACCGACAGGCGTATAATACGAGTACATATTCTCTTTTGCCCTCTCGGAATAGCCGATTAAATAACCGTTTTTTCCGCTCTTTATATCCTTGTCTATTTCTGAAGTTTTTAAGTCGTTTTTTACTTTGTGATTGCTCCAATCAGCTATATTTCCGAGCGACAAATGCCAAGTATCCATAATAAAATCGCCGCTGTCACCGTCAATCAAATATATTGACGCATTTTCGGCATATGACTCTGCAACATAATAAGTCGGAAGTGAATCAACTTCTATAATACCGTAAAGAATACCTATCGTTTTGCCACTCTTCAAAATAGGTACTGCACATTTCAGCACTTTTTTATCACCGTGACTTATATCCACTGTCGAATTTGGTGAAACGTATTCGCCTTTTTCAACCTCTTCCGCGTATGACAAAATACCCGACACGTCTGCATAGTTTCCGTCAGACGTTATCACCCTGTTGTCGGGCAATAACACTTCAAGATGCGAAATCTGTCCTCTTGTCATATATGACTTCAATATATGTTTTGTCTGTTCCGAATCCGCATTACCTCGACTTGCGATTACATCGGCTATAATTTCAAGCTGTTCTTGATTGCTGTATATATTATTTTTTATTTCCTTGCCTAAATTTTCAGTAGATTTTCTCAAAGTGTCATAACATTGTTGTTCAGCTGTCTTTTGTACATACAAACTTGTCGAAAATACAACTGCATATAAAACAACAAATATTGCCATTGTTACGGCAACAAATTTGCTTATTTTTCTTTTCTTCACTGCCATAATTCCACCTCTTCATATTCGACAATATTATAACATACTGTACATATAAAAATCAAGAATATTATACATTTTTCGCATAAAAAAAGCTACTGTATAAAGTAGCTTTTTTTGTCTGTTATCCCTGTTTTTCTTTTGTTCTTTTAATGATTTTCAAACGAGTATGCTCCTCACGTTCTTTTTCTTCAAGAGCATTCTGAATATCCTTAGACAGTTTATCATAAAGAGGTATCGTAATATTTTCAAGAGCATTTGCTCTCTTTTGCGTTTTCTTTATGTTCATAGCCAAACGGTAAACCGCATTTTCAATTTCCGTAAGCTTAACCGTCATCACTTTAACTTCGTTAAATTTAACGCTTGCCTCGTCAAGTGCCGAGGACGTTCCGTTAAATCCGTAAACAGGTCTGCCGTCAGGCTTATCAGCCGTAACAACAGGTATTTCAACGCCCATAACACTGCGTAAATCAACTTTTACGCTGTTTTCAAGCACTGCCGAATGAGCAAGGTTCTGCACCTTGCTCACACCCATTATTACGTTTGCCGATTCCAAAGCCTTATATGCAGCGGCAAAGGTTTCTTCGATTTTCGCCTCGACTTCCTTTGCCTCCTCTATCAAAAGCATCATTTCTCTGATTAGGATATTTCGTTTTTTATCAAGCATTTCATAGCCTTGCTTTGAAAGACGCAATGTGTTTTTTGCCATCATCAAGTTACCTTTTGTAGGTGCTAACGTCTTTGCCATCTGAAATTCCCCCTCTCAGGATTATACTTCTTCGTCCTCCACAGGACGATAATATTTTTCAAGAGTCTTATCGCTGACTCTGTCAAGTTCACTCTTAGGCAGCATACCCAAAAGCTCCCAACCAAGATTTAAAGTATCGTCAATAGTTCTGTTTTCATTCTTACCTTGTGTAAGGAACTTTTCCTCAAACGCTCTGCCGAACTTGATATACTTCTTATCCATATCGGAAAGTTCATCTTCACCGATAACTGACGCCAAACTCTTTGCGTCCTCAACCTTTGAATATGCCGCAAAAAGCTGGTTTGAAAGTTCAGGGTGGTCGGCTCTTGTAAAGCCTTCACCGATACCGTCCTTCATCAAACGCGAAAGTGACGGAAGAATTGAAACAGGCGGATATACGCCTTTAAGGCTAAGCTCTCTGCCCAAAACTATCTGTCCCTCTGTAATGTAACCGGTAAGGTCAGGGATTGGGTGAGTAATATCATCGTTAGGCATTGTCAAAATCGGCACTTGTGTAACCGATCCCTTTGCGTCCTTGATAATACCTGCACGTTCATAAAGTGAAGCCAAATCTGAATACAGATAACCAGGGAAACCCTTTCTTGACGGAATTTCACCCTTTGAAGATGAAACCTCACGAAGTGCCTCCGCGTATGACGTCATATCGGTAAGTATTACAAGTACGTGCATATCGTGCTTAAATGCAAGATATTCTGCCGCTGTAAGCGCACATCTCGGTGTAATAATTCTTTCAACGACAGGGTCATTTGAAAGATTTAAGAACATTACAACCTTACCCAAAACACCGCTTTCTTCAAATGACTTTTTAAAGTAGTTTGCAACGTCATGCTTAACGCCCATTGCCGCGAATACGATAGCGAACTTTTCTCCGTTTTCGTCATCAGGGTCAACAACCTTTGCCTGTCTTGCAATCTGTACGGCAAGGTCGTCATGCGGAAGACCGTCGCCTGAGAATATAGGAAGCTTTTGACCTCTTATAAGTGTGGCAAGACAGTCTATTGACGAAATACCTGTCTGAATAAAGTTGTTCGGGTATTCACGCGAAACGGGATTGATAGGCTGACCGTTTACATCACGAACTTCGTCCGCAAAGTAATCGCCCAAACCGTCAATCGGTCTGCCGATACCGTCAAGCGTTCTGCCAAGCATTTCTTTTGAAAGCGGCAAACGCATCGGCTCGCCCATAAATTTTGTTTTAGTGTTGGTAAGTGACAGATTTGAAGTACCCTCAAAAACCTGTATTACCGCTTTATCACCGGAAATCTCAATAACTCGTCCTATTCTTTTCTCGCCGTTGTCAAGAGTAACTGTAACCATTTCTTCATAGAATGTATCGTCTACTCCCTCGATAACTGCCAAAGGACCCTGAATATTATTAAGACCCATATATTCTATTGCCATATGCTCATATCCTTTCCTTTAGCTTTCATGGTTATAAATCAACTTGTCAAATGTTTCGTTGATTTTTCTCTGTAAATCATGGAACGGACCATCAATATTGTCATTTCCAATCGTGTATTTAATTCTGATAATGTCCTCGGCAATTCCGCTTTCGCTCACCTTTGAAAGCACAACGCCCTTTTCGACACATTCTTTAATTCTCTTATCAAAAAGAAGAATTGTATCCATCATCTTATTTTGCTTTTCAAGCGGTACATATGTATCGTCCGCATGGAAAGCATTTTGTTGCAAGAAACCTACTCTGATTGTCTTTGCAACCTCCAAAGTAGCCTTTTGACTGTCAGGAAGAACGTCTGCACCGATTAGCTTAACGATTTCCATAAGACTGCTTTCTTCTTGCAAAATTGCCATCATCTTATTTCTCTTTTCCATAAAGTCCGGAGAAACATTTTGAGCATACCAATCAGTAACTTCACCGATATATTCACTGTAACTGTTAAGCCACTGAATAGCCGGATAGTGTCTTGCATATGCAAGCGACTTGTCAAGTGCCCAGAAACATCTGATAAAACGCTTTGTATTCTGTGTTACCGGTTCTGAGAAGTCACCGCCCTGTGGTGATACCGCACCGATAATTGATACAGAACCCTCACTGCCGTTAAGATTTGTAACATATCCCGCTCTTTCATAGAAAGCCGAAAGTCTTGAAGCAAGATATGCAGGGAAACCTTCTTCCGCAGGCATTTCTTCAAGACGACCCGATATTTCACGAAGTGCCTCAGCCCAACGGGATGTTGAGTCAGCCATAAGCGCAACGTCATAACCCATATCTCTGTAATATTCCGCAATTGTAACACCTGTGTAAATACTTGCTTCACGCGCTGCAACCGGCATATTTGAAGTATTAGCAATAAGCATTGTTCTGTCCAAAAGCGGTCTGTTTGACTTAGGGTCGATAAGTTCAGAGAACTCGTCAAGTACCTGTGTCATTTCGTTACCACGTTCACCGCAGCCGATATATACGATAATATCCGCATCACACCACTTCGCAAGCTGATGCTGTGTCATAGTTTTACCGGTACCGAAACCGCCCGGAACAGCTGCCGCACCGCCTTTTGCAAGCGGGAACATTGTATCGATTACTCTCTGACCCGTTACAAGCGGTCTTGAAATAGGCTGACGCTGTGTATAAGGTCTTGCCTTTTTGATAGGCCATTTTTGTTTCATTGTTATGTCGATAATTTCGTCATCGCTCTTTACCTTTGCGATAATATCAACAATAGTGTAGTTGCCGTTCGGAGCAATCCATTCGATTTTACCTTTGATATTCGGCGGAATCATAATTCTGTGCTCGATAAGGCTTGTTTCCTGTGTTACGGCAATGATGTCACCGCCTGTAACATAGTCGCCTTGTTTCGCAACCATTTCCACATTCCAAGTTTTTCTTTCGTCAAGATTAGTAACCTTTAAACCTCTGCCGATGAATGAGCCTGACATATTTCTTATTTCTTTCAACGGTCTTTCGATACCGTCAAAAATATCAGACAATATACCCGGAGCAAGAGTTATTGACAAAGGACCGCCCGTACCGACTACAGGTTCACCCTTTTTAAGACCTGTCGTTTCCTCGTAAACCTGTACAATAGTAGTATCGGAAGTTACGCCGATAACTTCGCCGATAAGTTCTTCATTACCGACATATACCATTTCCTGCATTTCAAAGGAATCTGAACCCTTTACTTTTACGACCGGGCCGTTTATACCGAATATCTGACCTTTTGTATTAGCCATTTACCTTCATTCCTTTCCGTTTGTATGCCGTTTAACCCAGTGCCAATCCACTGCTTTGAAGGAATTTCTGCTTTTCTTCTGACAGCATTTCCTTGAATGAATAGTCAACAGCAACCTTTCTGTCTGTATTTAAAATCTTCGCACCGCCAAGAAAATCTTTTTCACCCGATGCCTCAACCGTAATTCTTGACGTGTCGGGAATCTGTTCAATTTTTTCTTTAAGCTTTATATCGTCTGATGAGATATAAATTGTCTTTGAACCTTTTCCAACTTCAAATAAAGCCTTTTCAATCTTGCTTAAAAGCCATTCTTCGTATTTATCGCTCTCGATAAATTCAACGATTTTTGCTCTCGAAAGTTTCATTACGTCATCAATAATTTCTTCACGACGCATGATAAGTTTTTTCTTTGAATCAAGCTCTGCGTGAAGAACTCTCTCATTTGCACTTTTTTGAGCGGATTGAATATTCTGCTGAATATTCTCATATGCACCCTGCAAAAGCTCGTTTTCCTTTGCATCTATTCTCTCTGAATATTCCTTTTGAACATTCTCAAGTAATTTTTCTCTTTTCTGTTCCGCATCTTTGAGAACAAGCGATGTAAAGGTATTGAGTTTTTCTGTTAAGTTATTGCTTTCCATATTCCTTACCTCCCCTGTTTAAAGTTTAAGACCGATTGACTCTTGAACCATATTGTTGATACTGTTAGCAATATCACGACTGCCGTGTCTGTCCGGTATTTCTATGATAAGCGGAGTGTGCAATGTAATTTTAAGATGGTTAAGATATTCTTTAACCATTGCCGCCGCTTTTTCCGTAAATATCAAAATACCAAGTTCCGGGTCGTTTACAGCCTTTTTAATTTCTGCAGTAATAGTTTCGCTGTCGTGAGCAACACATCCGTCTATACCCACAAGTCGCATACCGATTTGTGTATCAATGTTGTCACTGATTAAATACATTTTCATAAAACATACGTCCTTTCAGACTTGTAATAATAAAATCCATTCTCCGTCCACTCCGTAACGGACTACACTCGTCGTCCATTGCCTCCCCTTGAGGGGAGGTGTTATCGCAGATGACGGTGGGGTGGCTTTCTCCCCACTCCGTAACGGACAACCCTCGCCTCCCCTTGAGGGGAGGTGCCAACGGCGGAGGGGTGGCTCGCTCGCCCGATTTACCAAAGGCTGAAAGAAAATTGTTCACAGTGCTGCTTTGCAGCTTGCGGTGCCGTACACTTGTACTGCCCCAAGCAAAAAGTAGTGCTGTGGTCAATTTTACTCAGCCTATTATGAATTAAGAATCAATATAGATATTACAAGACCGTATAGTGCGATACCTTCTGCCAGGGCAACGAAGATAAGAGTTTTACCCATAATCTTTTCATTTTCACTCATTGCACCGATAGCAGCTGATGCAGCTGATGCAACGGCGATACCACCGCCGACACCGCTAAGACCTGTTGAAAGAGCCGCACCGATGAACTTTAGACCTTCACCGACTGTAAGACCGGCTTCAGCACCTGTACCTGCCGCAAGAGCGCTAACTCCGCCGCCAAGTGTGCAGATAACGCCGACACCAAGAATACTGAAGAATGAGATTGCGTTCATCAAAAGGCATTCCTTACCTTTTGTCTTGCCTGACTTATAATACAAAGCAACAGGAACGATTACTGTAAGTGCGATTAAAGCGAATAAAATTTTCATTAACATAGTGATTACCTCCAAAATATATTAAAACCGATTTATATTATTTATCACGAAGTGACATAAATTCTTTACCTCTGCCTGAGAAGTATCTTGAGAACATTTCGTAATACTCCAGACGAAGTACCTGTATTCCGACGATAAGACCTTCAAGAACCATAACAAGTACGTTACCGATTACTTGTACAATAACTCCGCCTACACCGCCGCTTTGAGAAAGAATTGCAACAACCATCATCATACCTACATGGACTATTGCAAAAGCGCCTATTCTTAGGAATGAGATTGTATTTGTGAAGAAACTCAAAATTACTTCAAACATTTCAAACAAGTTTTCCACAAAGAACATTCCGTTTCTCGGCAGCCAGTCCTTTTTACCCTCTACAAGCTTACCAAGCGGCTCGCATAAGTACATACAAAGCACTGCCAAAATAATAATTGCCACAAATACGAATGTCGGTATACCCCACTTTAAGAACAAGTTACCGGCAAGAAGAAGTGCGCCTATATAGAACACCAAGCCCGCGACACCGTTATGTCCGAACAGTGCTTCGCCAAGTTCCTTACTTTTCAGTGCGTTTATAACATTCAATACCATACCGAATATAATTATCAGCACGCCCATACCAATCGTACCGCCCAGCATTAACGCTATTTCATTCATAGGGTTTAACGCTGTTGTATGGAACAATTCAGGGATTATTTCTTCATTTCCGAAGAAACTTCCGTATATAAATCCGAATATCACACCAGATATTCCGACCATTCCGACAATACCGCCCAAGTCCCATTTCTTGACTTTGTAAACTATAAAGCCTGCTATCGCAAGCACAAGGCTCTGACCTACGTCACCGAACATTATACCAAAGAACAGTATATACGTTACGGCAAGTATGCCTGTCGGATCAATTTCCGTATAACTCGGAAGTCCATACATTTTAACGAACATTTCAAACGGTTTAAATACAGGATTATTTTTCAGCTTTGTAGGCGGCTGAATATCCTTGACGTCCTCTGCGTCCTCCATATAGAACATCACAACGTCATCTGAACCGTTAATCTCTTTTTCAAGCGACTTTGCACTCTTTTCATCCATCCAACCTACTATATAGAAGAACATATCGCCGTGAATGGCATTTCTTCTTACTTCGGAGAATTGATGACGTTTCTTCGCAAGATTGTAAATTCCGCAAAGTTTATCCGCACTGCTTGAAATCATCTCGGCGGTCTTTGCACTGAGTTCTTCAATCTGCTGTTTTAATTTTTGATTTTGGTTTAATAATCCACGCTTTATTTCAAGCGGAGTACCAACGTAATCCTCTGATATGTCCATAGGTTCAAAATACAGAGAATTAAATACTTCTTCAATCTTTCTCTCTTTCAAAAGCGGTGCGAAGTAAAAGCCCCATACATCTGTTGCGTCCTCCGCAGTCTTAATGAAGAAAGTTTCAAGATTGTCAAGGTAAGTTATAAGCGTTTTATAACCTGTTTTCGGAATATGTCCGAATCTGCATCTTATAAATTCAAACTTGAAAATTTTCGACAAATCCACGTCCATACTGAGCATTAGATTAAGCTGCTCAACCGCCGCTTCATTTGCCTTTATTCTCTCTGAAAGCTCGTCGCTTTGGTTACGCTCTTCTTCGATACGCTCGTTTATTCCGTCAATAAAATTTTGCATATCGCCGAGCTTTACACTTTCGGGAGCAATCAATTTCTTGTTCACTGTGTAGTTAGCAAGATTCATAATGCTTAACGCATTTTTTGCAACTATGTCGTATTCATTGTTTTCCTCAAAGTTTTTCAGCTTGCCTCTGTTTGAAATTACCGACATAGCATTTTCAAGATGAATATCTCTGCCGTAAACGTACTTTTCAACGACCGTATCAAATTCACTGATTTGAGCGGCAATAGTTACGGCTTTCATCTTTACGATTGCCATTTTCCCCCTCCTCTACTCAAGACCAATATGTGTGCGGATAAAATCAGGATTTAAGTTGTATCTTATCCCCTCGATAATGGTCGTAATGTTATTAAGTTCAACTTCCTTTAGGTTCATATAGGCATATACCGCAACCATCGACTCGGGATGAGTTACAAATATACTTTTTGATAACCGGTTATAAATATACCTGTAATTGCCTTCGGGAAATCTTCCCTTATCATAATCTTCAAACAACTTTCCGTATGCGGTCGATTGATTTACAATATCAATAAACCTTTCAACAGAATCTGCATTTACAAGCTGTTTGATTACCTCTTCCGTCAATCTGTATCTGACAGGCAGAAGATAGGTGAAAATTATTTCATTTGTAAATTCAAAATATTTTTTGCCCCTGTAAATCCACATAAGATTCAGCATATCTATTTTTGTTCCGATAAGCCTTTTAAATAAATTCTCCTGTGTCTTATCAAGAGCGACCGATGCTGTATGCCATATTGACTTATAGTAATATGTGTCCAGCACCATACCCATCGAAAATGAATCCGCGCCTATATTTTCCGCTCGTTGCAGCGGCTCGCTGTAAGGAGTGTTTTTACAAGCCTCGATACAATCCGACAGGGATTTTGCATTATGCATTATCTCACGATTTATTTTCGTGTGTGTTTCAAAGAAAGCGTCAAATTTGCTTTGGTTTACCTCATCATTACTTCTTTCCTCGTGAGTATAGATATATCTTATCTCACGTTTCAAAAATGCAATCTCTCTGCGCATAAACCAAAATTCCATAACGGTTCTCTTTGAATTGTCCATGAAATTATATAGTCTGACGTATTCGTCAACCATTTCCTGTTCAAGCAGGATTTCCATCTGACCTCTGTGAATATCTCTCTCATTCACCTGTTCAAGAACTTCACCGTAGCCGGGTGTACTTTTAAGATAACTGCATATGTCATTTACGCTTTTTCTTTCAAGGAGCTGTTCATAGTCATCTCTTGTCAGAAATTTTGAATACATCGCCTTTAATTTAGCGGCGATTGCACTGTATTCCACGCTCATTTTGCTGCCACCTCACTTATCTGCCGATAATATTCTGTACAATTTCATTAACCCATTTGTCTTTATTGTCGTTGTACTTCTTTTCGAGTTCGGAAAGATGTCTTTCCATATTTACTCTTATGGCCTCTACTTTCTTATCGGCATCTTCTTCCTCTATTTGCTTTAGAGTGACGTTTTTAGCCTCCATTCTTCTCGTAATGTCATCACGCATTTTACGAGATTCGTCCTTAATTCGCTCTTCAAGCTCTCTGTCGGCTTTCTTAGCGTCCTTAATGACTTCCTGTGCTCTGTCCTCGATGTCGATAATCTTCATAATTAGATCTTCCATTTTCCCAACCTCTCTTTCCTCTGCAGATTAATCTGCATTATTTCAGACTATATTCAAAAATCATTACGATTTTGTCTGCATTAATTTTTCAAACTTTGAAGCGGTGCAGGAATTCTGCCGCCTCTGTTTATAAATTCGGCACTTGAATACTTTTTAACCGGCATTACGGGACCTGTTCCCAAAAGTCCGCCGAATTCAACCACGTCACCCTCAACCTTACCCGGTGCAGGGATAACTCTTACTGCTGTTGTCTTTGTGTTGACCATTCCAATTGCCGCTTCGTCGGCTATAATCGCCGAAATAGTTTCGGCAGTTGTGTCGCCCGGTATAACAATCATATCCAAACCTACGGAACATACGCAAGTCATTGCCTCAAGTTTTTCAAGAGTAAGTACGCCGTCTGTTGCCGCTGCAATCATACCTGCGTCCTCACTTACAGGGATAAATGCACCCGAAAGTCCGCCGACATAACCTGACGCCATAATACCGCCTTTTTTAACTGCATCGTTAAGCAGTGCAAGTGCGGCTGTTGTACCGTGAGTACCACACATTTCAAGTCCCATTTCCTCCAAAATATAAGCCACGCTGTCGCCAACGGCAGGTGTCGGAGCAAGTGACAAATCTACGATACCGAAAGGTACGTTAAGACGTTTTGACGCTTCTTGTGCAACAAGCTGTCCCATTCTTGTAATCTTAAATGCAGTCTTTTTAATAGTTTCGGCAACAACACCGAAGTCCTCGCCTTTAACCTTTTCAAGTGCACATTTAACAACACCCGGACCGCTTACGCCGACATTTATAACACATTCACCCTCGCCTTCGCCAAGGAACGCACCCGCCATAAACGGATTATCCTCAACCGCGTTGCAGAATACAACAAGCTTTGCACACGCAAATCCTTGTGTATCGGCAGTAAGTTCAGCCGCTCTCTTAACAATCTGACCCATCTGTTTAACAGCGTCCATATTGATACCGGCTCTTGTCGAACCCACATTAACGCTTGAACATACAAGATCTGTTGCGGCAAGTGCTTCAGGAATTGACTCAATAAGTATTCTCTCACCGTTCGTATAATCTTTATGCACAAGTGCCGTATAACCGCCTATAAAGTTTACGCCTGTCTTTTTAGCGGCTTTGTCAAGAGTTTTTGCGATTTTAACACATTTTTCAACAGTAGGTTCTTCCAATGCGTCCACCAAAGTAGCTATCGGAGTTACCGAAATTCTCTTGTTGATAATCGGAATACCGAATTGAGCCTCAATGTCCTCACCGGTTTTTACAAGGTCTTTTGCGTAAGTTGTGATTTTTTCATACACTTTTTCGCAAACTGTATCAACGTCAGGACCGGCACAGCTTTTTAGAGAAATACCCATTGTTATAGTTCTTATATCAAGGTTTTCCTCGTCAACCATTTTTATAGTTTCTATTACTTCAAAGGGATTAATCATTATTTGTACCTCCCTTATATTCTGTGCATTGATGTGAAGATTTCTTCTCTCTGCACATGGATTGAAAGCCCCATATCCTTTTCAGCCTGTTCAAATTTTTCACTGATTTGCTTTACTGTAACATTCTCATTTTCAAAATTCACAAGCATTATCATTGTGAACATATCCTGCATTATTGTTTGAGAAATATCAAGAATATTTACTCCGTTTTCAAATAATATATTACTGATTTTAGCTATTATGCCCTTTTGGTCCTTGCCTATTACGGTAACTACTGCTTTCACTTATTTATCTCCAATCTTTCATATTTTCATTGTTTATCTTTAATTGAATTATAGCACTTTTGTTTTAAAAAAGTAAGTGGTTTTTTTAAAGTTTGTCCACTGTAACAGTTTAATAACCCGAATTTTATTGCAATTTGTTTATTTTTTCACAATCCGTTTTTTGTCTTGATATTTGCGACAAATAAGCCGTTTTTCAAGGCTGTTTTTTGTTCAAAAATACAATAAAACTTGCGGTTAATAAACGCTTTACTTTCTTCTTTGTCTTAACGCCTCATACATCAAAACACCTGCCGCAACCGACGCATTAAGTGAATTAATTTCGCCTGCCATAGGTATGCTTGCTATGAAGTCGCATTTTTCTCTTACAAGTCTGCTGATGCCCTCGCCCTCACTGCCTATAACAAGACCAAGCGAGCCTTTAAGGTCAATATCATACATTTCCTGACCGTCCATATCGGCCGCTGCAATCCACAAGCCTTCATCTTTCAGGCTGTCAATCGTGTTAGCGATATTTGTAACCTTTGCAACAGGTGTATATTCAACCGCACCTGCCGAAGTTTTTGCGACAACACTGTTAAGACCCACTGAATTTCTTTTCGGAATAATAACACCGTGTGCACCGACACAATTTGCAGTTCTCAATATTGCACCCAAATTATGCGGATCGGTTATTTTATCACAAATAATAACGAAAGGCGGCTCATTTTTTTCACGAGCTTTATCAAGAATATCCTTCACGCTCACATAGTCGTATGCACTCACATATGCAATAACGCCCTGATGGTTTTCACCCTCTGCGATTTGGTCAAGCTTAGCTCTCTCGACCTCTTGAATTATAATTCCTGCGTCCTTTGCTTTCTTGATAATCGGAACAATAGAGCCCTCGTACTTACCCTTTTTAACAAGGATTTTATCCACGCTGCGACCTGAACGAATTGCCTCCAAAACAGGATTTCTTCCTATAATTTTATCATTCACTGAACTTTCTCCTCTATATTTACTCTATATTATAGCACGAAACCACAAGTTCGTGTAACTAAAAGACATATAAAATCCGTCAGTCGCCACGCCCTTGTGGTTTATTTTCTATTTATTTTTAATTATTTCAACAAAAATTTATCATGAATTGCAACAACAGCCGCTTCAGCATCTTTTCTGTCAACAAGAACAGAAATCTTGATTTCCGATGTAGCAATCATATTGATGTTGATGTGTGCATCGTAAAGAGCCTCAAACATTGTAGCGGCAACGCCTGAGTTATTAACCATTCCCGCACCGACAATAGAAACCTTTGAAACGTCCTTTGTCCATTTAACTTCGTCAGCCTTAACGATTGCCTTGTTTTCTTCAAGAAGGTCAAGTACAGGCTGTAAATCTTCTTCCGTAACAGTAAAGCTAATGTCTTTCTTTTCACCGTTACCGATTGACTGAATGATTAAGTCAACGCTTATTCCGTGCTTAGCAAGCATACGGAATACTGAGAAAGCCTTTCCCGGAGTATCCTCTACACCGCAAAGAGCAATTCTCGCAACATCATTATCTCTTGTTACACCTCTAACGAGCATCTTTTCCACTTGTTCTACCTCCTTAACATATGTGCCTTCATTGTTATTCAGACTTGATCTGACTGAAAGCTTAACCCCGTACTTCTTTGCCATTTCAACACTTCTGTTGTGAAGTACGTTTGCACCAAGTGACGCAAGCTCAAGCATTTCATCATATGAAATATCATCAAGCTTATACGCATTCTTTACAAATCTCGGATCTGCCGTATATACACCGTCAACGTCTGTGTATATTTCGCAGACATCTGCGTGAAGTGCGGCAGCCAATGCAACGGCTGATGTATCACTTCCGCCGCGTCCCAAAGTTGTTATATCGTCATACTTGTTTATACCTTGGAAACCTGCAACGATTACAATGTTCTTCTTATCAAGCTCAGCTTGTAATCTTTCTGTATCTATTGTGCTTATTCTTGCAGCACCGTATTTAGCGTCAGTCTTAACACCTGCCTGCCAGCCTGTAAGAGAAATAACCGGACAACCGATTTTTTCTATCGCCATTGCAAGCAAAGAAATTGAAATTTGCTCACCTGTTGAAAGCAACATATCCATTTCACGCTTTGAGGCATTTGGGTTGATTTCCTTAGCCTTTTCGATAAGGTCATCGGTTGTATCACCCTGTGCCGAAACTGCAACAACCACATTGTTACCTGCTTTATACGCGTCTGTAATACGTCTTGCGACGTTCATTACTCTTTCAGCGTCTTTAACGGAAGTACCGCCATACTTTTGAACAATAAGTCCCATTTTTGTTTATCCTTCCTTTTTTATATTCATATCTCAGAAACTACCGCACCGACATTGTCGATCGGCAGTATCATACATTTCCATTCAAGACCGTTAGTCTTAAAATATTCTTCCATACCAGCTTTAAATCCATCATAGTTGCCGTCAAGTATTGATAGTATTGTAGGTCCGGAGCCGCTCAAATATGTTGCGTGCGAACCCAAGTGATATGTTTTTTCAAATATATCTTCCATACCGTCAACGTAACTTTTACGATACTGTTGATGAAGTTTATCCTTAACGCCGATTTCAAGCGCTTTCATATCGCACGTAAGCATAGCTGCCTGAAACATTGACGCATGACCGACATTAAAGACTGCGTCTTTAAAATCAATCTTTGACGGAAGAACTCCTCTTGATTTCTTTGTTGCAACAAAGAAATCCGGAATTATAACCGCGAACTTAATATGACTTTTCAGCTTTGTGCTTTTGATTATAGTCTTGTCATCATCCATAAGCGACACGCAGAAACCGCCGAAAAGTGCCGGTCCCACATTGTCGGGATGACCTTCCATCGTTGCCGCAAGATGAATTATTTCCTGATACGAAAGCTGTCTGCCGGAAATAATATTTGCCGCCAACATTCCGCCTATAATACACGCACTGCTGCTGCCCAAACCTCGCGTCATAGGTATCTGGCTGTCTTGAGTTATTCTGTAACCCTTTTGCTCATAACCTACATAGTCGAAAAGTTCCGCCATTGCACGGTAAATCAAATTGCTTGTATCCTGTGGGATAAAGCTTTGAGTATTTTTGTTGATTACTTCAAGTCCCTCGGGAATTTCCTCAATCATCATTCGGTTATACAAACCAACAGCCACACCGAGAGTATCAAAACCTGCACCCATATTTGCACTGGTTGCAGGCACTCTTAATTTAATCATTAATCCATTACACGAATGTTTGCCACAACATCAGACAGCTTAGCAAGTTTTTCTTCAACCTCAGATTTAGTAAGCGGTGAAGTCACAAACGCTGACTCATTGTCTATAATATTATCGACAAATTCGCACTTTCCGAATATTTTCTGAACATTTTCTGCAGAATCAGTTGTTCTTACAAAGTATTCAAACTTCTTCGAATCAATATCAGCCATAATATTTTCAGTCGGCTTTTCCCAGAAAATCTTCTTACTTCTGTCGCTGTGCTTAACCGCGTCAACAACGTCGGCAACAACAGCACTTGCAGTAGGAAGTTTACCTGCACCCTTACCGTAGAACATTACATCGCCTACGCAATCGCCTGTAACCATAATGGCATTGAATACACCGTCAACACCGGCAAGAGGACTGCTGTTTTTTATCACCATAGGTGATACGATTGAGTAAACCTTGCCGTTTTCGTCAAACTGTGCATATCCGATAAGTTTTATAACTGAATCCATAGCAGCGGCATATTTAACATCGTCAAGAGTAATGTTTGTTATACCATCTGTATCAATATCATTGTAATCAATCATTTTGCCCGACGCAAGTGACGCCAAAATCGCAATCTTTCTGCAAGCGTCGTGACCTTCAATATCGGCGGCAGGATTTCTCTCTGCGAAACCGTTATTTTGTGCGTCTTTTAGGGCTGTTTCAAAAGTCTTGCCCTTTCTTATCATCTGGTCAAGAATATAGTTCGTTGTACCGTTTAAAATACCGGCAATCTTCAATATATTGTTAGCCGTTAGACATTGATGCATAGGTCTTATAATCGGAATACCGCCGCCTACACTTGCCTCAAAGAAGTAGTTTACATTTTTCCCTCGGGCAATCTCCAAAAGCTCTGTCCCGTATGTGGCAACAAGCTCCTTGTTAGACGTTACAACGCTCTTTCCCGCTTCAAGAAGACTTTTTGTAAATTCATATGCAGGGTGAAGTCCTCCCATAACTTCCGCAACAACGCTTACTTCGTCATCGTTAAGTATGTCATTGAATTCTTTTGTAAAAAGTTCTTTTTCGGGATGGTCGTCAAAATCGCGAATGTCAAGAATGTACTTTATATCCACACTTTCACCATTCGCACTGCGGCTGAGCTTGTCACTGTTGGTCTTAATTATGTCGTATACACCACTTCCAACAGTACCGTAGCCCATTATTGCAACCTTTGCCATTCTTATGCCTCCCTTATTTTTCTTTCATTATAATATGTATTTTGTTATAGTAATATCTATAATAAAATATATTACCATATCACTGTGATAAAGTCAATGTTTTCAAACGCCAAATATGACCTTTTTAATCAAAGTTCTTTTGTGTAAATTAACACTAACATTTTTATCGTCTGTTATTTTTCTTTATCTCTCTGTTAATCTTCGCATTCATTCCGCTGCCTTTTAAATACGGCAGAATACTCATACATTTGCCGTCTGCCACGATTATATGGTCAAGCATTTTTATACCGGCGAAAAAAAGCGTATGCTCCAAAGCCTGTGTCGTAACCAAATCGGCATTTGACGGTTTTAAAATTCCGCTTGGGTGATTGTGCGTAAATACAACCTGTGACGCGTCACTTTTAACCGCACTTCTAAGCACCTTCGCAACATCAAGTTCAACGCTTTCAAAACTGCCCTCGAAAAGCATTTCCTGATTAATAATTCTGTTTTTCGGATCAAGGCAAATCATATAACAACATTCACGATTTTTGCCGTCAAACAGATTGCACAAATAATTTTCACTCGTTTCACTGTTTAAAACAAACACGTCCGTATTATATTTTTCCGTATTGTAATACTGTATAAATTCACCGAGAGAACATATGTAATCGGCGGTTTTTTCACCTACACCGTCTATGCTCATAAGACGTTTTTTAGAAGTGTGGAACACATTCACAAATCCACCGCACTCTTTAATCAAATTATGTGCTATATCATTCGTATCCGCCACCGGAATTACGTTGTAGAGAAGATACTCCAAAACCTTATGTTTCTGCCACGTTTTGAAACCGCCTTTTTCAAAATCCTCACGCATTCTTTTTCTGTGACCTTTGTGATTGTTTGTGTCCATTATTTCACCGCCATTACTTCATTCTACGGCTTATTATACACTATTTTACTATAATTTGTCTACAAAATTCGACAAATTATTTACACAAAAAAACGGAGCATACTAAAACAGTATGTTCCGTAAAAAACAATATTAATTCAAATTGTATACAAAACCATGTGGTTTTGTATACTTTATTCTTGGGAGTTTGAGGTGCCTTTTCAGTAGTTTTGCCTTTGGCAAAACCGCTCTACGAGCGTCGGACGTCTTTCCGATACTCCCTCATTGAAAATCATTTCTGACGACATGTGCGGCAGAAAGGACTCAAAATCTAAAGTTTCGACTTTGGAGGAACTTTAGATTTTTTCTCTGAAAACACTCAAAAATCACATCGCAAGATGTGATTTTTGGAGCTGGCGACATTTTGTCGCCAGGCTCTCAGTTACTTGTTTTCAACCAATCTCTTAGTGTCAATAGCAATCATAAGTTCTTCGTTTGTAGGGATAACAAGAGTTTTAACTGTTGCATCGTCAGCTGAAATATCAACTGTACCCCTTGCAGCGTTCTTGTCCTCGTTAATCTTGATACCCATAAAGTCAAGCCCCTCAACAACTGCTGATCTTGTAGCCGCATCATTTTCACCTACGCCGGCAGTGAATACAACTGCGTCAACACCGCCCATAGCGGCAGCATAAGCACCGATGTCTTTCTTAACTTGGTATGAGAACATATCAAGAGCAAGCTGTGCTCTGTCATTTCCTTCTTTAGCGGCAGCAGACAAATCTCTGAAGTCAGATGATACGCCCGAAACACCCGAAACTCCGCTTTCCTTGTTCATAAGAGCGTCAACGTCTTTAGCTGACATACCTTTTTGGTTGATAAGATATGTAACGACAGCAGGGTCCATTGAACCTGTTCTTGTACCCATTGGCACACCGTCAAGAGGAGTGAATCCCATTGATGTATCTATACACTTACCGCCGTCAACAGCTGTAATTGATGAGCCGTTGCCAAGGTGGCAAGTAACAATCTTAAGGTCTTCTGCCGGCTTGCCTAAAAATTCAGCAGCCTTTTGTGAAACATACTTGTGGCTTGTACCGTGGAAACCATACTTTCTGATACCGTAGTTTTTGTAGTATTCATATGGCAAAGCATACATATATGCCTTTGGAGGCATTGTCTGGTGGAATGCTGTATCGAATACACCAACCATAGGAGTGTTAGGCATAATCTTTTGGCAAGCCTTGATTCCGATAATGTTCGGTGGGTTATGTAGAGGAGCAAGCGGTGTACACTTTTCAAGTGCTTTCATAACTGCTTCTGTAATTACGCATGAACCTGCAAATTCTTCACCGCCGTGTACAACTCTGTGACCGACTGCACCGATTTCGTCCATTGACTTGATAACACCGATTTTTTCATCAACAAGTGCGTCAATAACCATCTGAATTGCGTCACCGTGATCCTTCATCGGCTTTTCAATCTTAGTCTTTTCGTCCTTTGCAACATTTGTGTGTTGAAGATTTGAACCTTCAATACCAATTCTTTCGCAAAGACCCTTTGCCATAACTTGTTCGTTGTCCATATCTATAAGCTGGTACTTCAATGATGAACTACCCGCATTTATAACTAATATTTTCATATTAAAATTCCTTTCATTTTTTATTAATTTATAACACAAACCACTTAATGTAACCGCTTGGTATTAAGCGGTAGATTGCGTGCATATCGCTTTTTCTTGGTTGCCGTCGCGTACGCCGGTACGCAAGGCGAACAAAAAATGCGAGAGGTGCGTGATATACCGCTTAAGACTGTGCTTGGATTGCGGTTATAGCGACTACTCCTGCAATGTCCTCCGCACTGCAGCCTCTTGAAAGGTCGTTTACAGGCTTTGCGATACCTTGAAGAATAGGTCCGTAAGCTTCGGCCTTAGCAAGTCTTTGAGTAAGTTTGTAACCGATGTTACCTGCGTCAAGGTTAGGGAAAATAAGTACATTCGCACTGCCTGCAACGTCTGATGAAGGAGCTTTCGACTTAGCAACACTGTCAACGATAGCGGCGTCAAGCTGAAGTTCACCGTCAAGCTTTAATTCAGGAGCCTTTTCCTTTGCAAGCTTTGTAGCCTCTTGCATTTTGTCAACAAGGGCACTCTTTGCACTGCCGTATGTAGAATATGAAAGCATTGCAACTCTCGGTTCGTCTTGGATAAGCTGTTTGTATGATGCAGCTGATGAAATAGCGATTTCACTTACTTCGTCAGCAGTCGGATCTTGGTTAAGACCACAGTCACCGAAAATAAATGTACCGTTGTGACCGTATTCGCAGTTAGGAACATTCATAATAAAGAATGCAGATACAAGCTTTGTACCCGGTGCAGTCTTTAGAATTTGAAGTGACGGACGAATTGTGTCGGCTGATGAGTGAATAGCACCCGATACCATACCGTCAGCATCACCTTGTTTAACCATCATTACCGCATAATATGACGGATCTTTGATTGTTTCGGCAGCCTGTTCAGGTGTAATGCCCTTTTTCTTTCTCAATTCATAGAATACGTTTGCGTATTCTTCGTTCTTTTCACTGTTTTCGCTGTCAACAATTTTGATACCGTCAATATCAAGATTTTCAGCGGCAGCCATTGTCTTTATTTTGTCAGGGTTACCTACAAGAATAATCTTTGCATAGCCCTCTTTTTTTACCATTTCAGCAGCCTTCAAAGTTCTGATTTCTTCGCCCTCTGCAAGAACGATAGTTTTGATGTCCTTTTTGGCTCTTTCCTTTAATTGTTCTATGAATGTACTCATTACACAAAACTCCTTTTTCTCTTTATAATTTTTTACCTCTTTTTATTATATACCTTTTTTTCATCTTTTTCAAGTAAATATCTTAAAAAATTGCTTTATTTTGGCTTGTGAATTTTCTAACAATTTCACTCGACTATTTACCCACGCAAAAGCTGTGGAATATCGCCGTAACAATATCGTCCGACACAGTTTCGCCCGTAATTTCGCCAAGTGCGTCAATGGCGATATTAATATCAATCGATGCAATATCAGACGGCATATTCATATCAATAGCCTCAACAACCCGTCCGAGTGCTTCGCCTGCTTTTATAAGCGCCGTCTTGTGACGCATATTTGTTATAACGGCACTGTCCTCTCTTGCAAGCTCGCCGAAATTATAAACCTTGCGGATTTCATCGGCAAGAATATCAAGTCCCATACCCGTTTTCGCACTCACTTCAATAACAACACTGCCGTTTGCCTTTGCCTTAACCGCCTCAACATATTTGCTTTGACCCAGGTCGGTTTTGTTGATAAGAACAATTCGTTTTTTGTTTTTGGTCGCATGCAGAACTTCCACGTCCTCATCACCGAAAAATCCGCTGCCGTCTATCATAACGACAACAAGGTCAGCCTTTTCAATAGATTTAATCGACTTTTCAACGCCGATTTTTTCAACCGTATCATCAGTATTTCTTATACCTGCCGTATCGATAAGCATAAGAGGTATTCCGTCAAGGTTGATATATTCCTCTATAACATCACGTGTTGTTCCCGCAATGTCGGTAACAATCGCTCTTTCCTCTCTTGCAAGCGAATTTAAAAGTGACGATTTACCAACGTTCGGTTTGCCTACTATAACCGTCTTTATACCGTCACGCAATATTTTACCGCTGTCGGCGGTTGACAAAAGTTTATTCACTCTGTTTTTGCAGTCATGCGCAACATTTCTTATATCGTCAGTCGTAATATCCTCCAAATCTTCATCCGGATAATCTATCGTGACTTGCATTTGTGCGGCAAGGTGAACAAGCTCATTTCTTACATTTTCGATTTCTTTTGAAAGTGAACCCTCAAGCTGTGAAAGTGCATTTCGCTGTGCAAGTTCGTTTGTTGAATTTATAATATCAATTACCGCCTCTGCCTGTGACAAATCTATACGTCCGTTCAAAAATGCACGTTTCGTAAACTCACCGGGCTCTGCCATATACGCGCCTGCTCTTATAATCGTATCAAGTACCGCTCTTGACGCTGTACTTCCTCCGTGAGTGCTGATTTCCACAACATCTTCACGCGTAAAAGTTTTCGGTGCAAGCATAACCGTTGCAAGCACTTCGTCAACCTTTTCGCCCTTTTCATTTTTTATAAAACCGTAATGAACGGTATGTGTATCGCAATCGGCAAGTTTTTTACTTCCGAAGAAAACCTTGTCCGCAACTTTAATAGCGTCATTACCGCTTATTCTTATAACAGCTATACCGCCGTTACCCTGCGGAGTGGAAATTGCCGCAATAGTTCGTTCCATTTTATCAAGTCCTTTCTTACAAATAAAGAGGTCTATTACATTAGACCCCTTTGTTCTTTCATATTCAGCAAAAATTCATAAGGCACATAACCGCCCGAAACTTTTCCAAGCTCCACATCAGGCTTATTACCGCCGTGAAAATCACTTCCGCCGGACTTTACAAGTCCTAATTTATCGCATATATCAAAACACATTTTTGAAAATTCTTCGGAATAGCAGTTATATAAACATTCCGTACCGTCAAGTCCGTATTCCTTTAATTGTTTCAAAAGTGAATACAATTTGTCGTAATCTTCCGTAATATAAACAGGGTGTGCCAAAATCGCCAAACCGCCTGCATTTTTAATCATTTCAATACTTTCTTTAGGCGAATACGTTTTTCGCGGAACATAACAGCTCATACCCTTGCCTAGATACTTTTTGAATGCCTCGTCTACTGACGCAACATATCCCTTCTTCACCATAGCATGGGCAATATGTGCTCTGCCTGTATTCAAAAGCGTTGCACCGTCTTTTTGCGACAGTATATCGTCAACCGATATTTCCATACCTTGCCCGTTCACAAGTTCAAGTACTTTTTTGTTACGCACTTCTCTTGCATTTTTTAGTTCGTCAAGTTTTTCGGCAAGTTCAGTATCGTTTTCATCAATAAACAAGCCGACTATGTGCATTTCTTTTTCGTACTTTGCACTTATTTCAACGCCAGATATACCCTCAATTCCGTATTCACCGCAAGCACGTTTGAACTCGGCAAGTCCGTTTATCGTATCGTGGTCTGTAAGTGCGACGGCACTGAGTCCTGTTTTATGTGCTTTATGCGCAACCTCCGACGGAGTAAACGTACCGTCGGACGCAGTTGAATGCGTATGCAAATCAATCTTTTTTATCATCGATAAGTCCCTGCAATTCTGCCATAAACGTATCTATATCATCAAAACTTTTGTATACAGACGCAAAACGTACATAAGCAACTTCATCAAGTTTTTTAAGCTTTTCCATAACCTTTTCACCGATAGCGGTGCTTTCGATTTCACGCGTCATTGACTGATACAATTCGCTTTCAATATCGTCCGCAATCTGTTCCATTTGCGATAGAGATATAGGACGTTTTTCGCAAGCCGTAATTATTCCTTTTAACACTTTTCCTCTGTCATACTGCTGACGTGACTGATCTTTCTTTATAACCGCAAGCGAAATCGCCTCAAGCTTTTCGTATGTAGTGAAACGCTTTTGACATTTTAAGCACTCACGTCTTCTTCTGATGGAATTGCTTTCTTCGGTAGGTCTTGAATCAATGACCTTACTTTCGGCAAATCCGCAATATGGACATCTCATTTGTGTTTCTCCTTTATGTATAGTATTTATGGTATTATTATATACTATTCGATAATTTTTTTCAAGATAATTTTTCATTATCAATATCAAAAAATCGCACAAGAACCAAATCTTCCCCGACCACCTCAATAGCGCTCCACGGAATGACAAGTTCACCCCCTCCGAAAAGCCTTGCCAAACAGCACCCTTTTCGCGGAACTATTATAGCTTCGATGTTCCCCGTACTCTCGCTTATCTCCACGTCACTGATGCGTCCAAGCCGCTCTGCCGTCTTTATATTCACAACTTCTTTTTGTTTTAAATTATACCCTCGAAACATAATATATTCATATCCTTTCTGTATTTCATTGTGTGTGTTATATTTATGATTTTGTTGACTTAATTATTATAATCAGTTATAATCTTAATTATAAAAGGTAGGTGGAAAATATGAAATTGATAAGCGTTATAGTGCCTGTATACAACACTGAAAAATATATCGAAAAATGCGTTATGAGCATACTTAACCAAACATATAAAAATCTCGAAATAATACTTATTGATGACGGCTCAACGGATAATTCACCGCAAATATGCGACAGTCTTGCCGAAAAAGACAACAGAATTACGGTAATCCACCAGCCTAACGGAGGTGTGTCTTCCGCACGAAACATCGGTCTTGACAATACGCACGGCGATTATATAACGTTTGTCGATTCCGATGATTATATCGAACCGAATATGATTGAGTTTCTTTCAGAAAATATCGGTGATACCAATATAGCAATGTGCGGTTACACCAGTGTAGAGGAAAACGGCAATCTCTCTCCGCAGGAAAACGTAACTGTCACAGACGGAATTATATCAACCGATACATTTTGGAATTATTTTTACACCGACACAAGAATTTATTACGTCACCTTGTGGGCAAAGTTATATAAAAGTCATCTTTGGAATAATGTTCGTTTTCCGCTTAATACGTTGCATGAGGACGAATTTGCCGTACATCAAATAATAAGTCAATGCAGCAAAATCGCAGTTTCAAAAAAACCGCTTTATTTTTATCTTCAGCGTGAGGGCAGTATTATGCACACGCAGTTTAAAACCGAAAACCTAAACGCCGCCGAAGGTATGCTTGACCGTTGTCAATTTTTCTTTAACAAAAAAGAATACACCCTCGCCGAAAAGGCTCTTTCTATGGCAATGTACAGTATCATTAAAGGTTACGGCATTTTAGGAGAAAGCGATAAAATCAAAGAGCTTTATAATCAATTTCGTTTGATGTACCGAAAACTTGTTTTTAAAAATACAAGTATGAAATTCAAATATAAATGCGGAATTTTCGCACTAAATAAACAAATATTCATCAAATTAAAAAAGTGACGACTGCTCGGTCGTCACTTTTTGTATATCCATATACGGGTTCATTTTGTCGTTCCATATATAAACCGATATTTCTGTATTTTTCAGTTCATTCGGTATTGTAAATTCTGCCGTAAAATCATCATTTACGTTCACCGTTTCAACTCGTTTCAAAACATCATTTTCTTTGTATACAACATACATTTTTATATTTTCCGCCGACACTTGCTTGTCTAATATAATTTTCGCATTAACCCTGTCACCGTCTTTTGTAAACTCAACTTTGTTGCTTACAGTCGGTATTGCCGTCGGTTCGGCGGTCGGCTTAACTGTCGGTGTTGCAGTCGGTTCTGTGGTTGGCTTAACTGTCGGTGTCGCCGTTGTTTCGGCCGTTGGCTTAACTGTCGGTGTCGCCG
>OLSC01000425.1_pt1 | contig 53025 bp, 47 predicted proteins | sample 1672881 | NCBI WGS metagenome assembly OLSC01 (sample SAMEA3136733, study PRJEB25190) | human gut metagenome | biome: human gut; feature: human-associated habitat; material: faeces | place: Austria | collected 2013 | reverse complement strand
CTCTTGGGTTAATTGAAATGGATTTTGGACCGTTTGCAACAGGTTATGAAATGGAAAATACAAAAAATATAAAAAAAGTGTATAAAAATTTTAAAATAGGAAATAATATAAGTATAATAAATAAGAATTGAATATAAATATACTCCTGCTACTTTAGTTATTTTTAATATAAAATTTCAATGCAGAAAAATAACTAAAAATAAAAGATGGGGGAGTCTGTGCGGCGGGGCCAATAAATAAAAAGACATTGGCGCTGCTTTTTATTTATTTAAACCAGCCGATTGTACAAGCCTCACTCTAGCAATACCAATAAAAAACAGTGTGAAGCACAAAAAGCACGCTTCATATAATCAATCACATAGTAAGTCAAATATTTTTCTAAAAGTAGTCAAATATGTGAACCGTATTGCATATATATTAGATATAAAAAGAAAAAGGGGGAAAACAATATGCAAGAACGAGATCTAAAAATTCTAAGTTTTTTAACTATGTGTAGAATATGTACTAGAAAACAAGTTCAAAAAGTATTATTTACAAATGTACATGAAAATATACCACTTAGAAGATTAAAAAAATTAACAGATGAAGGGTATATAAATAGAAAAATGTTTAATGTAGAAGGTACTAAGAATATGTACGTATACTATCTGGATAAACAACCTAAAAAGAAACTAATAACGCATGATCTTTATATAACTGATTTTTTAGTGAAGCTTATAAAGAATGGATATGAAATTTTAGATTTTAAGAAAAGTCCACAAATAGGCAATATAATTCCAGATGCATACCTAAAGATAAGAAAAAATAAAAGAATAAAACGAATATTGCTTGAAGTCCAAATAAGTCCTAATGACTGCCTATCAAAATATAAAAAAATTAAAGATATAATAATAGAAAATACAGATTGGCCTGTTATGCCTACGTTATATGTTATTAATAACCAGGGCTTAAATAAAAATCTAAAGGATATAAAAGTTATCTATGATAATTGCAAAATAGAAAAGGTAGGTGACTTAATATGATTAATCTATTGATAGATAGTATATTTAATGCTGCTAAAGCAATAGAGAATATGGTATTCAAGAGAAAATATAATTGGGATAAACTATTTTATGAGATTAACCTATGTAATCGTAGTAAAGAATATCCATGGTTACATCACCAGTGCGACAATGAGTTTTATTTTACTATTCCTATAGGCCTTTCAATAAATGATTTTATAAAATATAAAATAGAAATAGCAACCTTTCTAAAGATAAAACAAAATGATTTAAAAATAGAGTATAACAATACATTAATATTAATACGTATAAATAAACAAAATGAAACTTATAACTATGAAGATTATAAATTTGATAACAAAAAAGGAGTTCCAATAGGAATAGATTTAGATAGACATAATATTATTTACTGGGACTATAGTTCACCGAATCAGTGTCATTTATTAATTGCAGGAAGTACAGGTTCAGGCAAAAGTGTATGCTTAGATGTTATTGTAAATAATCTAATAAGAAGAAAAAATATAGATCTCTATATTCAAGATACGAAATTAATAGATTTATATAGATATAAAAATAGATGTAAGTACTATGGAGAAGGTAAAGAAAATATAGAAGAAGTATTAGAAGATCTAGTAAAAGAAATGAACAGGAGATATAAAATTTTAAGAAGAGTAGATAAACAATTTAAGCCTATATTTATAATAATTGAAGAATTAGCAAGTTTTAATCCAAAATTAGATAAAGAGTTTTATAGATTACTAGGAGAGTTATTATCTAAAGGTAGAGCAGCAAGTATTTATGTTATATTAACAACACAAACACCATATGCTGAAATACTTCCAGGAGTATTAAAATCTAACATTAACACGAAAATTGGATTAAAGACAAATACAAAAGAAGCAAGTAAAGTAGTTTGTGGAGACTATGAAGCTTTAATGAACTTAAAAGGTAAAGGACATGGTAAAATTTTTACAGCAAATAGTGTAAAAGAAATACAATGTTTTAAAATAGAAGAAGCACCTACTGCTGCAACAGTAGATGCTCCAGATGATAATAAAAAGGCCAACAACCATTAATTAACATCTATTTATATTATATAAGAATATTAACATTTTAGCTATTAGATTTTAAATAATTTAAATTCAAAAAAATATTTTAGTGACCGAAAAGTGACCAAAATATATTTTTAGGTTAATTGGAATTAAATTGAAAAAAGCTTGTAATTATTGAAATTACAGAAAAAAAGAGGCACCTACAAGGGGGAAAAAATTGTAGATGCCTTAAAATATATACTTATTAGGGGGAGAGATATATATAATTTCCGCTCTCATATATAAGTGTTGCCTAAACTTCAAGTATATATACATGTTTTTTATAATTTTTTTGAAAAATTAAAAATCGTTCATCTCATATCAACAAGAGGTTTCAAGAAAAATATTTAAATTTTTCTTAATATAATATATGTTTTAAACTACAATATGACACAAAAAAAGACAAAAAACGAGCATATTTTTTTAAAAATATAAAATGAATCGAATTAATAAAAAATATGTATATTTATCTTGAGTTATATAATTATTAATAATCTTGAGTTTATACTTAAATATAGTTTGTATTTTGTCAGAAATAATATTTATTATAATTTGCTTGTCCTAAATTAAATTTATAAATCTAGTCTAAAATTTATATTTAACAATATAGTATAATTATAAAGCTATATAAATTTAAGATATAAGATTTTAATTAAAATTATGATTTACAATTATAGTAATTTATAGTTTATAGTTAATTTTAATTATTTTTTAATAATAAATTCAAATAATATAATTATAATTAGATAAGATAATTTTAAAAATGTTTTTTAGGTAAAGTTTTAACTATATTTTCAAATTAGTTTTTTTTATGCTATAATTAGTACTAATATAAAATTTACGAAATTAGGAGAGTGGTAAAGGTTGGGTTCGACCGAAAATATATTACAAATAGGTTTATTAATAGTTTTACTGTTGGGATCAGGATTTTTCTCAGCATCTGAGACATCATTAATGTCTCTTAGCAAAATTAGAATTAGGTATATGGAAGAAGAGGGTGTAAAAGGTGCTAAATTAGTATCTTCACTTATTGAAAAATCAAGTGATTTACTTAGTTCAATTTTAGTAGGAAACAACGTGGTAAATATAGCTGCAACATCTGTTTCAACATCTTTATTTATAAATATATTTGGAGATGGAGGAGTTGCTATAGCTACAGCTGTAATGACAGTACTTGTTTTAATTTTTGGAGAAATAACACCAAAAACTATTGCAGCAAATAGCCCAGAAAAAATAGCAGTTATAGTATCTAAACCAATTAGTATAATAATGAAAATTACAAAACCGATAGTTTGGGTATTTAATCTTTTAACAGGTATTATCTTTAAAATTATGGGAATAGAAAATGACGGAGTTAAACCATTTATAACAGAAGAAGAATTAAAAGCTATGGTAAATGTGAGTCATGAAGAAGGCGTTTTAGAAATTGAAGAACGCGAAATAATAAATAATGTATTCCAATTTGGAGATATGCAAGCAAAAGAAGCTATGATTCAAAGATTAGATATGGTAGCTGTAAATATAGAAGATAGTTACGATGAAATAATAGAATTATTTAAAAGTGAAAAGTTAAGTAGATTACCTGTATATCAAGAGAGTATAGATGATATAGTGGGAATATTAAATATAAAAGATATTATTTTCTTAAGTGATGAGGAAATACAAAACTTTAATATAAAAAATTACGTTAGAGAAGCATTTTTTACTTACGAATTTAAAAAGATAACTCAACTTCTTGAGGAAATGAAAAAAGAAAAGAGTCAAATGGCTATAGTTGTAGATGAGTACGGTGGTACAGCTGGACTTCTTACAATAGAAGACTTAGTCGAAGTAATCGTTGGGGATATAGACGATGAATACGACGAGGAAGAAGAGGAAATTGTAAAAGTAAGTGATAATGAATATTTAGTTGAAGGTAGTACAAAAATATCAGATGTAAATGAGCAAATTGGAATAAACTTTGAATCAGATGAATTTGATTCTATAGGAGGATTTATAATCGGATATTTAAAACGTATACCTGAAGAAAATGAATTAATCGAAGTTGGAAATGTTAAATTTAGCGTTGAAAGTATCGATAAAAATAGAATAAACAAAATTAGAATATTTGTATAAAAAAATTGCTAGATATAATCTAGCAATTTTTTTATTCTAGCGAATTTTTTTATAATTCTATAATTTCACCAGTAGTTATATCTACTAAATTGATATCCATATCTACTTGGTGATTGTTGCCTTCGATAGGCTCGATTTCTATTATAGCTACAGAATGGCTTCCATCTTTAGGTATAGATGTACTTCCTGGATTTAGAACTACTAAATCTTCATCCATATATAATTCTTTTACATGAGTATGTCCTAAGATTAATACATTGGCTTCTTTAGCTTTGGCTCTTTTTATAATTTCTTCTTTTGGCTCTAGATATCCGTGATCTAATAAGAATGTTACTCTACCAACTTCAGTTAAAACATATCCATCTTCAATAGGATGTTTTATAACCATTTGGTCTACATCAGCATCACAATTTCCTCTAACTATTATCATATTATCTAGATTGTTTATTTTTTCTATCACACCTTTAGGGTTGTATCCTTCTGGTAAATCATTTCTAGGTCCATGATATAAAACGTCTCCTATATGGAATATTACATCACAGTCCTCTAATAAGTCTAATGCTTTTTCGAAATAAGGTAAGCTACCGTGTGTGTCACTCATTACACCTATTTTCATAGTTATCCTCCTGGAAATATTAAATTTATAAATTTTATAAGAACTTTTCAGTTACTCTGCTCCAAAACTCGTAGTTTGACATTCTAAGTAGTTTTACTTTTAAATCAGATACAAATATAGATATATCTACTATTTGTTTAAATTGATATTCGACTCCGTCAACTACTATTAATATAGAGTCTTCAAATCTATATTCTGGAGCTATTTTTACGATTGAATCTTTTGAACAAATAATGCTAGAAGTAAAACTTCTGTAAGCATTTGTATTTATAGGGGCAAGGGGTGTAATTTGCATTACATTTATACTTGGGTCTATTATACTTCCGCTAGCAGCATAATTATATGCAGTAGATCCTGTTGAAGTTGATACTATTAGACCGTCACCACTAAAATTTTGTACATGGTGGTCATTTATTCCTAAAGATAAATGTATAGTTCTAGATTTATATCCTTTTACAACGACTTCATTTACAGCGAATACATCATTGCAATTAGATTTAGTACAGACAGTTGACTGAAGAACGGGAATTTCTTGAACTATGTAGTCTCCAACTAAATATGATTCAATAAAATGATCTATATCAGATGGAGCAAAGTCTGGGAAGAATCCTAAATGTCCAGTATTTATTCCTAAAATAGGAACTTCTGGAAATTCAAAGTCATGTACCGTCTGTAAAAAAGAACCATCTCCACCTATGGAAATAATAAGTTCAGTTTCAGGGTGAAATTCATCGCAAACTGTAAATCCTGCCTTTTGTAATTTATCTGTCAAAATATCCTTAGTCATTATAGATTTTGGTAAATTATTTGAGTTAATTGTAATAATTCTTTCCATTATCCCACCTCTTTATAAGATGTATTATAACACATATTCTTGTAGACTATAACAATTTAGAATTATTATTATAAATTTAATGTAATTTTAGAAATATATAGTAGATGCAAATAAATGTTAATATTTGTTATATAATGGTATAGGGAAGTGAAATGTATGATATACTATATTGTAAAGACTAAATATAGAGGTGTAAAAATGTCAATAGAAAAAGTTAAGGAATATTTTGCGGAATATGGAAGAGAAGATGACATTTTAGAATTTGACAAATCAAGTGCAACAGTTGAATTAGCAGCACAAGCGGCTAATGTTATACCAGCGAGAATAGCTAAAACTTTATCTTTTAAAAATAAAGAAGGAGACAATGCTATTTTAGTAGTAGTTGCTGGTGATGCTAAAATCGACAATAAAAAATATAAATCAGAATTTGCTACTAAGGCAAAAATGCTAACACCAGAAGAAGTCATTAAATATATTGGACATGCTATAGGTGGAGTTTGTCCATTTGCAATAGAAAATAAAGGTGTAAAAGTGTTTTTAGATGTATCTATGAAGAGGTTTAATACAGTATTTCCCGCTTGTGGAAGTAGCAACTCAGCTATAGAATTAACTTGTGATGAGATGGAAAAATACTCACATTGTGAAAAGTGGGTAGATGTATGCAAATCATATGATGAGACACTATCAGAATAGACATAAAATTAAAATAAAGATTATTTGAATTTAACTACATAAATATCAAAAGGAGTTTCTCATAGAGATACTCCTTTTAATGTTGATTGGATATTTATGGAACAATATTTACCTTCATTATATTTGAAAATTAGTGTAAAATATATATGTTAATAAAAAGGAAGTGGGTGTGAATTTGTTCAAAAAAGAAGATCAAAAATATAATCTTATTTCATATATAAATGAAGATGACGACTTAACACTAAAAGAAATTTTACTAGATAAATTAAATTTCTCAGTTAGATATGCATCTAAATTAAAAAGATTTAAAACAGTTACAGTAAATAAAAACTTCAAAAAATTAGATAAAAAAGTTAAAAAGGGCGACTTAATAGAAGTAGAGATAAAAGAAGATATGGCAAACTTTGCGCCACAAGATTTAAACTTAAATATAATTTATGATGATTTTGATTTAATTATGGTAGATAAACCTCCATTTATGGTAGTTCATCCGACAAAGAGCCACTTTGAAAATACTATGGCAAATGGAGTTACAGACTACATTGTTAAAAAGGGCGAAGATGTCAAAATAAGATTTGTAAATAGACTAGATATGAATACATCTGGATTAGTAATAGTAGCAAAAAATCCATTTGCTCAACATGTATTATCTAGTGAGATGAAAAGCGATGATTTTGAAAAGAAATATATAACAGTAGTAAAAGGAATCATTAAAGACGACGAAAATACTATAAATGAGCCAATTTACAGACCTACAGATGACAGCATAAAGAGAGTTGTAGATCCTAGAGGACAAGAGTCGATTACTCATTACAAAGTATTAGAAAGATTAAATGATGCTACTGTAGTAGAAGTTAAATTAGAAACAGGAAGAACTCACCAAATAAGAGTACACATGGCACATATAGGCCATCCAATTATAGGAGATGAACTATATGGTTATGTTGATGAAAATCTAATAAAAAGACAGGCTCTACATGCATATGGTCTGAAGTTTAAACAACCTAGAACAAAAGAAGTTTTAGCGTTTAAAGCTGAAATTCCTGATGATATGAAGATGCTAATTGAAAAATTAAGATAAAAGGAGAGAAGTAAATGATTATACATAAATCCATAGTACACGTACTAGATAAAAATAGCGATAGTCCTATATTAAATGACTACGAATGTAGAAACAGCTTAGAAGTGGATAAATTTTTCCAAAAAATAATAAACAGAGTTTCAAAAGACGACGATTTAAGAAAAGCTGAATTTAACGATTATAACAATAATATTGTTAAAAACTGTTGTGAGCAAATTATATATGACGAAGATACATTCTTACAAAATTCAAAAGAAATAGCGGCATATTTATTTGAAATTATGAAACAAAGTGAAGAGATGGACTCTTGTGACTTAGCTATTTGTCTATACAGTGTAAAAGATGAAAAAAATGTAGCTATAATGAGATTAGAGTATAAAAAACTTTATACACATTCAATTGAATTTGTAGAAGATAAATTTAATATACAAATAGTATCAAATGAAATTGGAATACCTGAGACAGGGCGTCCAAAACAATGTGCATTAGTAGGTCTTAGTGGTATAAATGATGAATATCATTTTAAACTATTAGATAAAGATGCTGAAAAAGAACAACTAGAAACAAAGTTTGTTACAGCGTTTTTAAATGCTAAAAAAATAGAAGATGATAAATATAAAACAAAAGTATTTAAAACAACAGCAGAAAATTGGATAACAAATGCAATTTCAGATGATATGAAAAAAGCAGAAGATATAAGAAGTATGCTTAATTATACATTAAAAGAAAAAGAAGAAATAAATGTTGAGGAATTTGTTCAAAATAATATAATCGATAAAGATTTAAAAGAAAGTTTCAAAGAACACATGGAAGACAAAGGATTAACTGAAAACTTTTCAGTTGATAAAAAATGGGTTGAAAAGAAACTTAAAAAGAGAAGTATAAAAACAGATAATGGATTTGATATAAAAGCAAATTTATCAGATTTTGAAGACCCTATGAAATATAGTGTTAGAAAAAATGAAAATGGTACATTCGATATAGTAATAAAAAATATATCTTTCTATGAAGAAAAATAATTTTACATAAATTTCATTTTATGGTAGTTATTCGAAGTTGCTTTTTACTCTATTAAAATAATGTTAGATTATGTTATAATTACGTGAAAGCATAAAGGTATAGAGGTTCTAATTTAGATTAATAGGGAAGCTAGGTGAGATTCCTTCGCAGCCCCCGTTACTGTGATGCTGACTATTTATTCGATAACCACTGCTATTTTGCGGGAAGGTGAATAAATGGGATGAAGCTAAGCCAGGAGACCTGCCTTATATACAATAAGAAAATCTTCGGGGTGGAGAATTTTACTTTAAAATAAGAACGGTATTTTAAAAGAAAAACTAACCTTGTGTTAGTTTTTCTTTTTTTGCAAAAGATACATATAATTTATAATTTTGAAAAATAATATCGTAAAAGCATAACAAAATGTTATTGCTTATTTTAAAATATAGTTACAAAAAAAATTGTAATTCTGCTATAATCATAAAATATATGGAGATTATAGTCAAATTATGGTAAAACCCTGGCTGGATTAATCTTGATATAAGCTTTAAAAATTTTAAAAAAGGTATATGAGGAGGAATTCATATGAAAAAGAAATTATTATCAATTTTACTATGTTTAACACTTATATTTTCTGTTGGGTGTAGTAAAGGCGAAAGCGAAAAAACAATAACTGACAGAGCTGGTAACGAAGTTAAAGTTCCAACAAAAATCGAAAAAATTATATCTACTGCACCATCAAATACAGAAATATTAGTTGGGTTGGGATTAGCTGATAAAATTATAGCAGCAGATACATACTCAGAAGGAATTGAAGGTTTAAGCAAAGACACTAAATTAATGGACTTCCAAAATCCAGATGCAGAAGCAATGGTTGAGTTAGATCCAGATATAGTAATAGCTTCAGGATATAACCAAGTAGGTTCATCAGAAGATCCATATAAATCAGTAAGTGATGCAGGTATACCTGTTGTATATATACCAAGTAGTAGCAGTATAGACGGTATATATAAAGACATAGAGTTCATAGCTGAACTTGTAAATGAAAAAGATAAAGGAAATGAAATAATCGATTCTATGAAAAAAGATGTAGAATCAATAAAAGAAATAGGCAGCAAAATAAAAGATAAAAAGACAGTTTATTTTGAAATAGGTCCAGCACCAACATTATACAGTGTAGGAAAAGACACATTCATAAATGAAATGATACAAATAATAGGTGCAAAAAATATATTTGCAGATAAAGATGCTTGGATATCACCAAGTGAAGAAGCTGTAATAGATGCAAATCCAGATGTTATATTAACTAACGTTAACTATGTAGAAAATCCAACAGAAGAAATAATGAGTAGAACTGGATGGGAAAACATAACTGCAGTAAAAGATAAAGCAGTATATTCTATAGATGCAAACTCATCTTCAAGACCAACACAAAATATAATAAAAGCTTTAAAAGAAATGGCAAAAGCTGTATACCCAGATGAATACAAAGACAAATAGAACAAAGTGTGCAATTAGTATACTTATACTTATATTTATTATTTATATTGGAACTTCCATTGGGAGTTCCAATATTAGTATGTTAGACACTATATCTATAATCGCAAATAAATTGATAAATATACCTCTTAGAGACGGTGTAATGCCAAAGGACGTATCTATTATATGGAAGATTAGGTTGCCTAGGGTTTTATTGGCGTTTTTAGTAGGAGGGTGTTTGGCTACTAGTGGTGCAGTTGTACAATCGATATTAAAAAATCAACTAGCATCACCATATACATTAGGTGTATCATCAGGTGCATCTTTAGGAGCAGGTCTTGTAATTGTAACAGGAGTAACAATTCCTGTAATAGGAGGTTTTACACTTCCGTTTGTTGGATTTATATTTGGACTTTTTACAGTTTATTTAGTTATATTATTTTCTAGTAAAATTGACAAAACCATGTCCAATAATACAATAATATTAGCGGGGATGGTTTTTTCTTTATTTGTCAATGCCTTACTTACAACTTTAACTGCGATGTTTTCAGAAGACTTAAAGAGTATAGCACTTTGGCAAATGGGAAGCTTTGCTATGAGAGGTTGGACATATGTATGGCTTATAATTCCATTTTGCTTAGTCGGTATGATAGGCATACTTAGATACACAAAAGAGATGGATATACTTACTTTTGGAGAAGAACAAGCCCAATCTGTAGGTGTAGATACATCAAAAGTAAAGACAAAACTATTTGTATTTTCAGCAATATTGACAGGAGGAGCAGTATCTCTTAGTGGTACAATTGGATTTGTAGACTTGATAGCTCCTCATGTTGTTAGAAAAATATTTGGATCTAATCATAAATATGTAATACCGATGACATTTATATTTGGAGGATGTTTAATGGTAATTACAGATTTGATTGCAAGAAGTATTTTTGACTCAACTGAATTACCAGTAGGGGCGGTGACTGCTATTATAGGAGCACCATTCTTTGCTTATGTTTATTTTAAAAAGGCGAGTTGATAATTATGTTAGAAATTAAAAATCTTTATAGTGGATATGATGAAAAAGATATATTAAAAGATATAAATTTTAAAGTTAAAAATGGAGAAAATTTATGTATAGTTGGTCCAAATGGATGTGGAAAAAGTACACTTCTAAAATCTATTGCTAATCTTTTAGAATATAGAGGAAGTGTAATGATTGATGATGAGGAAGTATCATCTATGGATAGAAAAGAATTTGCAAAGAAAGTTGGACTTATGAGCCAAATTACTCAAATTTATTTTCCATACACAATTTACGATACTGTAGCATTAGGTAGATATGCTTATAGCAAAGGGGCATTTAGTAAATTATCTAAACAAGATGAAAAAATCATATTAGATAGTATAAAAAAAGTCGGACTTTTAGATATAAAAGATAAGCTTATTACTGAACTTTCAGGTGGGCAAATACAAAGAGTTTTCTTGGCTAGAGTATTCGCTCAAGACCCAGATATTATACTACTTGATGAGCCTACAAACCACTTGGACTTAAAAAACCAAATAGATTTATTAGAAAATCTAAAAGAATGGATTAAGGTAAATAATAAAATCGTAGTAGGAGTACTACATGATTTAAATTTAGTTCAATATTTCGCAGATAATGTGCTTATGTTGAAAGATGGGCAAATAGTAGCTTATGGAGAGCCACAAGAAGTATTAAATAATCCTATCTTAAATGAATTATATGGAATCAATATAAAAGAGTTTATGTTAGATATTTTAAAGAAATGGGATAGACCATCTATTACAAAAAAGCATATAATTAAATAAATATTTTACTAAAAAGACTAGCTTAATAAATTAAGCTAGTCTTTTTATTTGTATATGTTATTAATTTAAAAGATTAGTTTTAAATATTAAAGTAGAAAATCTATAAAAGCAGGGACTTGTTTTTCCCAACTAGCTTCATTATGTTCTCCACCAGGAACTAATCTAGGATAACATATAGCTCCTTTAGATTGAAGTGTATGGCATAACTCTAACATATAAGAAGTAAAGTCAACTAATTTATTATTTTGTTCTAATTCATTACTTCCTATACTCATAAAGAACTTGCTACCCCTTTGAGAGTCGTTTTGTACTGCTTCTGCTATTAATTTATCATAGCAAAATTCAAATGAAGGAGATAAACACGCACATTTTGAGAATATATGAGAGTATTTAATTCCAGCATATGTTGCCATTAATCCACCTAAAGAGCTTCCACCGATAAGCGTATTTTTTTTATCGGGTTTTGTTCTGTACTCAGAATCAATCATAGGTTTTATTACATTTACCATCCAATTTAAATAAGCATCTCCCTTGCCTTCAATAAACTCACCATTATAATTATCTAAATTATAAGGAGAGTATTCTGAGACCCTCTCATTGCCTTCAAAACTGCATTGAATACCTACGACAATTAATTGTACATTATTAGAATCTAAATATTCTTTCATACCCCATGATTTACCGAAAGCAGCTTCTTCATCAAAGAATAAATTATGTCCATCGAACATATAAAGCACAGGATATTTTTTTCTTCTTTCATTGTAATCATCTGGAAGATAGATGTTTATAACTCTACTACCAGAAAACACACCTTCCATCTCAATATACTTTTTTTCTATCATCAGTAACCACCTCATGTATATTTTAATTTATTATTTAATATACCATAATTTGGAAAATAAATGTATACAAAATATACAGAAAGATAAGTTTATACATATAAAATAGAATATATGACAAAAAATACGAAAATATAACATATAAAAAATAGGTATTTTAAGAAATTATGTATTATAAAGTCATCAAAATTGAGATCGAAGGTTTACATATTGATAAATAAAAAATTGTAAAATAAAAAGCTATAGGAAATAAACGTTTATTTTCTATAGCTTATTTTTTAACTTCTGAAATATAGAAGTCTTTATTATTTATTTTCTTCAATGTAATTCACTATATCGCCGATAGTTTTGAATTCTTCAGCGTCTTCTTCAGCAATTTCTATATCATATTTATCTTCTAATGCCATGATTACTTCAACTGCATCTAAAGAATCAGCATTTAAATCATCTTTCAGAGAAGTATCTAAAGTTAACTCATCTAAATCGTCTATGCTTAATTGCTCTGCTATTATGTCTCTTATTTCTTCAAACATTTCATACCTCCAACTGTATTGAATAATTAAATTTTTAATAGTAGTTTAATATAATAGTAATTAATTTTCAATATATATTTAGAAAATAGTAGAATTATTTTTAAATTCTATAAATAGTAATTTTTTTTAATATAATATCCCAAGTTGAATATACTATATAAAAATAAATATATTTTCAATATATATTATGAAAATATAAAAATTTAATAAAAGTAACTTATCAATACACAAAATCATATATTAAACATAGAAAAACCTTTTTATTTAGGGGGAGAAGCTATGGCAAAATTAGAAGATACTCTTTCAAGATTTTTTGGAGATTGTGGATTTGATTTTAATGGTGGAATTTTAATTATAATTGTTTTAGTATTTTTGTTGTTATGTACAGACTTTTTGGATGATATATTTGACGATGATAATATCTGGATTTGGGTTATATTAATAATTTTACTATTATTTAATTTTGATGATGGATGTTGCTGCTAATAAAATATTTAATAAAAAAGTTAGTTTTTGGTAAAACATTATAAACTAACTTTTTTTACTTTATCATGTTGTAAAACAGTGACATATTTGTTACATTATTACTATTTAATAAAGAAACATAAAATGTTATAATATGTATTGAAATGTAGGATGTTTATAATATTAAGAGGGGGAGTGATTTAAATAAGACTCAAAAAGAAAGTCAAGAGAACTCTAATTGTACTTGGACTTGCAGTTACGGGATTAATTATTACAATTTCTGCAAAGGCTTTAAATGCTCCAGATGCCACAGAAGATCAACAAGTGGCCCAAGGTGTAGAAGCTATAAAACAATTAGAAACTCAAGATGTAGTACAGGTTGAAGAGCAAATAGAAAATATCAAAGCTCAGCATGGAATAAGTGAACAAGTATCAAGTGTAAATACAAATGATACTTCAGCATCAGTAGACTATAAGAAAAAGTTTTCGACATCAGTTATAGCTGGCGACTCAAGAGCTGAAGGAATATCTGCCTACGGAGTATTAACTCAAGCCTCTGTAGTTGCACAAAAAGGTAGAAGTCTTTCAACCGCTGTACAAAATGGTGATATAGACACAGCTATAGGAATGTATCCAAAGAATATGTTTTTAACATATGGAATAAACGATGTAGTAGGCGTTCAAAGTAGTGATGCATTTATTAAATTATATGGAGAGGTTATAGATAAAGTTAAATCTAAATTACCTAACTCAAACATATACATCTGTTCAATACTACCAGTTACAACAGCCGCAGCGAATAAACAACCAAATCTTAAAAATATAGCTCAATGGAATCAAGATTTAAAACAATTATGTGAAGAAAAAGGCGTAAAATTTATCGATGCTAGTAGCATTATGTCAGAAGGTAACTATGAACCTGATGGTATACATTTCGGAGTTACTTGTATAAAAAAATGGTTAGATTTATTTATACAACAAGCCAACTTATAGGAATCTAGAGAGGGTTAATAATAAAGATGAAATTAAAAAAAACAATAACAACTATCGTATCTGTAGTATGTGCATGTACAATTTTAACTGGATGTACAAAAGTTAACGATAACTTAACAGCAAAAGATATACAAAAATCGATAGAAGAAACAGGGCTTGTCGAAAATATGGAAGAGACAGGGACTAAGGGATTAAAAAGATATTACGGCTTAAATGCAAGCGATTTTGACAGTGTAGTATTATATACTCCTGAATCATCTATGGAAGTAGATGAAATGTTAATTGTAAAAGTAAAAGATAAATCACAAATAGACTCTTTAAAAGACACAATTGACAATAGAGTAAATTCACAACTTCAAAGTTTTGGAAGTTATGGACCACAACAATGCGCGTTATTAAATGACTATGAATTAAAGTCAGAAGGAAAATATGTATTTTTTGCAGTATCAGAGAATGCAGAACAACTAAAAGAAGCTTTTAAAGAGGCAGTAAAACAATAGAGGGAGGCGATTAAAATAGTATTCAGTAGTATTATATTTTTGTTTACATTTTTGCCAATAACATTATTACTATATTATGTTAGCCCTAGAGTATTAAAAAATTCGATTTTATTACTAGCTAGTTTAATTTTCTATGCATGGGGAGAGCCTATATACGTATTTTTAATGATAGGGACAATCTTAATAGATTATTTACTTGCAATTTTAATAGATAGAAATAGAGATGATTACAGTAAGTGTAAATGGATATTTATACTTACTATTATTTTGAACGTAAGTATATTAGGATTTTTTAAATATTTTGGATTTTTCGTTAATAACATAAATAGTATATTTAATTTAAATATTCCTTTTGAAGGATTAGCACTTCCAATAGGGATATCGTTCTATACATTCCAAGTATTATCTTATATAGTAGATGTTTACTTAGGAAAAGTTGAAGTACAATATAACTTAATTAATTTTGCAACATACGTTACAATGTTCCCACAATTAGTTGCGGGACCTATAGTTCAATACCAAACTATAGAAGAACAATTAAATACTCGTCAAGAAAGCGTATTTAAATTTGGAGAAGGTGTTGAAAGATTTATACAAGGTTTAGGAAAGAAAATTTTACTAGCTAATAATATAGGGATGTTATGGACAACTATTTCGTCACTAGAATTATCTTCTATATCTGTCCTTACTGCATGGCTAGGTATAATAGCTTATACTTTCCAAATATACTTCGACTTCAGCGCTTACTCAGACATGGCGATTGGATTAGGAAAAATGTTTGGATTTGAATTTATGGAGAACTTTAACTATCCATATATATCAAAGAGTGTTACTGAGTTTTGGAGAAGATGGCATATATCTCTAGGAACTTGGTTTAGAGAGTATATATACATACCTCTAGGTGGAAATAGAGTTAGTGTACCAAAACAAATTAGAAATATATTTGTAGTTTGGGCGCTTACAGGTTTATGGCATGGAGCGAATTGGAATTTCGTAGTATGGGGATTATACTACGGTATTTTATTGTTAATAGAGAAGTTTGTTTTAAAATCTTTCTTAGAAAAAGTGCCAGACAGCATAAAACATACTTATACAATGTTATTTGTAATAGTAGGATGGTTATTCTTTGCAAGTGAGGATCTTGGATTTGCACTTGATTACTTAAAAATAATGTTCTTTGCATCAGGAAATACAATAGTAGATACAGCAGGAATTTATTATTTATACACTAATATAGTGATGTTTGCGATACTTATAGTATTCTCAACACCTATTATAAAACGTACATTAGAAAGTCTTGCTCAAAAATATAGAGATAAATTAATAAATCCATCATTAGTTATATATGGTTTAGTTTTATTTTTAGTTACAGCTTATTTAGTTAATGAAACTTATAATCCATTCTTATATTTTAGATTTTAAAGGTGGTGGGAAATATGACTGAAGCATATAAAACAAAAAATAGAAATATAAAAAATAGACCTAAAAAGAACAAGCCAAAACATAAACATAAGCTTGGCAAAAAATATTGTATATCACTGTCAGCATTATTTATATGTTATATGGCATTCTTTGTCGTAGTAAATACTTTTGGAGAAAAAAGAAGTTTCTCAGAAACTGAAAATAGAGTACTTCAAACAAAACCTAGTTTTTCAATAGAAAAATTGTTAGAAGGAAGATTTATAAGTAAATATGAAGATTATAAAGTAGACCAATTTTATAATAGAGACTTTTGGAATGATGTAAAAGTAAAAGCAGATAAATTACTACTAAAAAAAGAATCTAATGGAGTTTATTTAGGTAAGGATGGCTATTTATTAGATCAATTTGATAAACCTAATGAAGAAAATGTGGCTAAAAACTTAGAAGCTATAAATACATTTGCTGAAAAATACAAAAATGTAAAACAGTATATGTTGATATCACCGACAGCTGTTAACATACTTGGCTCTAATCTGCCTATGGCAGCACCAGCACAAAATCAGCAAGAGTATATAGATAATTATGCCCAAAAATTAGATTCAAATATAAAATTTGTCGATACTTATACAACATTACTTGAGCATAAAAAAGAAGATATATTCTATAGAAGTGACCATCACTGGACAAGTTTAGGCGCATTTTATTCATATCAAAAACTAGCAGATGTTATGGATTTAAGCAAAAAAGATAGTGATGATTATGATATAGAGTTAGTATCTAATTCTTTTGTAGGTGCATTATCGTCTGAAAGTGGATACAAAACAAAAAAAGACAAGGTAAAAGTATATATACCTAAAGATGAAAACGACAAAGTAGTAGTTAATTATGAAGAAGAACAAAAGAAAACAGCTACTTTATATGAAAGTGAGAAATTAGAAGAAAAAGATAAGTATCAAGTATTTTTAGGTGGAAATCATCCACTTGTAAAAATCAATACTGCATCAACAAGTGGCAAAACACTGCTTATTTTTAAAGATTCATATGCAAATAGTTTTGTTCCATTTTTAACATCTCATTTCAGTAAAATTATATTAGTTGACCCAAGATACTATTATGAAGATATAGATGAGCTTATGAAGTCAGAAAATGTAGATGAAGTATTATATCTATATAATGCAAATACATTCTTTAGTGACTCAACTTTAGCGCCAGTATTAAACAACGAATAACATTAAATAACTAAAAATGATAAATTTTGTAACCTTTCGACTTTTATCTGCATAATATTTAGTAAATAAATAATATATTTATTAATATCTAAAAAGGGAGAGGAATATAATGCAAGAACAAAATTTATCAAGATTTTTTGGTGGGGGTTTATTTAATTTCTTTGATGAAGATTTCTTCGGAGGTTTCTTCTTAATAATAATTATATTATTATTAATGGTTGGAGACGACTTAATAGAATGGATAGCATGTAACCCAGAAATGTTAATTTGGATAATAATCTTAGTATTATTATTTAGTTGCTTTTAATTTTTAATTAGCTAATTTTAAACTATCTATATATTAAAAAATAGATTTTTAAGAAATAGGTAACAAATAAATATTTTTATCATAATATATAATAGAGCATAAAGACCTTTATCATTAGAATATGATGGAGGTCTTTTTTGATATATCAATCAAGGAGGGATTTTTATGAATCGTAAATTATCCAGAATGTTTGAATGTATCGGAGGTAGTGGATGGTGGATTATAATTTTATTTTTCCTATTTTTAGTCTTCCAAGAATGTTTTGTAGATATCTGCTTAAGCGACTGGATACCATTTTTAATTCTACTTCTAATCGTTTGTTCATGCGATTGTGATGATAATGACTGCTACGATAATTACCAAAATGGATACACTTGTGGATGCTAAAAAAACTTAGAGATAAATATTTTAAACATTATCACAAATTAACACTTTTGCATATTATAAGTTAAGAGCAAAAGCTCAAACATCAACAGGAGGTAAAAAAAATGTTAGACAGATTATTTGGAGAAGATGGATTCTTTGGAGCAGGAGCATGGTGGATAATAGTATTATTCTTCTTATTCCTAGCATTTGGAGAAAGCTGGGTAGACATCGACATAATGGCATGGATACCATTCTTAATAATATTATTAATATTATGTAGCTGTGGTGGAATATTATAATTTTAAAATAGGGGGAATAGAAAAATGTTAGATAGATTATTTGGAGAAGGCGGATTCTTTGGAGCAGGAGCATGGTGGATAATAGTATTATTCTTTTTATTCTTAGCATTTGGAGAAACTTGGGTAGATATTGATATAATGGCATGGATACCATTCTTAATATTATTATTAATAGCTTGTTCATGTGGCGGATTCTTCGGTGATGGTATTGGAGGATGTGGCTGCTAGTTTCAAATTGAGATTTTATAGAACATAGTCACTGTATAAAATTTATTTTAGGAGAAGGTTGATTTTAAATTGGCCTTCTTTTTTAATTCTAAGGAAAATTTATTTATATATAAAATATTAAAATAGAGTAATTTATATATAGACCTGTATTTACTAAAATTTCATAATATATACATATTTTTTTGTACATTTACTATTTACGGGATTTTAAAAATAGTATAAATTATTAATATAGGTACATATTTTAAATTATATTAATAAAATAAGTAAAGAAAATAGGATATATATTGTATTCAAATAAATAAACTTTTAAATATCATAAGCATAGATATTGCAAAAAGTATAAATAATATATTTATAAAAATCAAAAAGTATGTTACAATTAATTTTTAATATTATGAAACGAGAATAAAATAAGGAGGAAAAATAATGAAAAATAACGTTACAATAAAAGACGTTGCAAAATTAGCTGGAGTTTCAATATCTACAGTTTCAAGAGTAATAAATGACTCAAAGCCAGTTACGGATGAAGTTAAACAAAGAGTCTTAGATGTAATAAAAGAAACAGGATATGTTCCAAATCCTCTTGCAAGAAGTTTAGTTACTAAGAAAAGTAAGTTATTAGGTGTTATAGTACCAGAAGTATCAGATTCATTCGTAAATGAAATTGTAAATGGTATAGAATGCGTTACAAAAATGTACGGATATGATATATTATTAGCAAATACATATTCTGAGAAAAAGCAAGAGTTAAAGAGTATAGATTTATTAAGAGCAAAACAAGTTGAAGGGATAGTTATGATTTCATGGACGTTAGATGAAGACCATATACAATCAATCAACAATAGTGGTATACCTGCAACTTATATAAGTAAAACAGCTCAAACTTTCGATGTATATACAGTAAGTACTAACAATGAAGATGCTACTTATGATATGACAAAATATCTAATAGATAAAGGACATAAAGATATAGCTCTTATAATGACTAGTGAAGCTGATACTATACTTGAAACAGAAAGAAGAAGAGGATACGAAAGAGCATTAACTGATAATAATATAAATGTAAATCCAGATATAATAAAATATGGAAATACTGATCATGATAGCGGATATAGAGTAATGTCAGACTTATTAGAAGAAGGTATAAAACCTGATGCAGTATTTGTGACAGGTGATGAGGCTGCTATAGGAGCTATAAATGCTATCTTTGATAAAGGTTATAATGTTCCAGAAGATATTTCTGTAGCAGGATTCAACAATACTAAGCTTTCTAAAATGTATCGTCCAAAATTAACTACAGTAGGTCAACCACTTTATGATATGGGAGCTGTAGCTATGAGAATGGTAATAAAAATGATAAATGATGAACCACTTGAAGAAAAGAAATTCGTTTTACCATATGAGATAATTGAAAGAGAAAGTGTAATCGAAAAAAAATAAAAAAAGAAAATCCAACAGGCTTAAACTGGTGAATTTTAATTTTTTAAAATAACGGCATAATTTACAGCAATGTAACTTATGCCGTTTTTTAATTCTAAGGAAATTATATCCATCTTAATAATGTATGAGATGAGAATCGCTCTCACTATGTGATATAATTGGCAAGGGTTTATGCAAGGTAAAAAAGACGGATGCAAAGAATGGCCTATAGAAGGTGAGTCATTGTTTTCTTATAGGGGTGAAGCATTGCCTTATATGCCTTTTGCTTACAAACATCCTGATTATTGGAAACTTATAAAATCAGAAAGTAAACGAACTGGAGATATGATTAATTCATGGAAATTATTTGATGATTCGGAAAAAGTTCATCCACTTAAGGAAGAAGAAATGATTAAGGTTGAAAATATAAAGGGAGATCTTGTGCTTATAGGAGCATCTGATGATGTTTTGTGGGACACTGTTAGGTATATCAGACGTATGGAAGAAAGGCTAAAAAATACAAATCATGAGTGTAATGTTATAGTTGCAACTTATGAGCATGGTACACATTTTATATTTCCAGAAAGCATGCTTAAAAAAATGATTCCGGTCTTTTCTGGCATATTTGTCAAATTAGCATTTAAAGAAGCGAGAAAGTATCCTGATGAGTGTAAAAAAACACGCATAGATATCGACAAAAAAGTCAGAAAAGCAATCGAAAAATGGAAAGAAAGATAAATACATAAAATAAAAAATTAATAGGCAATAGCTCTTTTTAAATAGATTATGATTTTTTAAAAAGAAGAAATACTTTTTAATTTTTCCTTTTTATATTTAGTAGGCGACAAATCCATAACTCTTTTAAATATTTCTGTGTAATAACTGGCGTTTGAAAAGCCGACATTTTCTGAGATTTCGGTGATATTTAAATTATCGCTTAAAAGAAGAGGTATACTTTTTTTAATACGATAATTTAAAAGGTATTCAAAAGGAGTTTGTTTGGTCGCCTTTTTGAAAAATCTGCAGCACTCGCTTTTACTTATATTGCATGATTCTGAAATATCATAAAGTGTTATTTTGTTTTGATAATTGCTATGTATAAAGTTGAGTATTTTAGAAAGTCTTATAATATCGTTTGAATTAAAGATTTGTTCATCTTGTAAAATAGAGCTGACCTCATTAAAAAATAATGACCACATTTCACATATTTTGCTTTTGATTAATAATTCATAACAAGATTTCTTTTCATAAAATATATTACTTGCTTGAAGTATTATAGATATAATATTTTGGTGAATTTTATTTTTAGAATCTAAGAAAAATGCCGGACATTGAGTAGAATTTTCAATTATATCAATATACTTAGTTTTTATTATACTTTCTTCATGGCCAAAAATAAAATTTGGTCTAAACATAAGTGCCAAAAATGCACAGTCTTTATTATTATAGCCTTTAGCAGTATGCAATGTATGAGAATTTATAAATAATCCATCTCCCTTTTTCATATTGTATATCTTGTCATTAACTCTATACTCCATAGAGCCTTCTAAAATTATAGAAAAAGTCATTTCATAATGCCAGTGATAATCTAAAAATCCATATTCATAAGCAAATAAGGTATTATAATCGAAATCAATAGGAAAAGTATAATCACCATACTGTTTCTTTTCTAATAGATTGTTTGCAACAATTATTTTTCTCTTCATAACAATCCCTCCTAAAATATAATGAACTTTTAGCGCAATATAGTTATAGAAATTGATAAAATCCTTATAGATATAATTTATATTATTAATTATACTTATAACATAACACCCTAGCAAGTCACGTAAAGAATAATTCAAATGTCAGAAATTTTCAGCCTAAAATTAATATTTGTTTAGTAAATCTATAAAAAATCTATAAAATTTTCATTGTATAAAATAAAAATTAAGGAGGTCTTAAATATGAGCATAATTAAATTGGACGGATATAATTTATCTTTAGAAGATTTAATTAAAGTCAGTAGATTTAATCACAAAGTTGAGCTTACAGAAAATGCAGTTGAAAGAATAAAAAAATCGAGAGCCATAGTTGATGACTTAGTAGAAAACGAAAAAGTCTCTTATGGTATAACAACTGGATTTGGAAAATTTTCAGATGTAGTCATATCTAAGAAAGATACTCATAAACTTCAAATCAATTTAATAAGAAGTCATGCATGTGGTGTTGGAAATCCTCTTTCAGAAGAAATCGTAAGAGCTATGATGTTGCTTAGAATAAATGCATTATCAAAAGGATATTCAGGTATAAGACTTGAGACACTACAAATTTTAATAGATATGTTAAATAAAGGTGTTCATCCAATAGTACCAGAAAAAGGCTCTCTTGGTTCTTCTGGAGATTTGGCTCCACTTTCTCATATGGTTCTAACTATGATAGGAGAAGGAGAGGCTATATATAAAGGTGAAAAAATGTCTTCTAAAGATGCACTTGAAAAGGCAGGTATAAAACCTTTAGAGTATTTATCTTCAAAAGAAGGACTTAGTTTAAATAATGGAACTCAATGCATGACAGCAATTGGGGCAATAACTGCCTATGATGCTATAAACTTAATGAAAACTGCAGATATAGCACTTGGCCTTACTATGGAAGGTTTAAATGGTATAACTTGTGCTATGGATGAAAGAGTAAATTTAGTAAGACCTCATAAGGGACAGTTTAATACAGCAAAGAATGTTTTGGAAATATTACAAGGAAGTGAAATGACTACAGAACAAGGCGACCTTCGTATACAAGATTCATATACTTTAAGATGTTCGCCACAAGTTCATGGAGGATGTAAAGATGCTCTTGATTATGTAATTAAAAAAGTTGAAATAGAAATGAACTCTGTAACAGACAATCCTATAATATTTCCTGGTGAAAATCAAAAAATTATATCTGGAGGTAACTTCCACGGAGAACCTATGGCACTTGCCTTTGACTTTTTGGGAATAGCTTTATCAGAAATTGCTAATATATCAGAAAGACGACTTGAAAAGATGGTAAATCCAGCACTTAGTCACGGTCTTCCTGCGTTTTTAGTTAACGAAGGCGGAGTTAACTCAGGATTTATGATAGTTCAATATAGTGCAGCATCATTAGTATCTGAAAATAAGGTACTTTCTCATCCAGCAAGTGTAGATTCAATACCATCTTCAGCAAATCAAGAAGATCATGTTTCTATGGGGACTATAGCATCGAGACACGCTAGAGATATATTAGATAATGCTAGAAAAGTATTAGCTATGGAAATACTAGCATCAGCACAAGCTATAGACTTAAGAGGAAAGAAAAAACTAGGAAAAGGCACAGAAGAAGCATATAAAATTATAAGAGAGAGAACGCCTTTTGTAGATAAAGATAGAATAATGTATAAAGATATAAATATTTGTGAAGATATTATAAAAGAAAATTTATTAGTAAAAGCAGTAGAAAAAGCTATAGGAAAAAAATTATTAGTAGGTGAAGAAATAGTTAGCGATTTAAAACTTTAATTTACACAGGAAAATTTAAGGGGGAATTTAAATTGAATAATTTAAATATAAGAAATGAAGAGATAAATAAAGCTTTAACTATCAAACTCGACAAAATTCCAGATAAAATTCCAGCATTTCAAGAACATATAAGAAGAGCACCTAAACGTGAATCAAAATTGACAAATTCAGATATAAAACTAGCATTAAAAAACGCTTTAAGATACATACCACAACAATATCACGAACAATTAGCACCCGAATTTTTAGATGAATTATTAACATATGGACGAATTTATGGATATAGATTTAGACCAGAAGGAAAAATATATGGAAAACCAATAGATGAATATAAAGGAAAATGTATAGAAGGTAAGGCATTTCAAGTTATGATAGATAACAATCTCGACTTTGATGTAGCGCTTTATCCTTATGAATTAGTTACATACGGAGAGACTGGACAAGTATTTCAAAATTGGATGCAATATCAACTTACAAAAAAATATTTAGAAGAACTTACTCAAGATCAAACTTTAGTGCTACATTCTGGTCATCCAGTAGGGCTTTTTAAATCTAAACCAGATGCACCAAGAGTAATTCTCACAAACTCTCTAATGATAGGTATGTTTGACAATCAAGAAGAGTGGAAAAGGGCAGTTGCAATTGGTGTTGCAAATTACGGTCAAATGACGGCTGGCGGTTGGATGTATATAGGTCCACAGGGAATAGTTCATGGTACATATTCAACAATATTAAATGCAGGTAGATTAAAACTTGGTATACCTAAAGATAAAAACTTAAAAGGAAAATTATTTGTAACTTCAGGTCTTGGCGGGATGAGTGGAGCCCAAGGTAAGGCAGTAGAAATTGCTGGTGGAGTTGGAGTAATAGCGGAAGTAGATTCATCGAGAATAGAAACTAGATATACCCAAGGGTGGATTAGCAAGGTTACACAAAGTCCAAAAGAAGCATTCGACTTAGCAAAAGTAGAAATTGAAAAAGGGGAAGCCTGCGCTATAGCATTTCATGGGAATATAGTAGATTTACTTCAATACGCAGTAGATAATGATATACATATTGATTTACTGTCAGACCAAACTTCTTGCCATGCACCTTATGATGGAGGATATTGTCCACAAGGAATCACTTTTGAAGAAAGAACAGAACTTTTGGCAAATGACAAAGAAAAATTTATAGAATTAGTAGATAAAACTTTATTAAAACATTTTGAATTAATAAAAATATTACACGACAAAGGCGTTTACTTCTTTGACTATGGAAATAGTTTTATGAAGGCTGTATATGATGCAGGTGGAAAAGAAATATCTAAAAATAAAATAGATGAAAAAGATGGATTTATATTCCCATCTTATGTTGAAGATATATTAGGACCTCAATTATTCGACTTTGGTTATGGACCATTTAGATGGGTTTGTTTAAGTGGAAAACGTGAAGACTTAATAAAAACTGACCATGCTGCAATGGAATGTATAGACCCAGATAGGAGATATCAAGATAGAGACAACTGGATATGGATTAGAGATGCAGAAAAGAATAACTTGGTAGTAGGAACACAGGCGAGAATACTATACCAAGATGCAATTGGAAGAACTAAAATAGCACTTAAATTCAACGATATGGTAAGACGTGGCGAAATTGGACCAGTTATGATGGGAAGAGATCACCATGATGTATCTGGAACAGATTCACCATTTAGAGAAACTTCAAACATAAAAGATGGAAGCAATATAATGGCAGATATGGCGACTCACTGCTTTGCTGGAAACTGTGCAAGAGGAATGAGTTTAGTAGCTCTTCATAATGGTGGAGGAGTTGGAATAGGAAAATCAATCAATGGTGGATTTGGTATGGTTCTAGATGGTTCACAAAGAGTTGATGACATACTTAGAACTGCTATGCCATGGGATGTTATGAGTGGCGTTGCAAGACGTGCTTGGGCTAGAAATGACAACTCAATCGACACTGTAATAGAATACAACAAAATGTGCGAAGGAAAAGATCATATAACACTACCGTTTTTAGTTGATGATGATTTAATTGAAAAAACAGTTGGAGATAAAAAGTTTTTTTAAATAAGACTTAAGTAAGTTAAATATATTATGTATAAAAATATTATCCTAGCTCAATAATACAATTTTTTTGGGCTAGGAATTTATATACAAGGAGGATAAGATTGTGGCTATAGTTCAATGTGTACCAAATTTTAGTGAAGGCAGGGATTTAGATAAGATAGAGAAAATAATTAATCCTTTAATAGGAAAAGAAGGCGTAAAACTATTAAATTATGAAGCTGATAAAAATTACAATAGATTAGTAGTTACGATAATAGGAGAGCCCCAAAAGGTAAAAGATGCAGTATTTGAAGCTATAGGTGTGGCAAAAGATATTATAGATATGAATAAACATAAGGGACAGCACCCTAGATTTGGTGCTACTGATGTTTGCCCATTTATTCCTATAAAAGATATGGATATGGATGATGCTATTAAACTAGCTAATGAGCTTGGTGAAAAAGTCGCAAAAGAATATAAAATACCTGTATTTTTATACGAATGTGCAGCTACTAGAGGTGAAAGAGAAAACTTAGCAACAGTTAGAAAAGGAGAATTTGAAGGACTAGATAAAAAATTAGAAGATACTAATTGGACTCCAGATTATGGTGTTAATAAAAAACATAAAACAGCAGGAGCAATTGCTATAGGAGCTAGAAGACCATTAATTGCTTATAACATAAATCTAGATACTACAAATATTGATATAGCATCAAAAATAGCAAAAACAATTAGACATTCAAATGGTGGATATAGATATATAAAAGCGGGCCCTGTAGAAGTACCAGAGAAAAATATGACTCAAGTTACAATGAATTTAACAGACTATACAAAAACGAGTATGTACAGAGCGTTCGAGGCGGTAAAAATGGAAGCTAAAAGATATGGAGTAAATATTATAGGCAGCGAAATAGTCGGTCTTTGTCCTATGGAGGCACTTGTCGATGTGGCATCATATTATTTAGGGCTTGAAAATTTTACACTAGATAAAGTTTTAGAAACTAGTTTAATGGAATAAATTTTTAAATACTTGTATATAAAGCGGGGGAAGTACAATGAAAGCCGATTTGATTTTAAAAAATATTGGGAAATTAGTTACAATGCAGGGTTCATCAAATTTTAAAGTAAAAGAAGAGATGAATAACACTCAGATAATAGAAGATGCGTATATAGCAGTTAAAAACGGTAAAATACTAGCTATAGGAGTAGGAGATATATTTGGAAATATTATTGGTCCAAATACACAAATACACGATGCACAGGGGCTTTTAGTAACACCTGGACTTATAGACTCACACACACATTTAGTTCATGGAGGTTCAAGAGAAAATGAATTTTCGATGAAATTAAATGGGATACCTTATATAGAAATTTTGAAAAATGGTGGAGGAATATTAAGTACTGTAAAATCTACAAGAGAATCATCAAAAGAAAAGTTATACCAAAAAGCTAAAAAAAGCTTGGATAGAATGTTAGAGTTTGGAGTAACTACAATAGAAGCAAAAAGTGGATACGGATTAGAATTAAATACAGAAATTAAACAACTAGAAGTAGCTAAACTATTAGATAAAACTCATCCAATAGACTTAGTACATACTTTTTTAGGAGCACATGCTATTTTACAAGAGTACAAAGAAAATCATAAAGGATATATAGATATATTAGTAGATGAAATGTTGCCGAAAATAAAAAATATGGGACTGGCAGAATTTTGTGATGTATTTTGCGAAGAAGGAGTATTCAGTATAGAAGAAAGCGAGTACATACTAAGTAGCGCAAAAAAAATGGGATATAAATTAAAAATACACGCTGATGAAATTGAGTCTTTAGGAGGAGCAGAGTTAGCAGCAAAATTAGGATGTATATCTGCAGATCATCTTATGGCAGCTAGTGATAAAGGCATAAAGATGATGGTAGAAAATAAAGTTGTGGCAAATATACTTCCTGCTACATCATTTAACTTAAATAAAAATTATGCTGATTGTAGAAAAATGATAGATATGGGAGCTATAGTGAGTTTATCAAGTGACTATAATCCGGGAAGTTGTCCTAGCGAAAATCTACAATTTGTAATGCAGTTGGGATGTCTACATCTAAATATGACTCCAAATGAAGTTCTTACATCAGTTACGATAAATGCAGCATATGCTATAGATAGAGCGGATGAAATAGGTTCACTAGAAGTTGGTAAAAATGCAGATTTTGTGGTATTTGACGCTCCTAATGTTGAATACTTAATGTATCATTTTGGCATAAATCATACCCAAAGAGTCTATAAAAATGGGAAATTAGTAGTTGATGATAAGGTTGCAGTTTATAATAAAAAACAATAAATATAAATAAGGTGTATAGGGGGGAAAGATATGAAATTAATTGATATGAGCGTGGCTGATTTTACAAACGAAGTAGATTCAAATTCGCCAGCACCAGGAGGAGGTTCTGTATCAGCTTTAGCAAGTGATATAGGGGTTTCACTTGCAAGAATGATGGCTCATCTTAGTTTTGAAAAAAAGAAGTTTGAACAATTGGACGAAAAAACAAAAGAAGAGTTCAAAGCTAGATTTGATAAACTAGGAGAGATAAGAAAAGAGCTATCTACTTTAGTAGACAAGGATACAGAATCATTTAATGAATTTATGAAGGTAGTAAAAATGCCTAAAGAAACAGAAGAACAAAATCAATTGAGAGCTAAAGCAATACAAGAAGCTACAATATTTTCTATTGAGGTACCATATAAAACAGCAAGTCTTTCATTAGAAGCCTTAAGATTACTAGATTTTTTGATTAAAAATGGGAATCAAAACGCGATAACAGATATAGGCGTTGGGACTTTAATGCTATCAGCAGGTATGGAAGGCGCAATATTAAATGTAAAAGTGAATTTAGGACAAATTAAAGACAAACAAATTTATGATAAATATAGAGATGGATGCAAAGAAATACTATCAGAAGGCAATGAAATAAAAGATAATATAATTTCAAATATACATAAACAACTAGATTGATTATAAATTAAAAATATAGTTCTCTTTTTAAATTTATAATTTTACATATCACGAAAAAAGGTATTGAAAAGTTAAATTTCAATACCTTTTTATTATCCTATTATCCCTTTTTTACTCTTTTGACTTTTTTTACAGTTTTTTTGCCAGATGAGCTATGATGTGAAGCTGATTTTTTATTTTTAGCTTTTTTAGAATTTATCTTATCTTGTATTTCTGCTTCAGATATTTTGTTCATAATAGAGTCTAGTTTTTGCTGTTGTTCTGGATTTAAAAAATTCTTAAATTTAGATACGACTTCTTCTTTCCCCTTTAAATTCTTACCGATGTTGATAAGTTCATCTAAAAGTTCATCTTCAGATTTGCCTTGATAGCTATTAGCTATATCTTCTATTTTATTTTTGTCGATATTTTTATCTTTTGCAAATTTCTCTAAAGTATCTTTGTCTATTTTATCTATTTTTTTCTTTGAATTTTTCATAGAAAACTCCTTTCTCAGCTTAAAAATAATGATTATATATAATTTATATGAGACTTCTAATAAAAGTTAATACTATAATTGAAAAAATATACATTAGTAAAAGATTTAATATATTCATATTATATGAAATGTTTATTAAAAAGTGAGAAGAAAATATACTTCTTAATTAAATATAATATATGGAAGATTTTAATCATAATATTATATATAGATATATTAATTAATAGGAACATTAACAATTAAAGAATCATATTTTAAAATATATGTTAAGATATTGTATGGATTATACCTATTATAAAAGGGGGGACTTGTATTGAACAATTTATTGTTGATACTTGGACTTTTAGCTCTGAGCAATGGAAATACGTCTTTGTTCGGTAATAAAGATAAGAATGTATCGAACGATAGTTTAAAGATAGATAAAAAAGATAATAAAAAATTAGTTCCAAAAGTAAAACAAAACAGTAAAAGCCATCAAAGCCAGAAATCTACTTCATTGTCAAATCCAAGGGGAAAAAAGATTAAAAAAATAAAAAAAATTAAAAAGAGTAGTAGGCATAAAAGTAATTCCATTGATAATGCTATAAAATATAATGTGGATGATTTAAAGACCGGAATAAAACTTATGGATTTAAATGAAGAAGATTTAGACAGGGGAATGGAGATTATAACAAGAACTAAGAAATATATGTCCTCTGAAGAACGAAAAATATTAATAAAGATGGAAAGTATATTAGATTTAGTTAAAGGAATTAAAAAATTAAATGATGTGGATATATTAGAAAAAGAAGATGAAAGTGAATTTTTTAGAAATATGGATGAAGAAGACAAAAAGAATATGATGATAAAAGAAATTTTAGAGGTATTTCCAGAAAAGAGAAAAGAATCAGTAGAAAAAGCAATAGACATGAAAAAGAAAATTGATTTATTTGCCGAGTTATTTTTACCAGAAGATGGAGAAGGCGGATTTTCACTAAGTTCCTTAGCAGATATAAGTAATTTAGGAAGTTCAAATAATATTAAATTATTAGGAAGTCTTTTGAGAGGGGATAATTTAGAAGAACAACAAAAAAGTGATGATATAGAAGATATGGAAGAATATGATGAAGACTATAATGAATATGATTATGAATATGGAGAATACTATGAAGAAGATGAAGATAGATATGATAAAAATAGATATGATTAAAATCTAGAAATTTCAACCGTAAATCAGATTTATAATATAAATTATATTTACATAGAAATTTTCTGAAAAGATTTTAAAAAATTTTCTAAAATTACCATAGAAAAAGACTTTAAATTTTTTAGATTTTGTTATATAATAAACATATAAAATCCTGAGGCATACGAATGGTGACCTTTAAATTCAACCGACAAATATTTTACGGGAGATTGGAGTTAGGTAGCGGAGTAAATATATCTTGTATTTATATAAGAAATTAGAAACTATCTACAGATCACCCACCTGGGAGGATTCTCGGGACTGAATTTATGGGCCCAACGGTGTTTTGGGATTTTATATTTTAATGATTAAAGTGAAGTTAAAAAGCTAAACCAAATTGGTTTAGCTTTTTTTGTATTTATATATTAATAAATTTAATTTTTTTATATTATTTAGATAAAAAAGAAATAAATTATGTTGAGAAATACAGTATTTTAGAGGATTATAGCTATATAAATAAAAAAAAGTAGAAATTTGTAACAACTTTGCGGAAATTACATATATATTTATTAAGAGTTTAAATAAAGCTCTAAATAAAATATATAAAATAAGGAGAGGGTATAAATGCCATACCAATATTATGAAAATCAATATTTAGAAGGTCAAATCATGCAAAATAGATCTCAAATCGCAGGAAATCAATTTGCACAAGGTTACGTTCAACAACCAACTCAAGTAAGACAAGGACAAGTAAATAATTATGTTAACAATACAGCTAATGTTGGAACTACACAAGCTGTAGAAAATGTAAATTATTATGACACTTATCATCATAGAATCAACAACTATCATACTATGAATACTAATCGTTATAGAGATCACTATGTAGATCATAATGTATATTACAATAGTTCAAGAAATGTATATGATGGAGCAGACTATCATACAACATTTAATTATGTAGTAGACCCAGTATATGCATCTATAGGTTCAAGTACAGGTGGAGTAGTATCAGGATCAACTGGAACAATAGGATCAACTGGAACAACAGGATCAACTGGAACAACAGGATCAACAGGCTGTGGATGCAATAGACCACAACCACCATGCTGGAGCCCTTGCCAAGGTGGATCAACAGGATCAACAGGCTGTGGATGTGGATGCAATAGACCACAACCACGATGCTGGAGCCCTTGCCAAGGTGGATCAACAGGTAATACAGCTAGTTATAGAAGATTCCCAGGACAAAGCTATTAATTACTTGATATTTTAGTTAGTATAAAACCTTAATTATTTAGCACATAGGAATATAAGCGTAGATTATAACCTATAAAATTGGATATATTATAGTTAAAACACAGTAATAACTATGATTTCCTATGTGCTTCAATTTTTAACCAAGTTTTTTATTTAATACCTGTATGAAATATACAGGTATTTTTTTAATTCTAAGGAAATTATATTCCTTTATTATTTCAAATTACATATCAAATAAGAACAATTAGCTCAGAATTTGCATAATATTTAGTATATTATATGAATCTCATATCGTATAATAGATAACTTATTTAGGGGGACAAAGAAATGCAAAATCTTAGAAAGAATAAAAATAAGGTTGTTACAACACAAATGATGGGGTTAAGTAATGAAGAAGCACTTGATAGAGATATGAATGAAGATATGGGTAGAGGATGCAAAACTAAACATTCTATGATGCAAAACAATAATTGCTGTCAAGAACCATGTAAAGAAGCAGAACCTTGTAATAATAATTGTGTAGACCCTTGCAAAAAACCTCAACATCATCATAAACAAGACCATTGTTGTGAAACATGTGAAGATACTATAAGTCAAAATTGTATAAAAAATACTTGTGATAACACATTATGTAGTTCACCACTTAATATACCAAGAGTATCAACAGCTAATACAATACCATATGCTATAGATGCTAATAGAATATTTGATACTATAGAATTCCAAACATTCCAAGATGCTAATGGAACAGGATTAGACTATACTTATGAAGTTATAGACGTAAATGGTATGGTTCCAAAAACTGGTCAAGGAAGAGTTACTGTAGAACAAATATGCTTTAATTATGACGAAATGGTAATATATCCAGGAAATACATCTTTAGAAGGATTTACAGTAGAAGAAGTGACTAATGATGCACCTTGTGAATCAAACTTTGATTATACTGTATGTGGAGAAAGAAATACAACTTGTTGTTCACAAGGATTAGGAACAACAACAAGATATAGACAAAGAGGATTAACTATACAAATAAATGGATTAGAAATAATTTTAAAATGTAAATGTGGATGCACAAAGATAAATGTATTAGTAGTTCCTACTACTAATTGTACAGTATTTAATTTTAATACATTATCAGCACAATTATCTGTTCCAGCAGATGGAAATTCATTTACTTTAAGACAAAACTATCAAACTCAATTATCAGTAGGTTGCGTTGGTACAGGATTAATAAGTAAAGAATGTATTAATGGATGCACAACTTATAACTTCCAATTACCAGGTGGATTAGACTTAGTTCTTTGCTTACAAGAAGTAGTAAGTATATTAAAACAAGAACAAATAGTAGTACTTGGTTCTTCAAGTCAAGTTCAACCAAGAGTAGTTGATACTTTCTCTAAAGTATGCGACTTTAAACAATGTGGAGGTAACTCAAATACAAATAACGCTTCAGCAAATAATTCAGGAAATAACTGCAACTGTCAAAGATAGTATTTCTTAATTTAATTTAATATATTTTAGGCAATAGAAATCTATTGCCTATTTTTAGTTTTTGTAAAAATATTAAAATCCTAAAATACTTAAAGTATTCATAGTTGTAAATAAATATAAATCTTTATAAATTAAATCATCATCTACATTGGAGTGTATATTAGTTCTTAGAAAATACTCGCTAACACTTGTTTCATCACACACAGGTTTGCTCCATGTTTTCCCAAAATCTTTAGAAAAAGAAGTGAACAACTTATCAAATGAGACCCACATACAATATAAAATAGAATTCTCCATTATCAAAGATGGAAAAGTATATAATGATGGCTCAGTTATAAAACAAGAAATATTTTGGACTAAGATATTATCCTTAACATTAAAATTTAAGTATTTTACAGAATATTGATCATTTGTATTTTCACAAAATACTAAATGATACATATCGCTATCTGGAATTTTTAATATATTTAAATATAATTTATTGCTAGCAGTATTTGTAAGTTGGATAGGATTGCTCCAACTCAAATTATTATAATCAAATGTAGAATAAAATACTTGTTCATAATTATCTACTAAATTTAAGTAAAATATAGTCGGAATATTATCGTTAAATACGATATAGAATTGGTTTAAAATATTGAAATTGACAAAATCTATTTGGTTTTCAATCCATTGGCCTTCGTTATTTTTATATTGGTGAAAAATAACTGCCGAATTAGTAAACTTAGGACTATATACATAATAAAACATATGGATATTGTCATCTATATATTTTATAAATGGAAAACAAACAGCAAATTTTTCATAATCAAAGCTAAATGTCTCCTTCAGTAAAAATATATTACTGTCTTTTTCACATTCCACTATTTTGATTGCATTATCTGATACAATTCCATAGATTTTATCTAAATTGTCTATAGTAAAGTAAAATTGTGTATAATCAATTGTATTATTACTTATTAAAATATTATCTTTTATTAGGGTATTATCTTTATCATAGTAATTATAGTAAAGACCGTTATTATTAAAAATATAGAATATATCTTTGGAAGACCTTCTAATTAAATTAGAAGTATTATTAATAAAAGTCATGTGATTCACCTCTATAAATATATATTTTGCTTTAAAGAAATCTATTCTTTATAAAATTGGTATTCCTTTATAAAATTATATTCTATAGAAGCGTAAATATTATAGTTAACAATCACTAATTAGTATAATTTTCTACAAAAAAAAATTATTTTTTACTTTTTTACAAAAATAAGAACAATATTTGCATTTCTAACATAGTATTTAGTAGGTTAAAAAATTGGTTTTAGCCAAAAGTTTATATTAATGGGAGGTAATCAATAATGCAATGCAATAGAAATGCAATGAATACTAGAGTGATAAGAGGGAATCAATATACACAAGATATGATGGATCCTAGAGGATTTATAATGGACCAAGGAGAATGTAATTATGATAATTTTGCAGTAAGTCAACCATTACCACCACAACCACCACAACCACCAATTGTACAATGTAATTGCCAATGTAATAATAACAATGATCAAACTCCAAAATGTCCTATACCTTATGAACCAGCAGGAACAGATTCAACATATTCTTCTTGTTCAACATTAGCACCATGTGCAGGAAATGCACAATGCTGTATAGGTTTACAAGCACAACCAATAACATCAGCAAATTGTATGCCTTATATAATTAGAACATATAAAGTATCAGATGCTATAAAATTTGATAGAGTAGCAACAGGTACAACAGCTGTATTGGCAACTGGAGGAACTCAAGCATTTACAACAGGAATAACTGTAACAGGAGACCCTATACCAGTTGGAACATTTAAGTTAAATATAACAGAAGTTTGTTTTGGAGATTCTACTGTAACTTTAGCTCCAGGAGCAACAACAGTGGCAGGAAAAGCACTTACACCAACATCAGTATTTACTTCAAGCCACAATTTATTAAATAGATCATCAGTTAGTACTGCAGGTTTATCAAGTTGTTGTCAACAATGCATGGGAACTACTTTAGATTATTCACAAGCTGCAACAACTGCTACAGTAACTGCACCAGCAGGAGCAGACCCAGCAAATAGTATAAATGTAGTATTAAAGGGAACAGCAGGATGTTCAAATGTACAAATAGCAACTACAATAAATGCAACAGCAGGTGGCATAGCTTTAACATATGAAGCTTTAAATGGAAGTTTATGTAGAGCATATAATATGGACTCAAGTGTTGTAGAACAATACTATCAATCTAAATTATCATTAAGTTGTGTAGAAGCAACTATACAAAATACAAATGCAGCACAAAATCCATACACTGTTACTATATTAAAACCAGTTTATCCACAATTATTATTAAGAACTACTGTATCTTTATTAGGATATGCATTAATCTCTGTAGTAGGAGCAGCACAAGCAGTTCAAGCAAGAGATGTTCCAGTAGTAGCTGCATCAGACTTTAACTTTGATGGATGTTTCTAAGTATAAATATAGTATAAATATAATTTAGGATAATATAAAAATGAAAATATTTAATATTTGATTCTTAATATAGATTAAAACAACCAATAAGAGCGTTTTAAAAAATAAAACTACTTATTGGTTGCTTTTTTTATGTATGCATGTAATTAAATTGATTTAGCTGGATTTTTTAAAGCATGGAGTAATGCTATTGAATGTAAAAGCGTAGTAAAAATAGCGATTCCAGTTACTACATATATGTAGGCGAATATATTTAAGCTAGGAATAGGTAACAAGAAGTATAAAAAGATTAATTGAATTGCCATTCCTAAAATAGTATTAAAGCTCGAAATAAATTCTCTTCTTATACCATGGAGTATTGCTGATAAAGTTTGATTTAGAGATAAAAAAATCGGAGCTAAAAACATAGATTTTAAGTAAACTCCAGCGACTTCGTTTTTAAAAAATAAAATACAAAGCGGTTTTGCAAAGAAATAAAATAATAAAGAGCATAAAATACTTACAATTAACGTTAGAGCTATAGAATATTTAATTTTCTTTATAAGAAAACTATTATTTTTTAGTGCAACTTCACTAGATATACTTGGAATTAAGTTTACAACGAGGGCTGAGCCGACTGAAAAAGGAAGATATACAAATGGCATAACCATACCACTTATAATACCATAGGCTCCTAAGGCCTGTGTATAAGACATATTAGCAAGTATTAATCTAGATGGTATTATTATAGAGCTTATTGATTGAAGTACTATACTCGACATTCTATTACAAGTTATAGGTATAGACATCTTTAGCATTTCAAAAGAGGCATGTTTAAAATCATCTATATTTATAATTAATTTTCTATATAGATTAGAATCATAATAAAGATTTACTGTAATAAATATTATATTTATCATTTCGCCAATAGATATAGCTATAAGTGCGCTATAACAAAGTAAGTGGTCATTTTTTATGTAATAGTAAACAAGAATTAAAAATAAAATTCTAGATATTTGTTCTAGTATTTGACCAACAGCAGGAACAATGACTTTCTTTATTCCATAGAAGTAACTTCTCAAGACATTTGACAGAGTTATTAAAACTATAGCTGGACAAATAGCTAGTATAAAAAGGTTTAATTTTGGATTATGTAAAAATATATCTGAGAAAAATTCGCTATGTATAGATACAAATATGGAAATAATAAAAGCAATGAAAAATGATATATATAGTGTCGATATAAAGAATATATTAGTTTGTTTTTTATCTTTTAAAGTATTATTAGTTGAAATTAAACAACTCAGAGCCGTCGGAATGCCGGTTGTAGTTAATGCTATACAAATCATAAGAAAGTTAAATACTATATGGTATATTCCCAGACCTTGTTCTCCTATTATATTTGATAAAAAAATTTTATATATAAATCCTAAACCTCTTACAATTATATTAGATATTGCTAGAATTATTGTAGATAATAAAAGATTTGGAATCTTTTTCAAAAAAATCACCTCCTATTGATAATATTTATTCTAAGAAGGTTTTAATCATTCATATTATAAAAGTATCTTAAGATAGATTTAATAATCTAGCACATAGAATTTTCTCTTTTTAAAAAATTGGTATATAATATATTATACATATTAAATACTTTAAAATATAAATTAGCATTTACAAAAAATGTTGATATATAGACTATAGGGGTAGAAAATGGAAAAATATAAAATAGAATTAAATAAAGGTAGTAGTAAGTATTTGCAGATTTACAACTACATAAAAAAATTAATAATAGACAATGATATAAAAGAACATGAAAAACTGCCACCAATACGAAAATTAGCAGATTATATTGGTGTGAATAATGCAACAATAGTAAAAGTCTATGAACTTCTAGAAAATGAAGGATACATATATAAAATCGTGGGCAGTGGAACATTTGCTTCAAACATAAAACTTAAAAAAAAGAAAACAATAGAAAAAAAAGAGGGATTAATACACTTTGATAGTGGAAATCCATCAGCAGATATGTTTCCTATTGATGATTATAAAAAAGCTATAAATATGGCGCTTGAAAATGATGGGCCTTCTATTTTTAATTATGACGAAGGTAAGGGCTCTATAGAATTAAGAGATAAGATATGTGAGTATTTAAAAGACAGAAAAATAAATACAAATATAGAAAATATACAAATTATATCTGGAGCTCAACAAGGTATAGATATAGTATGTAAGGGGCTTATAAATTATTCAGATGTTGTATTTGTAGAAGAACCAACATATAATGGTGCATTGGAGGTTTTTAAAAGTAGAGGTGCGAAAGTAATATCAATACCGATGTTGGATGATGGAATTGATATTGGAATATTAAAACTTAAACTTGAAAAAATCAAACCAAAATTAATATATGTTATGCCTAATTTTCAAAATCCAACAGGAATATCTTATTCAACTTATAAAAAGAAAAAATTAATAGAGTTGTCAGAGGAGTATGATTTTTATATACTAGAAGATGACTTCATAAGTGATTTTCCTTTTGACTCAGAAGATAATCTTCCACTTAAGAGTTATGACAAAAATAACAGGGTAATCTACATAAAGAGTTTTTCAAAAATTTTAATGCCTGGACTTAGAATCGGTATGGTTGAAATACCTATGGAATTACAGTCTCAGATTTTATGGGCTAAATATTCTTCTGATATATCAACCCCAGGTTTAATACAAAAATCAATGTTTTATTATATGAACTGCTTTAATTGGAAACAATATTTAAATAATATAAATAATATCTATTATGAAAAATATAGTTTAGCTAAAAAATTAATAGATAAAAAAATAAGCAACAAATTAAAAGTTAGAAAATCAGCTGGAGGTATTAACTTTTTCTTTGAACTTCCAAGAGGATATTTGTCGAGTGATTTTTACAATTTTCTTTTAGAAAGAGGAGTTGTAATCACTCCAGGAACATATTTTTTTGATAATTCAATGGATGACAGATATTTTAGAATAAATATAGCGAATTCATCTCTAGAAGATATTAAAGAGGGAATAAATAGAATAAGTGATAGTTTAGATGTTTTTTTAGCTAATTATAAAGAAAAACAAAACTTAAAAAGTAACAAAATTTTTTATTAAATAAGTAAAGGAGAAGCTAAAGAATAAAGGTCTTTGGCTATAGTAAAGATGGTAGATCAAAAGAAAATAGACAGAATAAATGAACTTGCAAGAAAAAATAAGGCAGAAGGTTTAACACCAGAAGAAATAAAAGAAAGAGATGCATTAAGAAAAGAATATTTAGCAAACTTCAGAAAAAGTTTCAGAGCTAGATTAGAAAATATAGAAGTAGTTTCACCAGAAGAATACGAAAAACGTATGAAAGAAAAAAAAGATAACTAGAAACAAAAGGCATATGGAGGGATCAAAGATGAATCTTAAGTACGAGCTGAGAAATGGATGGAAAGTTATAAATGAGATGAATAACATGGATGCAGTTATGGAATATTCAAATCAATATATGGACTTTCTAGATAAGGGGAAAACAGAGAGAAGATGTGTTAAAGAAATTGAAAGATTAGCTATAGAAAATGGATTTAAATCAATTTCAGATATAGAAAAAGTAGTACCTGGAGATAAAATATATGCTATAAATAGAGACAAAAACATAGCTTTATTTGTAATAGGAAAACAAGATATAGAAAAAGGTCTAAGAATTATTGGAAGTCATATAGACTCACCTAGATTAGACTTAAAACCAAACCCACTATATGAAGATGACAATATGGGATATTTTAAAACTCACTACTACGGTGGAATCAAAAAATATCAATGGGTCACTATACCACTTGCTATGTATGGAGTTGTAATATTAAAAGATGGAAGCAAAGTTGAAATAAGTATTGGGGATGAAGAAGGTGACTCAGTATTTTGTGTAACAGATTTACTTCCACACTTAGCGGCAAAACAAAGACAAAAAACTCTTGAAAAAGGTATAGAAGGCGAGGATTTAAATCTATTAATCGGAAGTATACCAGATGAAGACCAAGAAAAAGACAAAGTCAAAATGAATATTTTAAATCTATTAAATTCTAAATATAATTTAGTAGAAGAAGATTTTATAAGTGCTGAGATAGAAGTAGTTCCAGCAGGTAAATCTAGAAATCTTGGATTTGACAGCTCTATGATACTATCTTATGGACATGACGATAGAGTTTGTTCATTTGCAGGAGTAAAAGCTATCCTTGAAACAGAAAATCCTGAATATACTGCATCAGTATTATGTGCTGATAAAGAAGAAACAGGTTCTAATGGAAACACAGGTATGCACTCTAGATTTTATGAAAATACAGTAGCAGAGCTTATAAATATGCAGACTACTTATTCTGATTTAAAAATTAGAAGAGCATTTTCAAATTCTAAAGTATTATCAGCAGATGTAAATGCAGGTTATGATCCGATTTATTCATCAGTATATGAAAAAAATAACTCTTGTCATATAGGATATGGAGTGTGTATTTCTAAATATACTGGAGCTAGAGGTAAAAGTGGAACAAGTGATGCAAATGCTGAATTTGTAGGCGAAATAAGAAGCATATTTAATGAAGCAAATGTAGTATGGCAAAGTGGCGAATTAGGTAAAGTTGATGAAGGTGGCGGTGGAACAATCGCGTATATATTAGCAAACTATGATGCACAAGTTTTAGATTGTGGAGTAGGAGTGCTTAGTATGCATGCACCTTATGAAGTAATATCAAAAGCAGATATATTTGAAATGTATAGAGGATATAAGGCATTTCTTAATAAATAATAAAAAATAAAAAGCTGGTTAGAGATTTAGATCTTATAACCAGCTTTTTATTTTTTATCGAAATTTTAATTAAATATAAAAATGATGATTTTTAATATAAAAATATAACTTTTTATTGAAATATCAACAAGATTTCGTGGCATTGATTATCAGTATCACAAACGTAAAACTCACAATATATAATAAAGTTGTTGATTTTATTTACAATTTTGTTATATTATTAAAATATAGAAATAAATTACAAAATTTTAATATAATAGGAAATTCTATTACAAAAGGTTTACAACTACTACAAAACTATTTTTTTATTTATAGAAATATGTATAATTATAAATAAGAAAATCTTTTTTTTGAAAATATGATATGTTGTACCAATTATAAAAGAAAAGGAGGGCTAGCATATGAAGTATATTAAAAGATTAGTTTTAACAATGATACCAGTAGTATTCTTAATGGGATGCTCAGCTTCAAATATGAAAACAAAAAATGTTTCAAAAGAAGCAATAGAGAGAAATACTATGACAAAAGTACAAAGTGACGTAAATGTAATCATGAATAAAAGCGACGATTACGTTCTTCAAAATATGGGAAGCCCATACAGTACAATATATTCTTTAAAAATAGACAAGGTAAAAAACTTTGAAGATTTAAAGAAAATGGTCGATAAAAATATGGATGATGTAGAAATACTAAGTAAGGGATTATTATATCCTAAATATACATCAGATTATAACTTAGATGGAAGTGCACTATATATTGCATTAAAAAATAATAAAGTAAATGAAGTGGAAACTTGTGATTTTAAAAATTTAGATGTATCATCATTGATGGATGAAAAGGCAAACGCCGTAATTTCAGCATATACTGATTATAACAGTTTAAGTTCTGAAAATATCAAAAAAGAAAAACTTAATAAGTATATTGGAGAAGATAAGAGCAGTATATCATCAATAACTAAAAATAAAAAATGTGCTTATAGTATTTATATGGATGTAGACGGAGGAGTCGACATAGACATATACAGTATAAAAGACAGCGACTTTTTAGTTATAGCATATAAAGACAATAAAATTACTTATATAGAACAAAGAGACTGTACTAATATAGTATCGGGAATACAACAAAATATTAATTAACAATAAAAATGTTATTTCAAATATTTATTTTTGAGATAGCATTTTTTATTGTGTTTTTGTTGTATAATAAAATTATAATATCTTTTTAATATTTCTCATTTTATTTTAGATATTGTAAGTCTAAAATAAATATATTAAATTAATAATATATAAAAATATTCTTTAAGGTATAATATTAGTGCCCAATATTTATATTTAAAATGAATAAATTTTAAGGAGAAATAGTTATGAGTAATAAAAAAATAGATATTGAAGAACAAATTATAAAGAAATCATTTAATCTTTTTTTAGTAAATGGCTATGAAAAAACAACTATTAGACAAATTGCAGATGCAGCTGGAATTGGAAGAGGACATTTATACTATTACTTTAAAAAGAAAGAAGATATACTCCTTTATATTTACAAAACTATATTCAATAAGATTTACGAGTTAATAAGCAATCACCATATGAATGATACTGAGCTTTTATTAAATTATGCTGTAACACAATGTTTGTATACATATACAATAGTCAGATATGAAAGTCTATTTAGAATATATATAGAAGCATCAACAGTGCCTATAATCAGAAAAGAATATGTAAATATACTAGTAGATTTATTTAAGAAAAAAGCCCTAGAAACACATTATAATGTAGCTGAAAAAGATATATATATAAGTGTTACTGTTGGATGTTCAGGAGAAGAAGAATTACTTAGAAGATATTATAATAAAGATATACAATTAGAAATTGAGGACATAATAAAATCAGTAATATCAACTAGATTAATTTTATTAAACATAATAGATAAAGAACAAGTAGATCAAATTGTAAGTAATGCAATAGATATTTCAAATAAATTAAATATTGGTGAATTACTAGAGAGTTTTGATATATTTTTAAATAAAGTTTAAGGAGCGTTATATGTACAAGACAATACTAATACTTATTTGTATTTTTATTTTGATTTGTATTTATTTAAGTCACAATATAAATACATTAGAAATAGCACAATATACAATTAAAAATAAAAAAATACCAAAAGAATTTGATGGGTATAATATTGTCCAAATTTCAGATTTACATAGTAAATCATTTGGCAAAAATAATATAAAGTTATTACAAAAAATTAAATCTTTAAATCCAGATATAATAGTTATCACAGGTGATTTAGTAGATGGAGAAAATAATAACTACGATATAGCTTTAAACTTTATGAAGGAACTGACAAAACTATATAAAGTTTATTATATAATAGGAAATCACGAGCAAAAGGCATTGATTAAAAAATATAAACAAGAGTATATTAAATATTTTGAAGAATTAAATCAAATAGACTTTATAAATTTAGACGATGATAAAGTGAAAATACAAAAAAATAACTCTAAAATAAATTTATATGGACTTACAGTTCCATATAGTTGCTATAAATATTTATTTGACGATAAGGAGATTACAACTATCGACAGTAAATTTTTAGAACAAAAATTAGGTGATTTAAATAAAAATGAATTTAATATACTACTAGCACATACTCCATTTTATTTCGATGCATATGAAAAATGGGGTGCAGACTTAACTTTATGTGGTCATGTACATGGTGGCGTTGTAAGACTACCATTTATAGGAGGCTTATTATCACCAGATAGAAAGTTCTTTCCTAAGTATGATTTAGGAAAATACGAAAAAAATAATTCGACTATGATAGTAAGTAAAGGACTTGGAGGCTCAAAAGTATTAATAAGAATAAATTGTAAGCCTGAAATAGTCAGTATAAAATTAAAAAGCGATATAATTTAAAAGAACACATAGCAGTTTTTCTGCCATGTGTTCTTTTTATTTCTAAGGAAATTATATATAATTTCCAACTTATTATTTAAAGCAACGGAATCTTTGATTCGCCCGTTATATGAGCGAAGCGAATTTTTTATGTGCAATAAAAATTTTATAATCTACTGTAAAAATTTAACACAAAAACTTGTTGACAAACTTTTGGGCGCGCCCTACAATCTAGGTATAAATATTGGGCACGCCTAAAAATGGAGGTAGAATTATGGAAAGGATATCAAAAGCGATAGCCAAACATAGCAAATTAATTTTGCTATTAGCAGTAATATTAGTAGTTCCAGCAGCATTTGGATATTTCAAAACAGATGTAAATTATGACATATTGAGTTATTTGCCAGAAGAGACATCTACAATGCAAGCAGAAAAAATTTTACAAGATGAATTTGGATGCGGATCTATCGCGATGCTTATTGTTGAAGATATGCCAGATAAAGATGTAGCCAAAGTAAAAGAAAAAGTAGCTAAGTTAGATGGAGTTAAAAAAGCACTTTGGGTAGATGATTTTGTAGATTTATCTGTACCAAAAGAAATTCTCCCAAAGGATATGACAGATTTACTTTATAATGGCGATAAATCTACTATGATAATAGTGATGTTAAAAGAAGGTACAGCAACGCTAACTACTCAAAATACTGTACAAAAAATTAGAAACATAGTTGGTGCACAAGGATTTTTAAGTGGTATGAGTGGTATTATAAAAGATACTAAAGATTGTGCAGATGGAGAGATGCCATTATATGTAATAATAGCTGGTATACTTACTTTAATAGTTTTATTACTTACAATGGAATCAACTGTAGTACCATTTGTATTTTTATTAAGTATAAGTTTAGCAATTATATATAATTTTGGTTCTAATATAATTTTAGGAGAAATCTCATATATAACTAAAGCCTTAGCAGCAGTATTGCAACTAGGGGTAACAATGGATTATTCTATTTTCTTACTTCACAGATATGATGAAGAGTTGGGAAAAAACTCCGACAGAATAGAGGCCATGTCAAATGCAATACAAAACACATTTGTATCTATAATAGGTAGTTCGACAACTACTGTAGCAGGATTCTTAGCACTTTGTACTATGGATTTAAGTTTAGGTATGGATATGGGTATAGTAATGGCAAAAGGTGTTATAATTGGTGTTTTATGCACAGTAACAATTTTACCATCATTAATATTAATATTTGACAAACCAATACACAAATATAAACATAAAACAATTTTACCATCATTTGAAAAAACTTCAAAATTTGTAGTTAAACATTATAAAAAACTAGCAGTATTATTCGTTATAATATTTATCCCTGCATTTATAGGAAATAACAATGCGAAGGTTTATTATAACTTAGATGAGTCTTTACCAGATGATTTTCCATCAATAGTTGCTACTAATAAGATGAAAGATGACTACCATATGGAAAGTACAGATTTTATCTTAGTAAGCGATAAATTAGATTCAAATGATGTAACATCTATGATTAAAGAACTTGAAGAAATAGACGGTGTAAACTCAGTTATAGGACTTGAAAAATATATAGGTCCAGCAATAGATCAGGAAATGATACCTGATGAAATTTTAAGTGAATTAAAAGCTGGAGGATATGAAGAAATATTATTAAATTCAAAATATAGAGCAGCTTCAGATGAGTGTAATGCACAATTAACAGAAGTTGAACATATAGTCCATAAATATGACCCTGAGGGTCTTGTAGGTGGTGAAGCACCTCTTACAAAAGATTTAATAAGAATAGCAGATACAGACTTCAAGAAAGTAAGTGCAGCTTCTATAATAGCAATATTCTTGATAATAGCTATAGTATTTAAATCAATATCATTACCAGTTATATTGGTTGCAGCAATAGAATGTGCTATATTTGCAAACTTAGGAATTCCTTATTATACAGGAAAGATTGAACCATTTATAGCATCTATAGTATTAGGAACAATACAATTAGGAGCAACAGTTGACTATGCAATACTTCTTACTTCTAGATTTAAAGAAGAATTGGGATATAATGATAATAAATTTGAAGCTATGCAAGCAGCAATAAAACATAGTGGTGGATCAATAATGACAAGTGCGTTATCATTCTTCTCAGCAACTATAGGTGTTGGTGTAATTTCACAACTAGAACTTATAGGTTCATTATGTAGCCTAATGTCAAGAGGGGCAATAATAAGTATGTTTATGATTATATTCATATTACCAGGATTATTACTTGTATTTGAACCAGTAATAAGAAAAACAAGTAAAGGTTTTGAACCTGATAAAAAATCAAAAACAGCAGACGCTGTAAATTAAAAGATATTTAATATTATAAGTAGTTAATTAATGGGGGAGGATTAATCATGTATAATAAAAATATTAAAAAGAAATCAATTGCATTAGCAACTGTAGCATTAGTAGCAGCAAATAGCACTTGTGCTTTTGCTGCAAAAACAGATAGTAAAGTCACAAAAGATGAAACAGTATATTCTATATTAGATGAAAACGGAAATGTAACAAAAAATATTGTTTCAGACTGGATAAAAAGTGACTCATCTTTAGGAAATATAAAAGACGTAAGTAAATTGACAAATATAAAAAATATAAAAGGAAATGAAAAACCAAGTATAAATGGAGATAATGTTACTTGGGATGTAAATGGGGATGATTTATATTATCAAGGTGAAAGTAAAGAACAATTACCTATAGATGTAAATATAAGATATGAATTAAATGGAAAAGTAGTAAATCCAAAAGATGTAAAAGGAAAAAGCGGTGATTTTAAAATCACTATAAAATTAAAAAATAATGTTAAGAAGAATGTTCAAATAAATGGGGAAGACAGAATAATATATACACCATTTTTAACAGCAGGGGAAATATTACTAGATAGAGATAATTTCAAAGATATAGAAATCAGTGCAGGAACTATGTTAGATGAAGGAAATAATGCTTCTATAACATTTATATCTTTACCAGGTTTAAGTAAATCTTTAAATTTAAGCAGTGATTTAAATAATTACTTAAATTTAAAAGATGAAATTGTTATAACTGGTAATACGACTAATTTTAAAGTTCCAACTATAATGTTTGCTCTTACAAGTGATATTACTGGAACATTAGAAGACATAGATGGAGATATGAACTTCAGTGAATTAAAAAGTGCATTACAACAACTAGAAGATGCAGGAACAGAATTAGTAGATGGAGCTAAACAAGTAGCTGATGGAAGTGAAACACTTAATTCAAGTTACAGCAAGTTTGATGATGGTGTAAAATCATTAGATAGTGGAATAACTACATTAAAAGAAGGTTCTGATACACTTGCAAATAGTTTACCAACATTAAATGAAGGTGCAATGAGTTTAACAAGTGGTTTACAACAAATAAATGAAGGACAACAATCTTTAAATTCAGGTATAGCAACTTATACTAATAGTGCAAATCAATTAGATGGTGCTTATGCACAATTAACATCAGGAATAAGCTCATTAGATCAAGGTATTAGTTCATTGAGCAAAGGAGCAGAAACACTTGCAAATAATTTACCAACATTAGATCAAGGTGCAATGAGCTTGACAAGTGGACTTGCTCAATTAAATTCATCACAAAGTAAATTTGCAAGCGGTGTACAAAGTTATGTAAGCAACGCAAATAAATTAGACCAATCATATAACAATATAAACAGTGGTATAGATTCTGCATATAGTGGAGCAAGCAATTTAAGTGGAGGATTAAGCCAATTAGATAGTGGAGTAGACAGTTTAATAAGTTCTACAAGTACTGTAAGTTCATTAGCTGATTCTGTTGCACAAGTATCTTCACAATTATCATCATCAAGCAGCAGTCAACTTCAAGCACAAATAAATGCTTTATCACAAAAAGCCGCAGCAAATGGAGATAGCGAACTTGCAGCAGAAATAGCTCAATTAGGAAGTAGTTTACAACAACAATCTGGACAACTAAGTACAGCAGCAGCTAGCTTAAATCAAATAAGCTCTGGACTAAAAACAGTAGCATCTAAACAACAATCTGGACTTAGCTCAGTTAAAAATGGAATAAGCTCAGTATCAGCAGGTGCATCTAGTTTACAATCAGGATTATCAACACTTAAAAATGGTTCATCACAATTTGGATCAAGTTTAAATCAATTTGCTGGAGCAGGAAGTACACTTAGTGATTCATCTTCACAATTATCAAATGCAACACAAAGTGCATATGCAGGAAGTCAACAATTATCAGCAGGAACAAATCAACTAGTAAGTGGAGCAAGTAGCTTGACAAGTGGTATTAATCAACTTAAAAATGGTTCATCATCATTAGTTACTGGTTCACAAACATTCGGTACTAATTTAAGCCAATTTGCTAAAGCTGGTGCTCAGTTACAATCAGGAAGCAATACTTTATCAAATGCAACACAAAGTGCATATGCAGGAAGCCAACAATTATCAGCAGGTACAAGTCAATTAGTAAGTGGGGCAAGTAGTTTAACAAGTGGTGTTAACCAACTTAAAGATGGTTCATCAACATTAAGCAGCAGTTCTACACAAATAAAAGACGGTATATCTAGTTTAGCAAGTGGTAGCACTCAACTTTATGATGGTACTGTTCAATTTAAACAAGAAGGTCTTGACCAATTAAGTGGTGAAGGTAATCAATTAATATCAGAAGTAGGAAATATAATGGACGTTAAAGATGAATTAGTAACAGCATCTGAAGAATACAATAACTATTCAGGAATAAATAGTGATGATATGAATGGTAAAGTTAGATTTGTATTTAAAGTTGAAGAATCAGAAGATAAAGATACTAAATCAGAAAGCCAAAAAACAGATACAACAAAAGACAATACTCAAGAAAAGAAAGGTTTTGTAGATTGGATAAAAGGTTTATTTAATAAATAAAAATTTAAAAAATAAATTTACTAGATAATTATTATAGTTAATAAAAAATAATTATTATACTATATAAAATTAGAGATGGTTTATAAATCATCTCTAATTTTATATCTGCTTATTTATTGCGAAACTAAGCTATATAAAAAAATTTTATTGACTATTGATATAGCTTAATATTATATTATATTTATAAATACAATGGAACAATTATCCAATGAGGGGTGTTGGATAATTATAAAGTCAGGGGGGAGAGTTTTGGTACAAAGCAATATTACTATAATAGTAATTTTCGTAATATATCTAGCTATGATGCTTGCAATAGGTCTTATTGCATATAAAAAGACTAGCAATACAGAAGATTACTTTTTAGGTGGAAGACAATTAGGAAGCTGGGTAGTATCCCTTAGCGCACAAGCATCAGATATGAGTGGATGGATGCTAATGGGACTACCGGGAGCTGCATATATTGCAGGATTAGAAGCAGGATGGATTGCATTAGGATTAACTATAGGGACTTATTTTAACTGGAAACTAGTAGCTAAAAGGCTTAGAAATTATACTGAAGTATGTAATGCAATAACAATTCCGCAATTTTTAGGAAATAGATATAGAGATAATCAAAATATACTGAGAATAGTCAGTTCGTTATTTATATTAATATTTTTCTTAGTATATACTGCATCAGCATTTGTTTCAGGTGGAAAATTATTTTCAACAGTATTTGGAATAGATTACACATTAGCTTTATTGATATGTGCTGTAGTAGTTGTATCGTATACTTTTGCAGGAGGATTCTTTGCAGTATGTTGGACAGATTTAGTTCAAGGGATTTTAATGTTTGTTGCTATAGTTGTTGTTCCTTGTGCTGCTGTAGTTAGTATGGGGGGAGTAGATGCAACAATAGCTAGAATAGAATCAGTTAATGTAAATATGCTAAATCCATTTATAACACTAGATGGAACACATATTGCTATGATAACTGTTATATCATCACTTGCGTGGGGGCTTGGATATTTTGGACAACCACATATATTAGTAAGATTTATGGGGATTGATGATGCAAAAAGTATTAAAAAGTCTAGATTAATAGCTATGGTATGGGTAGTATTCTCTTTAACAGCATCAACTATGGTAGGTTTACTAGGAAGGGTATTTTTAACTGAGGATTTAAGTAATTCTTCTGGGGAAACTGTATACATATTAATGGTTATGAAGATATTCCCGCTTGTTATAGCTGGTGTATTCTTAGCAGCAATACTTGCAGCAGTGATGAGTACAGCTGACTCTCAGCTATTAGTTACAGCTTCGGCGATAACTGAAGATTTTTATAAAGCAAAAATTAGACCACATGCAAGTGACAAAGAATTAATGATAGTAAGTAGACTTACAGTTATGGGAGTATCCATAATAGCTATACTTATAGCATTAAATCCTGATAATACAGTTTTAGGTCTTGTTGAAAATGCATGGGCAGGATTTGGAGCCACATTTGGACCAATTATGTTGTGCTCATTATTCTGGAAAAAAACAACTAGAAATGGAGCGATTGCTGGGATAGTAACAGGTGGAATTGTGACAATAGTTTGGAGAAATTTAGGGGTTATATATGGTGGACTATTTAGTCTATACGAAATAGTTCCTGGATTTATATTATCAGCAATAGCAATTTATTTAGTAAGTAAATTTGGACAAGAACCATCACAAGAAATCCAAGATGAATTTGAAAAGGTTAGAGAATTAAATAGAAATTGTTAATAAAAATAAGTTAATATAATATGAAAGCACAATCTAATGAACTATATAATATATAATTAGATTGTGCTTTTTTGATGTATAATTAAGATATAAGAAAGAATTTTATATGTAATCTAGGGGGGGATTTGTATGAATTTAGAACTTGATAAAAATTTAAAATATGTTTTTATTAAAGAAAAATACTTTGAAGATGTCCTTAAAACACAAGGAAAACTTACAACTATAGAAAAAAACTTTGGACATAAGTATGACAAAAAAAGAATTAAAGTAGTAAATCAAAAAAGTGGTTTAGTAGATGGAAAATTCTATGTAAGCTATAAATGGTGCGAGAAAATAGATTAAATAAAAAAAAGGATGATAAACTCATCCTTTTTTTATGCAAATTATTCAGTTAAACGGCTACCTTCTAATTTAGAAATAAATTTATGGAATAATTTATTAATCGGTGCCTTTAAGAATATATTTATAACAATTGATAATATAAGGAATATTAATAATACGCTTACATCTCTAGTTAAATTAGGCATATATACTCCTCCAATTGCTTCCCTCATTGCCGAAATACCATAAGTAAATGGCAAGAATGGATATATCATTTGGAAGAACTTTGGAGTTACTTGTATAGGGAATGTACCACCGGAACCAGCTACTTGAAGAACAAGTAAAATTACACCAACGGCTTTTCCTATATTTCCAAATATAGATACCAATGAATATACTATAAAGTTAAATACCGCACTTACAAATAAGGCTATCATCGTAAATAAGAGTGGATTATCCATATGAACCTTAAGTATAAAGATATTTCCAAGACTTACAATCAATGCCTGTATAAGTGCTATTGATAAGAATGTAAGTCCTCTACCTAGATAAACTTGGTAAGGTTTATATTCGTCGTCATCTTCACCTTTAACATGAACTTCTGTAGTTAAAAGTGATGTTAAAAGTAATATACCAACCCAAAGGCAAAGTGTAGTATAAAAAGGTGTCATTGAAGCACCGTAATTAGTCATAGGATATATAGTTTTTTGAACTATATCAACAGGAGATTTCAAGAAATCTACATTGGTCATGACATCATTTTTTAAGAAGTTTATAAGATCTTTTGTATCTTCACTGTTGTTTATTTTGCTTATAGCATCTATGAAATCATTTAATATAGCTTTTGCTTCAGGAATTTTTTCATTTGCAAGAGCTATAGTACCTTCTGCATTTTCTGAAAATCCTGAAAGGCTAGCTAATAAGCTTTTGACTTTAGGTATTTCAGCTTGTGCATTTTTTAATAATTCACCTACATTTTCAGAAACACCTATACCTTGATTAAGAATTTTATTTATAGGATTTTTTATAGTTGAATCATAGTTGTTAACTAAGTTTGATGTAATAGAATTAACATCATTTAGTAATGTAAGCATACTGTTTAATTTTGTTAAAGATGGTTGCTCATTTGCTTCAATTTGAGATTTTACTGTATTTAAAATATTTATTGAAGTTTCAAGCTTACTATTTATTGTATTTAATTTGTTTATAGAATCATTTAAATGTTGTCCATTTGTTATTTGATTTATTTTTGTTAAAAGGCCGACAATATTACTTGAAACATTGTGTAAATTATTTAATTTTGACGTTAAATCGTCTATACGTTGTGGTGCATCTTCATAATTTGAATTTATAGCTTCTATCAATGCTGAAGCACTATTTGCAGCTGAAGCAGATACACTATTTAAAATCTGTAAATCTCTTTTTATTATAGGGCCTAAATCACTTAGATTATTTTGTGTGTTTTGTAAAAATGAGCTTGCATCAGAAGACAAATCAGATGCTGTTGTAATAGTTTTTTCTATTAAAGGCATATTCTTATTTAAGCTATTTATTACACCATTCATTTTTTCTATAGATTCAGAGCCATATTTTACAGTGTTATCAATTGTTGCAAACTTATTTTTAACATCTATCAGAGATGTTTCGATTTTTGTCAACTTTGGCAACTCTTCTTGTAATTTTACACCAGTATCGTTTAGTAAAGTAAATGCTATTTCACCAACAGTTTTTATAAATTCACTATTTACTTGACTTTGAATTGATGAAGCGCCTTTATCAGTTATTTTAGGGGCGATTGCATTTATCTTTTCATTTACCGAGTATATAATTTTAGCTTTTGTTGTTTTTTTAGATAAGATTGATGCTAAATCCTCTGAAAAATTGCTTGGGATTTCGATTGTTGCATAATATTTTCCGTTTTCAAGTCCCTTTTTAGCATAATCTGAATTTACAAATTCCCATCCAAGGGCGTCGTTGTCTTTTAATTTTTTTACTACTTGATCACCTACATTTATGTTTTTATCAGACAAAGTTGTACCTTTATCTTTATTTACTACAGCAATTGGAATATTTCCAGTATTTCCATATGGATCCCAAGATGCATAAATATTAAACCATGCATAAAGTGAAGGTAAAATACAAAGAGCTAATACGACAATTAAAAGAGCAAAATTAGTAAATATATCTTTGATGTCATCATAAAATACTTTAAAAATTTTTGTCATTGTATCCTCCAAGAATATATTTCTGTTTTGTTAACTTATTTATATTTGAATCTCGACTTTGTTAGGGTTTACAATAGTTTTACCCACAAAATAAATTCAATATTAATTTATCTATAGGCTAATAATCCTATTTATGATTATTTTTCATATGTTAACAAAACTTTTATATATATTATAATTTAAATTTTAAATTTTATCTATATTATAATTTAAATTTTAAATTTTCTATATTCTTACTATATAATAAATATTTAATAAAATAATGTCGAAAAATATATTATAAAATTTATAAAAAATTAA